>Ga0131853_10025186_pt1 | contig 10723 bp, 10 predicted proteins | sample TergutLab28metaG_FD_92764 | JGI IMG/M metagenome (GOLD analysis project Ga0131853, IMG submission 92764) | Labiotermes labralis P1 segment gut microbial communities from Petit-Saut dam, French Guiana - Lab288 P1 (version 2) (version 2) | ecosystem: Host-associated > Arthropoda: Insects >... | reverse complement strand
GCGGCATGGCATGTTCGGAGTGGGCATCGGCGTGGGTCCGGTCGGACCTCAGGCGTTCGGGTTGTTGCCGGTGCTCTGGTCCTGGGCCAGCGTGACGGTCAGCCCGTTCAACGTCTGGGTGACGTTCTGGGTGTCGTTGACGTTGATGGTGGTGTTGTTGCCGAACGGGAAGGTCACCACCAGCTTGGCGACCAGCGTCTGGCCGTTGTTGGCACCGGTGATCTCCGGGTTGGCGACCGCCGTGCCGGCGATCGTGTACGCCGCGCCCACCGTCGCCGTGTACGACGTCGTGCCGGCGCCGGGCGTGAGATTGACGGTGCCCGGCGTCGTCAGCGACGCGCTGATGTGGTCGCCGGTGGCTGCGATCGTGTACGTGCACGACTTCTGGATCGCGTCGCCGGGGACGATCAGGCTGACCGGACTGCCTGCCGCGCCGCCGTTGGCGTAGGTCCAGCCCGTGTCGCAGCCCACCAGGGTCAGGCCCAGTGTGCCGGTGGTGAAGGACCCGCCGTTGATGGTGGCGCTGTCGGTCCAGTACGCGAGCGAGCCCGCGCCGCCCAGGAGGAGTACCGCGGCGGCACCGGCCGCGATCGCACCTTTCGTTGTCTTCTTCATCGGTTGATCCCCGCTCCCTATGCACAGCGGGGACCGCCCACGAGGCGCACCGCGGACGGAGTGACCGCGGCTGCCGTCGTGACATCCGGAGCCCGCTCTCCCGGTCCTGCTCGAATGTCTCCATCGACACGATCTCTTAACCGGACGGTGACGCAGAGGGTCAAAAGTCCCATGAAACGGGACCAGGGGCACAGCCCCGTCGGACTGTGCCCCTGTCAGGAGTGGATCGAGCGGTCCCTCAGCTCACCAGCCGCGCTCGGAGAGGCGGTGCGGCTGCGGGATCTCGTCGACGTTGATGCCGACCATGGCCTCGCCCAGGCCGCGGGAGACCTTGGCGACCACATCGGGGTCGTCGAAGAAGGTGGTGGCCTTGACGATCGCCTCGGCCCGCTGGGCGGGGTTGCCCGACTTGAAGATGCCCGAGCCCACGAAGACGCCCTCGGCACCCAACTGCATCATCATCGCCGCGTCGGCCGGGGTGGCGATGCCGCCCGCGGTGAAGAGCACGACTGGCAGCTTGCCCGTGGACGCGATCTCGACGACCAGGTCGTAGGGCGCCTGGAGCTCCTTGGCCGCGACATAGAGCTCGTCGGGGCTCAACGAGCCGAGGCGACGGATCTCGGCGCGGATCGTGCGCATGTGCGTGACCGCGTTGGAGACGTCGCCGGTTCCGGCTTCGCCCTTGGAGCGGATCATCGCCGCGCCCTCGGTGATCCGGCGCAGCGCCTCGCCGAGGTTGGTGGCACCGCACACGAACGGGACGGTGAAGGCCCACTTGTCGATGTGGTTGGCGTAGTCGGCCGGGGTGAGCACCTCGGACTCGTCGACGTAGTCCACGCCCAGGGACTGCAGCACCTGAGCCTCGGCGAAGTGCCCGATGCGCGCCTTGGCCATCACCGGGATCGAGACGGCCTCGATGATGCCGTCGATCATGTCCGGGTCGCTCATCCGCGACACGCCGCCCTGGGCGCGGATGTCGGCCGGCACGCGCTCGAGCGCCATCACGGCGACCGCGCCGGCGTCCTCGGCGATCTTGGCCTGCTCGGCGGTGACGACGTCCATGATGACGCCGCCCTTGAGCATCTCGGCCATGCCTCGCTTCACGCGGGTCGTGCCGGTGTGCTGCGTCGTCTCCTCGGGGGTGCTCATAGCCGAATGCTAGTTCGCGGGAGTGCCCGCGCACACATCGGCCGCCACCACCGTTTCAGCCCTCCAGCGCCGACCGGACATCGGCCACGGCCGTCGGTGCGCCGGCGACCGACCACTCCACGCCCCCCGCCTCGACCTGCGCCACCGCGCCGCCCGCGCCGAGCACCAGCCCCCAGCCGGGAAGTCGGTCCCACGGCGGCACCGACTGCTGGCAGAAGACCCCGAACTCGCCCTGGGCGATCGCGGTCAGATCCATCGACCCCGAGCCGAGCATGCGGACGGCCGCGGCGCCGCCGGCCGCTCGCGCGAAGGCCTCCCCGACGGAGTCCGCGAAACGACTGGGGTGCAGGTACGTCGTCATGCACACCCGCGCCAGCGGCGCATCGGGCATCGGGGCCACGGCTACGCCGTTGCGGGTCGTGGGTACGCCCGGGCCGCCGACGTACAACACGTCGTCGTGGGGGTGGTAGACGGCGCCGAGCAGGACGTCGTCGTCCTCGACCAGCGCGATCGCCGAGCACCACCAGGTCAGCCCGGCGACGAAGTTGTAGGTCCCGTCGACGGGGTCGATCACCCAGGTGCGACCGGTGCCGCTCTCGCGGGTCGCGCCCTCCTCGCCGAGGATGCCGTCGTCGGGCCGCTCGCTCGCGAGCCGGGAGACGATCCACTCCTCCGCGGCGTGGTCGGCGGCGGTGACCAGGTCGGAGATCGAGCTCTTCTGCTCGACCGAGACGCCCTCGGCCCGCATCCGCTGCGCGAGCCGGCCGGCCTCGCGCACCAGGTCGCCGGCGAGCCGTACGTCCTGTTCCGACGCACTCACTGCCGGGCCTCGGCCGCTTCGGCGAGCGCCTGCTTGCGCACCACCCAGATGCGCTGCCCGACGGTGATCGTGGAGGCGAAGGCCAGGCCCCACAGCGGGATGTAGATGAGGATGTCCTGGTTGAAGATCCCGGCGAAGCCGGTCATCACGAGGATCGAGACGAGCCGGTCGGAGCGCTCGGCGATGCCCACCTTCGCCTGGTAGCCGAGGCTCTCGGCCCGGCTGCGGGCGTAGGAGGTCACCGAGCCCATCACGAGGCAGATCAGCGCCAGCCACGTGTAGAGGCGGCTGTCGCCCGGGCCGGCGAAGTAGAGCGCGAGGCCGCCGAAGACCGCGCCGTCGCCGACGCGGTCGAGGGTGGAGTCGAGGAACGCGCCGAACTTGCTGGTGGTGCCGGTCAGCCGCGACATGTGGCCGTCGATCAGGTCGCTGAAGACGAAGCACGTGATGAAGATGGTGCCGCCCAGGCGGTGGCCCTGGGGGTAGAACGCCAGCGCGCCGACGCAGACGCCGATCGTGCCGACGAGCGTCACGGCGTCGGCGCTGACGCCCAGCCTGATGAGCAGATGGGCGACCGGACTGAAGACCTTCGTGAAGAAGGCGCGGAATCTCTCGAGCATGGCGGCAGCAGGCTATCGGGTGGCCGCCCGCCCGCCCATCCCGCGTCAGGCATGCGTCAGGCCCGGGTCAGGCCCGGGTCGGATAGCGGCGCACAGCCTGCGGGTCGGCGAGCACGGACTCGAAGGCCAGCTCCGCGGCGCCGAGCAGCGAGGAGTCACGGCCGAAGGCGGCCGGTACGACGCGCACCGACGGCGTCGGCGCGATCACCGGCATCCGGCGTACGGCGGCGAGGATCCGCGCCTGCTCGTGCTGCCAGAGCTGCTCGAGGCTGCCGCCCAGCACGATCACCTCGGGGTTGAACAGGTTGACGATCGCGCGGACGCCGACCGCACACCACTCGCTGACCTCGTCCACGGCGCGGCGCGCCCGTTCCTCGCCGCGCTCCGCGGCGCTCAGGACGTCGGCGACGGCCTCCGCCCCGCCGCCGGGCGGGCGCCCGGCCAGCGTCAGGAGCCGGTTCTCCCCTGCCGTGGTCTCCCAGCAGCCGGTCGCGCCGCAGCGGCACGGCAGGCCACCCGGGTCGACCTGGAGGTGGCCGATCTCGCCGGCGTAGCCGGCCGTTCCCTCGAGGAGATGGCCACCGACGAGGAAGCCCCCGCCGATGCCGACGCTGGCGGCGAGGTAGGCCGCGTCATGGTGTCCCAGGGCCGCGCCGCGCAGATGCTCGGCGAGCATCCCGAGGTTCGCGTCGTTCGCGACCTGCACGGGGCCGCCGAGGCGTTCGGCGAGCAGCGCCGTGAAGGGCTGATGGACCCAACCGAGGTTCGGGGCGAACTCGACCTCGCCGTCGGCGCGCACCACACCCGGCACCGAGACACCGACGCCGATCCAGCGGAGATCGCCGCCGGCCTCGACGACCTCCCCGGCCAGGCCGGAGACGGTGCCGACGAGCTGGCGGACGTCGTGGTTGCCGCGGGGATGGGCCCGCGAGCGGCGCGCGACCACGGTCCCGCCCAGCGCGACGAGCGCCACCTCGACCCGGTCCACTTGGAGGTCGACGGCCACGACGGCGTTGTCGCACCGTGGCACCACGAGGTGGGAGGGGCGTCCCGAGCGGCCGCCGGCGCGCGAGACCCGCTCGGCCACCAGCCCGAGCGACATCAGCTCGTTGGTCAGGCCGCCCACCGTGCTCCGGTTCAGCCCCAGTGCCCGGGTCAGCTCGGCGCGGGTGGTCGCACCACCCACATGGACCGCACGCAGTACGGCGCTGAGATTGGCCCGCCGCAGCTCCTCGGTCCGGCCCGCGGCCAGTCCGCGGGGAACTGCGGCGGGCATCGTCAGGCTCCGGCCTTAGCGGCGCGACGCCGACTGATCGCGTCGACGCTCGCCGCGACGAGCAGCACGATGCCGGTCACGATCCAGACAGTGCCCTGGCTCTCGTTCAGCAGGCCCATGCCGTTGTCGATGATCGCCACCACGGTGCCACCGATCAGGGCGTCGATGATGCGCCCCTTGCCGCCGAAGAGGCTGGTGCCACCGATGACGGCCGCGCCCACGGCGTACAGCAGGGTGGTCGAGCCACCGGTCTGCGGGTTCACCGAGTTGGTGCGGCTGGCGATCATGATGCCGGCGATCGCGGCGATCGTGGAGGACAGGATGAAGCAGCTCAACCTGATCCGCGCGACGTTGATGCCGGCGCGCCTGGCCGCCTCGGCGTTGCCGCCCACGGCGTACACGTGCCGACCCCAGCTGGTCCGGCTCAGCGAGAAGCTGAGCACGATCAGCAGGCCGATCAGCACCAACAGGGAGACCGGCACGCCCTTGAGCGAGACGACGGTGGGGTGCTTGCTGCGCTCGGTGGACAGGTACCACACGACCGCGATCGTGATGACCGCCAGGGCGCCCGTCTTGATCGCCCACAGCAGCATCGGCTCGGTGGTCAGGCCCCTCCCGCGTCGGCGCATGTTGGTCATGAAGGAGACGCCACCGTAGACGGCGATCAGCGCGATGGCGAGCACCCAGCCGAGCCACACGGGCAGGTTGCCGTTGTTCAGCTTGATGACGAAGGAGTTGTTCAGGGCGATCGTCCCGCCCTCGCCGATGATCTTCAGCAGCACGCCCTGCAGGCCGAGGTAGGTCGCCAAGGTGACGACGAACGACGGGATGCCGAGACGTGCGACCAGCGTGCCGATGAACCACCCGATCACGGCCCCGACCACCAGCGCGGCGAGAAGCCCCGGAATGAGCGGCCAGCCGTGGTTGGTCATGACGACGGCGAGCACGGCGGCGGCGGTGCCGCCGGTGAAGCCGGCGCCCAGGTCGATCTCGCCGAGCAGCAGGACGAAGACCAGGCCCATCGCCAGCACCGTCACGCCCGCGGACTGCCCGATGAGGTTGGCGAAGTTGAAGGAGTTGGTGAACGTCGAGGGACGAAGCGCCGAGAAGACGATCACCAGCAGGATCAGACCCAGGATCGCCGGCAGCGAGCCGACGTCGCCACCGCGCAACCTCGCGAGGTAGTCGCTGACGATCTCGCCGAAGCCGGTGCGCGGAGACTCCTCCGGGGCGGCAGGGGTCTGACTCATCACGGGAGTCGTGCTCATCGCTGGGCTCCTTCCGGAGTGACACCGGTCGTGATCGCCTGGACGATCTTCTCCCGGTTGGTGTCGGCCGCACGCACCTGCGCCGCCATCACGCCGAGGTGGAGGACGGCGATCGAGTCGGCGACCTCGAAGACGTCGTTGAGGTTGTGGCTGATCAGGATGACCCCGAGGCCGCGGTCGGCGAGGCGGCGGACCAGCTTGAGCACCTGCTCGGTCTGCGCGACGCCCAGGGCGGCGGTGGGCTCGTCGAGGATCACGACCTTGGAGTTCCACAGCACCGCACGGGCGATCGCGACGGTCTGGCGCTGGCCGCCGGAGAGGGCGGAGACCTTGGTGCGCACGGACTTCAGCGTGCGCACGGAGAGGCCGTCGAGCGTCTCGCGCGCCCGCTTCTCCATCTCGTCCTCGTTGACGAATCCCCAGCGCTTCACCTCGCGGCCGAGGAACATGTTGTGGACGACGTCGAGGTTGTCGCACAGCGCGAGGTCCTGGTAGACGACCTCGATGCCGAGGGCGTTGGCGTCCCTCGGGCCGTGCACGCGGACGGGCTTGTCCTCGAAGAGGTACTCCCCCGAGTCGAACGCGTGGATGCCGGCGATGCCCTTGATCAGGGTGCTCTTGCCGGCGCCGTTGTCGCCGACGAGGGCGGTGACCTCGCCGGGACGGACGACGAGATCGACGCCCCGCAGGACGTGGACCGCGCCGAAGCTCTTCTGGATGCCGCGCAGCTCGAGGAGCGGCGTACCGGCTGGGTGCGACTGGGTCGGCTTCTCGACCTGGGTAGTCACGGGATCATCCCCTCTCGAAAAGGGTGGGTACGGCGGGTCAGAGGCAAGCCGGACGCGGGGGTCGCCACATCGTGCGACCCCCGCGTCGTTCAGCACTACGGCTTCGTGACGCCGTCCTTCTGGCAGAGCTGCGCGAACGAGCCGCTGCAGACCTGGGCGTACGGCTCCTGGCCGTCGGCGATGACCTTCTTGACCGAGCTCTTGGTCACCCAGACCGGAGTCTCGAGCACCGACGGCACGTTCTGGTGCGTCGTCGGGTCCATCGTCTGACCGTTGACCATCGCGTTCGCAGCGGACGTGTCGCCCTTGATCAGGTCGATCGCCAGCTTCGAGGCCGCGTCGGCCTCCAGCGTGGTGTTCTTGTAGACGGTGCCGCACTGGTAGCCCTGCATGATGTACTGCAGGCCCTGGATGCTGGCGTCCTGACCGGTGATCGGAACCTTGCCCGCCACACCGTCGGCCTTCAGACGGGCGATGATGCCGCCGGCCATGGTGTCGTTGGCGGAGATGATCCCGTCGATGTTCCCGTTGTTCTGGGTGTACATCTGGTCGAAGACGTTGGCCGCCTTGGTGGCGTCCCACTGGCCGGACTGGTCACCGACGAGCTTGTAGGCGCCCGAGGAGATCTTCGGCTTCAGCGCGGCCTCGTAGCCCTGCTTGAACAGCGCGGCGTTGTTGTCCGTGGCCGCACCGTCGACGTAGACGATGTTCGCCTTCGTCTTGCCCTCGGCCGTCAGGCACGCGGACAGGCCCTGGCCCATCAGCTCGCCGACCTTCACGTTGTTGAAGGAGACGTAGTACGACGCTCCGCCGCCGGGGGTGAGGCGGTCGTAGTCGATCGTGGCGACGCCGGCGTCCTTGGCCTTGCTCAGGCAGGCCGCACCGGAGGGGATGTCGATGTCGGTGATGATCAGGACGCTGACGCCCTCGTTGATCATGCTGTCGCACAGCTGGCCGAACTTGGCGGTGTCACCGCCGGCGTTCTGGATGTCCGACTTCAGACCTGCGGCGGCGAACGCCTTGGTCAGGTTGGGCCGGTCCTGGCCCTCCCAGCGGGGCGAGCTCACGGCGTCCGGAAGGATCACGCCGACGGCCACCTGGCCGCTCGCCGCACCGCCACCGCCACCGGTACCGGTGCTGGTGCTGGTCGCGTTGCTGTTGTTGTTGCTGCTTCCGCATGCGGCCAGCGCACCGAGCGCCAGCACCCCCACGGCGGTCACAGACGCGAGTCGGACGCCCGAACGCCCTCGCAGACTGGCCCTCTTCATACCTCGACCTCCATTGCTGAGTGCACAGGTGACGCACGTCACTGTTTTGTTGCGCTCGACAACATAGTGACGACGTTCACCTCGTGGCAAGCGGCGCGACGCGCCGTGTCCAACCTGTTACATGAGGGACTTTTCGGTGAACTCAGCCCCAGGCCTCGGCGAAGAGCCGCCTCGTCTCGCCCAGCAGCTGAGGCAGCGTCTTCGTGCGACCGATGATCGGCATGAAGTTCTGGTCGCCGACCCAGCGCGGCACGACGTGCTGGTGCAGGTGCGCCGCGATGCCCGCGCCACCCGCCTCGCCCTGGTTCATCCCGACGTTGAACCCGTCCGCCGAGGAGACCGTGCGCATCACCTGGAGGGCACGCTTGGTGAGCACGGCCATCTCCGCCGCCTCGGCATCGGTGGTCTCGACGTACTCCGCGACGTGGCGGTAGGGACAGACCATCACATGGCCCGGCGCGTAGGGATAGAGGTTGAGCACGACATAGGCGAGCTCGCCCCGGTGGACGACCAGGCCGTCGTCGTCGCTCATCGCGGGGATCCGGCAGAACGGGCATTGCGCGGCCGACGCGTCGTCGGGCTTGCTCTCGCCCCGGATGTAGGCCATCCGGTACGGCGTCCACAGCCGATCCAGGGAGTCGGACTCCCCCACGCCGTCCTGTCGCAGCACCTCGTCGCTCACGGGGGCGAGGATAACGAAGTGGTCAGGCGCCCAGGGCGGCAGCCACGAGCTCCTCGACCGGCTGCTGCGGGTCGATCACGACGCCCAGCGTGGCGGCGTGCCCCGCGAGCACGAACCACACCGACTGACTGGCCAGCGTGGCCAGGCGCTCGGCCGAGAGACTCGGCGTCGGTCTCGCCAGCCAGCGGCGTACGGCGCCGAAGACGGAGCCGACGATGCCGTAGACCAGCGGGTCGACCGCCGCCGCCGCATCCTCGGTGAGCTCGCCGCCGAGAGCGAGGATCGCCAGCGAGACGAACTGCCCGACCTGGCCGGCGATCTCCTCCAGCGCCTTCTCGAGCGGTCCGTCCGGCGTCTGGTCATGGTCGGCCATCCGGTGCAGCGCCGGGTGCTCGACCGCCCAGCCGACATACGTGCCGACGATCCGGTCGATGATCTCGGGCACCGTGCCGTCCAGCCTCATCGACGGCTGCAACGTCTCCCACAGCATCGCGATGATGTGCTGCTGGACCGCCCGGTCAAGGTCGCGCCGGTCCTCGAAGTGCCGGTAGACCACCGTGCGGGAGAGCCCGGCACGGCTCGCGATCTGCTGCACGTGCACATCCGCCCCGGGGCGCCCGGCCTCGATCACCTCGACCGCCGCGTCGATGATGCGCCGGCGCCGGCTCTCGTTGTGCTGGTTCCAGCGGGCCTGCCGACCGTCGGGGCGCTGCTGCGGTGCGTCGGCTCCGGGGCTGCTCATGGGGTCAGCCTCTCACCCGGCGCCGCCACCGCGCGCCGCCCTGCCGTGCGGCGGAGGCCGCCACCCGCCTCATCTCCTCGACGTCGACGATCTTGACCCGCGGCCGGCCCGACTCCGCACCGCGTCGTCTCTCCTCGCGGTCGATCGCCTGCCACCCAGCCAGATCGACGAGGCCGGGCTGGCGGCTGCGGATCACCCCGCGAAGGCCCGTGGTGGTCTCGACCGGCTCGGGGATCGCTCCCGCGTCGAGATCGTCCAGGATCGCGTCGACGGTCTCCTCCGCGTCCGACTTGTTGGTGCCGATGAAGCCCGTCGGGCCGCGCTTGACCCAGCCGGCGACGTACACGCCCGCAGCGACGCGGCCCGCCGTGTTCGGTACGACGCCGGTGGTGGCGTCGTACGGCAGGTCGGAGACCGGCAGCCCCTTGTACCCGACCGCCCGCAGTACCAGGCCGGTCTCGAGGAGCTCCGTCTCACCGCTGGGCACCGCCCGCGGCACGCCGTCGCCGTCGCTCTCGAGCCTGGTGCGGCCCACGACCACGCCCTCGACGCGGTCCGCCCCGACGATCTCGACGGGTGCGGAGAGGAATCGCAACACGATCGTGCGCCTGGCCGGATCGACAGGACGCTCCGAGAGCGCGGCCAGCAGCCGGGACTTGGTGTCGTCCCCGCCGAACGCGACCTCGGCAGCCATGTCGCCGATGTCGACCACGACGTTGATGCCGTCCTGGCCCGCCAGGCCGACCAGCTCGGGCACGGTGAACGACGCCTGCGCGGGCCCGCGCCGGCCCAGGACGACGACCTCGCGCACCCTGCTGTCGAGCAATCGGGTCAGTGGCACCCCGGCGATGTCGGTGCGCTCGAGGCGGCCGGGCTCCTCGGCCAGGACACGGGCACAGTCGAGGGCGACGTTGCCGTTGCCCACGATCACGACGCGTCCGCCCGGCAGATCGTCCGTCAGGTCGAGGGCGAGATCCTGCTTGTCCGGGTGGCCGTTGTACCACCCCACGAAGTCGGTGGCCGACATCGAGCCCGCCAGGGTCTCCCCCGGGATCCCCAGCGGCTTGTCGCTCGCGGCACCGACCGTGTAGACCACCGCGTGGTAGCGCGCTGTCAGCTCCGCATGGGAGAGGTCCTTGCCGATCTCGACGCCGAGGAAGTAGCGGAAGCCGGGCTGGGCCTCGATCTGGCCGAAGAGTCGCTCGATCTGCTTGGTGTGCTGGTGGTCGGGCGCGACTCCCGCCCGCACCAGCCCGTACGGCGTGGGCAGCCGGTCGAAGACGTCGACGCTGATCTCCGGGTGCTTGAGCAGCTCGTCGGCGGTGTAGAGGCCCGCCGGGCCGGCCCCCACGACGGCGATCCGGAACGGGCCGTTCCGCTTCAGCCGGCGCTGCTCGTGCACCAGCGCGAGCGGTGTCCGGTCGCGGTGCGGGAAGACCTGGTAGTACTCCGCGTTCAGCGCCACGAACGGCAGTTGCGCCTCGCTCAGCGAGGT
>Ga0131853_10025185_pt1 | contig 10723 bp, 3 predicted proteins | sample TergutLab28metaG_FD_92764 | JGI IMG/M metagenome (GOLD analysis project Ga0131853, IMG submission 92764) | Labiotermes labralis P1 segment gut microbial communities from Petit-Saut dam, French Guiana - Lab288 P1 (version 2) (version 2) | ecosystem: Host-associated > Arthropoda: Insects >... | reverse complement strand
TTAGCTCCTCATTATGCAATCTCCTCCATTCCCCCATTACCTCATCCCTCCTAGGTCCAAATATTCTCCTCAACACCATATTCTCAAACACCCTCAGCTTTCTTTCCTCCCACAATGTCAACGACCACGTTTCACACCCATACAAAACCAATTATAAAAGAAACTAAACAGAATCAGCCTACATGGTATGGCCATGTTCAAAGAATGGCAGAAGGAAGATTACCCAAAATAGCATTGAAGTGGATGCCGAAACAAAAGAGTGCACGAGGAAAACTGAAGAAAAACTGGATGGAAGGTACAAGGAAGGCCATGAATGAAAGAAACCTAAATGAAGGCCAGTGGGAAGATAGGAAGCAATGGAGTCTAGGTGTCGGACAATGTAGAATGACGTTTTGAAACCAATATATACATACATCTCCTGAAAACAAGGCAGGATGGCCCCATCTGAAGTATGATGTTTGGCCTCAAGTGAGGGATATGTTTCAGGGAGTATTATGAAATGCAGTACTAGTAATATAAGTATCCTGCTTTATTAGATGAATACTAGGCAACAATATTTTGTTTCCATTAACTAAATTACAGTATATTCTAACAAGTAAAGATAAGACTATGCGTATGGTTTACAAAATGTACATGTGATAAGATACCTGTTACCATGTACAATCACATTACAGTTCAATATATTGGTTCATTATATGCGGATACTAAAATAGTCATCAATTACTGATTCACTACAAAACACACATCACTAGTCACCATCTGCCACAATCCTGCTGTGTGACAGCCAAATTCTGTAATGTAACGTCAGTCTACTGGTACCAGTTTCAACTTCTGAAAGCAAGTAATAGTATACTGTAAAATTGCAAGTTTAATGATGGTGACACAGGGTCCTGAATATTATGTTGTTATTACTGTAATCTAAAACACACATTTAGTGAAGTGATTTTACTTTACAGTAGTTAAGACCAAGACACATATATTATTGCAAAATTCGAGAAAGCATTTTCTCTTCTTTTTAATGAAACCGTAATTTATTACTGTCATAGTTTATAACTATATCTGGAAATGTACCCCTCTGGAATAAAACTTGTTTAAATGCCTTTTCAGAAACTGACAAATTCAAAATATCAGCAAAATACAAAATAAACTACACTGTTAAAGATGAATAACAACAGGCATATAAACTACACTTATTCCGTCGAACACAACATAAATTTATTTCAAATTGAGTTACGCCTTTACATGCATGCTACATGTTTCGGTCCTTTCTCAGGCCACCATCAGGCACGTCCATGAAGAAAACAACAGGCATATTTTGTACAGAATCCAAGTGACACTACATGCATGCATAGAAATGTATGACAACACGTGAGAAAATTAGGAAATTAATTACAGGTGGAAAGTTTAACAAAACCTGCACTGAATGTCAGAAATGAAACACATTGCTTTCAGATTTCTTTCTGTCAATGTACGAATCGTCAAGATATTTTTATCTGTCGCTAATTTAGTAAATATACTGTTGTACTGTCTGGGTAAAAAATTTAAAGTTGTCCAAAACTAAGCAACCTGGCCAAGAAGGTGTACAGGGAAAGCACAGGTAAATCCCCATGCATTATGGGCACTGGCATTAGGAAAAACTAAGATATCAGCTTCATGTTGTGGCCACTTTACAGCACAGGATAGAAGACTAGATAGGCTACACAGCAGCAGGTATGGAAAACTGATACAAATTAAGGCCAGTTTTTTTTTTCTGCCCCACCCCACAGGCACACTAGTTTGATTTAAAGAGAAATTATTTAATTCTAATGTGCAACATCCCCAGTGAATAGCATGCTTGGCATTCGAGGCAAACCCCCTCTTAAGTCTTCATAGCATCATAACATGACCGTGAATGTGAAGTGAGATTAAGCACCTTCATGACACAGTGTTACTCCTCATATTTTTACCCTCTGTTTCACTGAACTGCAGAAAGAAAGTAACTTAAAGCAACATTCAGAACACAGGCACTGAATGGCCTAAAAACACAGAAATCTCATCAAAAAAAAAAATCCCTACTTATTACAACTAACAAAAAATTGTGTAATACTCAAACAGAATAAGATGGTGTAGCTACTAATATGTACAACATTTCAGCAGTACAATGTGCTGGAACACTGCAAGAACCACTGGAATCAGAGGTGAATCCAACAGTATCGTAAGAAGTTATTTCACAAATACATCAATTCCAGAATGCAGTCCTATTGAACACAGCAAGAATTAATATTTATAACAACAATAGCTCTGTCTAAAACAGTATTTTTAGAAATCCACTAATACTTTTTTTTATATGTGATTTTATATTCTTCGTACTTTCTACTTAAACTTTTCAAATAGAAAACACACATAGAGTCTCCAAGTCTGCTCTCAATAAAACTGCATACCAAATTACAAATGGAATGACTAGACATAGTCTTAAATTAACCAATAATCACAATACAAAATATACAGTAACTTTTCTTGCTTTTTGACCACCACAAACCAACGACATTTTTAATTCTGCCTTACCAAATTTGTTTATTATACAGATTCATACACCCAAAGTTTATACAGTGCTTAATAATCTATTAACGTATATACAAACAATTAAATTGTTTTCAGGAAATAATCACACAATGAAACACATAAATAAAACTGTAAGTCTGATTGTAACAAATACACGCCCATGAATAACAAAAACCTAAATTACCAGCATATGTCAAGACAGGGTAGAATCCTTTATATCACAATAACTTATGTAACATATATTACATTTCTGTCACTAACTCACAATGCAAGATTCTTAATTGTTTACACCATTTCCACAAGACCGTGTGAAACCACGTGATTAAGTTATAGTGTGGACTTAAATATCAGCACATCAAGTACAGGTTCCCTAATTACAGCATGAAATCTGAAAAAGTACTGTCACACAAACATACAGCAATTAGTTATTGCAGTACAGTGACCAACAAAGCAAACAACCAGAAAATGATTTCGGTTTATGTTAACCAAACACCGATGCAGAGAAATCTGTGGTCACTTGTTTATTAATTCCAGGATATATTTAATAACTATGAATATTCTTTGCCCCACCTCCACATTTATGTCTAAAAAGAAAAATTTAATGGTCCTGGTGCCTCAACAGTCAAAATATAACTTATGACATACAAATAATCATTATTTTTAAGTGGTATAATTTGCCACACCTAAGTGTATTATTGATTACAGTATTAATGTTACATTTTAAATCAGTTTTTAATAATATTCTACACACTTCTGTTTCAGACTGTTATTTACATACCTCACTAAAAATTACAAAATTCTTCAAGTATTATTTTGGTTGTATTCAGTGACATCAGAACTTAACATAACCCTAAGCAAGGGACATGTAACAGCAACATTAGTAAGCTATGGCAGTAGGAAAATCTCGCATGAAATGAGAACGTTACAAGAAAACTTCAATCCACATTTCACCGAAAATGCGCAAGTTTAATGCATCATTTGAAGTATTACTAAACTGAGATATTTATTTCTTCAATTTTCTACCTCCTAATCAGTTTGTCTGTCTGTAACTGTACCCCTAGAGAAGTCTTTGCATCGTAATAGTAAAGTGTCCTCACAAGGAATCATGAATTTCCTGATATACTCTATAATACCGAATTTATCAACACACAAAAAGAATTCTTTAATAATTATTTTTCTTTATCAACATAAGGACATAACTTTTGATCTGGTGGACAAAAAAACTACAACACCATTATGTCACAGTTTCTTTGGGTCAAAGGGGATTAAATGATTAACAGAGGAATGTGGATAACCAAAGTGAAACCCTACATGATGGAGAACATTAACAAAGACCCATTACACAGCAATTTGTAGTAGTTCAAACTCAGGCAATAGAGACAGGATTTGTAATGTTGTCAACATAGGCAATATCAGCTAAAGACATCAAATTTTTTTTTTATTTTTTAACTTGTCATTAACAGTAGTAATTGTTGTCACTGTTTAACAGAATTCTTTTATTCTAATATGATGATCTTGCTGTGCAAATTGCACTAAAAACACTCAACAGAAAAAATGCAGCAACACTAAAAACTGGGAAATTAAGGACTGTCCAACATACCAGGTCTATGAATACTCACATGTAAAATTACATATTACATTCTTAATATCCAGCCATAAAAAAGTTGTATGTAAATAAATATAGCATCCCTCCCCCCCAGCAAATGACATCACAACATAAGCCTTTTTTTGACTTACATGAAAAGTAACAATTGACACAGCTTCATTTTTTTTATCTCCCTAAGCAAAATAGAATCATACTTTTAACACTAGTATTACTATACTCTTCCTAACAGTACCAACAAATTCAATTACAATACAAACATTCCATTTACAGAAGTACCAAACTTCCAAGGCCTCTATCATGGACAGATATGCCCCTCCTCAATACACCTAAAAATGTCTATAATTACTGTCAGCATTTTCAGTTCTAAAACAGGTAAGAGTTCACGGAATTTGGAAACCAATATGACAGCTCACAATCATATATTAACAATATAACTCATCCATATCAAACATAACACTCATTTATAACAAATCTTACATGTGGAATGTTATCCTGGTAAATTCTCACATTTGAATATCATCCAGAAAACCCATTAAAAGCAACCAAGTCTGTTGTTCTGGTGTTCTGAACTGGAAATCTTTGAACACCCTAAAATAATCTGTCTGTGTCTCAAACTGAATGACTTGATCAAACATCTGGATTACTGAGTGTTGTGCCATTATGTCCAAAGCATGGTCTGAACTGTCAGGTCTTCTGCTATAATAACAAAGTCTACACCATATTCTGTGGATGGGTCAGGAAATATCTGGAACAATACCTTTACATATTCTTGTGTTGGCTATACTGCTTACTGTGCATACCGGTACTTGTGGCCCGGTGCACTAAAGGCTTTGAAATAAGGGGGATTATGCGGGAAAATGATGCTACTGACAAGAATCGAATAATACTGTATCGTTTTGGAACACAACCTTCCGGAAATTTTCTGGCTCACCCACCTATAATGATATAGTCTACATCTTTAACTTGTTATAGTTGGACCATACCAAAAGCTAAAGTCTGGACTACGGTTCTCCTCAATCTATGGCTTAGACTCAGGTAACAATATACAACTATACTGTATAATGTAAGAGTAAAAAATAAATGTGACATCTACGATTGAAAGAGCAAGTGGTCATTTCCTATCGTCCACCCACGGAGAAAATTCTTTATAAAAATGACAAAATACTGTACATCATTCCTAAACAAAATTTTTATTTTTATAATACAAGCCAGCACAGTGGTTCAGAATGAGGGCACTTAAAATCAGGCAGCCTTACCGTATAAAACAACATGTTACATGACAGAATTTATTGCAAAATGTTAAACTGTTTTTAAATTTATTTCCACACATACAACACAAATACAAGTCACAAAAGGTAAAGTTGTCCCTGTGCACACCATGAAGATATATGAGCGGAGATATCGTTCCGATCATTCTTAACCTTGGCATTAGATGGGGGTCAGTGGTCAGCTTCAAGCTCTGACCACTTTAAACCAAGGAAGAGCACCCAGTACTCACTGACTAGGAGGCTGGGTCGGCCTCACAGCCAGTCTAGGTGCTCCTGCCCCTGCCGGAAAACAAACCATAATCCATTTTCTTTTTTCTATAGTACAACCAACCAGATGCACCAATGTCTCAAATTTATTTTATTTAGGAGTATCACTCTACATGTTTCGGATGGAAAGACCGATGCATGTAGAGTGATGCTCCTAAATAAAATAAAATTTGAGACACTGGTGGATCTGGTTGGTTTTAGTATAGAAACATGAACAGCCCTATGAACGCCAAACCATAATCCCTTAGATGTCCAACCTGCAGCCTAGTGACTACACTAACTACATTATCGTGACTCCAGAAAATCCAATGTTGTTACAAGCACTATGAAACAATAATTTGGTGTCTGCTTCACCATATACACATTACAAATGCTTCAGAATGTGGTGGCATTCGCAAAGTTCAAGTAACAGCTTAAAATTTATATTATTTGTGGCTCAATACATTAATTCATAAACAGTTTATGTTGACTGATTGGATTATAAAACTGAAATAAGATATAATCTTTATTTGAACTTTTATGTGTACTCAATTCTGTAAAATTAACTTCCCAGTGGATTTTAACAAAAAATGTAAGTATGTTCAAGGTTACAACAAACGCAGAAAGATGCAGGTTTAATCCTACCAATATATGGCAGGTCAGGAACAGTTTATCATTGTATTATGCTTTATTGAAGCAAAATAATTTCCACTACAGAAACATTTTCATTCAGAACTGTACAAAAGCAAGGGAAATGAACCCCACATGCAAGCCTCATCACACTTCCGAAAACTGTAATAGGGTTAATATTCACCAGTGTTAACTTACACACAAACCAAAATAAGTGAATCACTGCAGTAAAACAGAATGTTGAGGTTAAGCGATTATTTACAGTTGTGTTTCAAGAACGCCCAACATAATGGATGACATTAATAGGATTAATCATTTCCATCCTTCAGGTGGGAACAGAAATGCTCACTTTCTACTTTCGGCACTTTCCATTCGACCATATGCGTTTTTCTCTTCATTCATATGTCAAGTGTCCCACAGTGGGACAATGTTAGGCCAGTCTGCTTACTAAGACATTATACTTACTGGTTGCTTAGCTTTTGTAGATTACTTAGGAAATCTTCTGGTGTAAGAATATGTGACGAACCTGCAACATCAACAACAACAAAAAAAAGTCCACTGAGCTGGGTCTTTCTTGAGCAGGAAAAAAGACAGTAAATTCCCTGCACTTTATGGAAACCAAAGATTCATATCTTGGTACTCAAGAGCCCACCATCACTAAGATTCCATCCTAAGTCACATTCTGCATACACACCCTCACACCATGTTCCCAAGGTCCATTTTAACATCAACTTCACACCTATGCCTACATTCTCCAAGTATTACTGTGTGGTGATATGCTTCAATTGTTACTGTACCTCATAACTCCTTAAGAAATGTGCAGACAGCGTTTCAGACATAACTGCTACAGCAATGAATAAACTATGTACAGTTCTCAGATAGCAGAACTAATGCATTCCTACAAAATGCACTCTTATCTGAAATGTTGTTTCCTGCAGGTTACATATTTTAAGTGACTGTTATGCTACTGTACCTTGGATAAAGTATTCTTGAACCCTTAATTACACAAAAAATTGTTTAACAATCCCAGAAAGAAATAAAATGCAAAACCATTTCAATGTAATCTAGATTAAATTCCCGTTCCAATTATAACTTTTTCCTTAAACTTTCTGCAACAAGGCTTATGAGGCCTAATAATTTTATAATCATGTGTCTGTGCATCGTGAATCAAATTGAATAATTGTCCAACAAGATGTGACTGTATTCAGTTTATTACATATCTGTAGACAGCTCTACACATTTTGGGTGTTGACACACACCATCAGGAGCTCGTACAACTGTAATTACAGCTTCTGGCACTAGTCAACCGGGTCAGCTGGTCAACCTGGTTGACCAGTGCCAGAAGCTGTAATTACAGCTGTACCAGCTCCTGATGATGGGTGTCAACACCCGAAACATGTAGAGCTGTCTACAGATATGTAATAAACTGAATACAGTCGCATCTTGTTGGACAGTTATTCAATTTAAGGCCTGATAAGTTTGAGTGAGGTGTTGGAATATTTCAATGCCAACTGAAGTTGTCCAAATTTATGTACTGTGCCGCAACCAACCAAGACGAAATTCCCCAACATAGACATTAGCCATATTACTGAGTGTAAGATACAGAAACTATTACTTCTTTTCTCACTGTATATATCTAAAGTAAGGTGAGCCTTTGGACAAGTTAAATCTGTCAGCATTCTAACACACTTCAGTGTTTATCTGCAACACTGGCTTTGGCCTTCATCTCTCAGTCTGTCAGAGAATGTTAACAATATAAATCCAAAAGCAACCTTAAGTATGTACAAGACAAAACTCACCACAAATAACTTCCCAGTTCTTGACAGCTTGAGTCACCTCATAAGCGCAGCGTATTTCCGAGAAACACACTCCCCCAACCACAAACACAATCAAGCGAGGAACATTCTTCACAGTTTGTTGTCCTTTATCCTTATGCCAGTGGCCATACCGTGCACTGTATGTAGAAAAATAATTAATTAGGGTCTTGCATTCACTAACACAGACCACAACCAGCATCCCAAAATGAAAATTTTAAATTCCAGGGTACAGAAAAATGACAATATTCTAATCTTATGATGAAAATTCTACTGTTGAAAGTGAAGTATGCCATTTAATAAGCAAAATGTCTGCCACAGGAAAAAAAAAATGACAACAGTCATGAGAAAAACAGACGGAAATATTTCAAATAATTACGATTTCTGACAGACCAGAGTTCGTAATTATTTTAAGTACTCAAATACATGACATCTACGATATTTTTGTTCCTGTTTATAAATAAAAGTGTGTACCTTGTAGGTGCATGGTACCCAGATGATGCAGCACGACCAGCCAGGAAGGGGAAATGCTTCAGATCAAGTTTGTCCTCAATACATTCTTCCATGATGTCCTTTATGACAGGAGTCCAGCGAGACATCTGGTAAGTCTGTTCGGTGATACGTTCCTTACGTGCTACTTGGTAAATTTTCTTTCGATTACCCTAGAAACAGTTTGTCATGAATCACACACACTGAACTGAATATTTTAGAATTTCTGAGAGATATCCTGGACTTGGCCTCCTGCACTGTGATACACCGTGACTGTTCTTATCAATACTGATTTCTGTTTAAGGAGGACAGGAATCTATCAATGAAGCACTGAAACATGCAAACCACTAACACATGGCTTCAGGCCTTGCTGTTCATTTAATGTGTGTGTGTGTGTGTGTGTGTCAAGTTGTAAAGCTAATCACAATACCTAAAGGTAATAACTACTGCATTTACCCAAATAAAAACAACAATCTTCAGCTTCTGGGAAAATACCTACATTGAACGTGTTTAACCTTGTGTGACTATAACGTGACTCCAGTTTTTCAAATAATGAATCAGAACAAATTCCGTCTTATATGCAGGTACATATGCCATTTTTTACTGCTGCGAATAGTTAACCATAGCAAAAAGTGTTTCAAATAAATACTGTACATCCTAACCTACTCCATTCAGCAGAATCCCTCATTAGAAGTCACTCAAGTTCATTACTAAAATATATGCGTGCGTGCGTGTGTGTGCATGTGTGCATGTGTGTGTGTGCGCGCGCGTGCTCACGATTTTATAGATAATACAGGACTCTATTTCAAATACATTCTTCTATACTGGTTGTATTCAGAACCATGCATTCAGAAAGCTGGCGAGTCAGATTTTAACCACAAGCAAGTTACTAAAATGACACACACCAAAATATGACAGCTTTTCATACAGACCAAACCACAGCAAGTTTTATTTAAAACCATTCAGTACTATCAGCTTTTAAACATACAGATAAATGACCAATGCATTAAGCATTCACTTTATGCACTTCAGACCAAGAACATGTTATATACTTGCATAGCTCCACAGCAAACGGCTGACCAGTGACAATTACCGCCTCCCGTACTGTGATGGCGCATAGTTTCAGCAGACACAGAGCAATGTTTGAGGGGAACATACTGCTTCCATCTTCCAGGCAGAAGTGTGAATTAGTGCTCTTCTACCCTCAAGATGGAAGAAGTACATTCCTCTAAAACACTGGTGACTGCAATCAGACTGCAGAGAAGACTGTAACTTCACTGTCACTGCCATGAGAACTTCACACAGTTAACTGCTGTGTACTTACATCCACAACAACATTAAGCCCCAGATTAGCCATGTTGATGATAGTCTGCTTGTCTTGTGGCGAGATCTGTGCATGCTGGACTAACTTTGTCAGACTTTCCTCGCTGATGCCGTTCTTTGAGATAATGTACAGAGCAATTATGCGCATCTTGTCTGTCGCTGACACTGCCTGATCCAGCAAGATCGGCACTATGTTTCGCATGTGATCTTTGATCCTCTCCCCTTCTGCATCTGTACCCATCGCCAAGTCCTGCGTTACATCAAGAGCATATCAAATCAATTCAGTTCCAGTCTCAGTTAAAAATGTAGCTGGACTGCTGCTGCACCAGTGCGTCCAGTGTTACTGTCATAATCTCATATGCACAGTGCTGAAATTTGACATGTTTCAGTAATTTATTTCACTTCTGTCAGCAGCAGAAACTCTCTGACCTATGGATGAACTTGTTCTAGATACCCTGGACTCGTAATCATTAAAATATTTTGTACCTGAACTATATTAATACTGAGATTAAACATGATAGCCACACACACACACACACACACACACATACATATACAGGGTGTCCCAGGAGGAAAGGACCTAACTTCGGGAGAGTGTTCCTTAGGTCAAATTATACCGATATAACCCAAAACACCTATATACAAAGTTCAATGGTTACGGAGATATTGGCCAGAGAAAAGTTTGGATGTCTTTTGTGTCTGCATACTGTACTCTGTCCGTGACGTCATACTAGTCATATGCACTTGACCTTCTACGCGCTAATCCTGCAGTAGCATCATACACACAACGGGATGGACCCCCTCTC
>Ga0131853_10025184_pt1 | contig 10723 bp, 7 predicted proteins | sample TergutLab28metaG_FD_92764 | JGI IMG/M metagenome (GOLD analysis project Ga0131853, IMG submission 92764) | Labiotermes labralis P1 segment gut microbial communities from Petit-Saut dam, French Guiana - Lab288 P1 (version 2) (version 2) | ecosystem: Host-associated > Arthropoda: Insects >... | reverse complement strand
GTGTTTGGCAGTTGTTTTTTTTTTATTTTGTTTTTTTTTTTTGGGAAGGGGGGGGGGGGGGGTTGAATTCTGCATTTCTTTCTCCGAAAGGAAAGTTAGTTTCTTTGTGCTCATTTTTTCTCCAGTATCGGACATTTAACTTACCATTGTTTTCGACGTGCTTAATCGTTTTAGGTTTTTCTCAAAAATAGAATTTCGGAAAATATATTTCATTATGTCGTCTGTTATAAAGGTCGGACGCCAAGAGATCTTCCAAATATAGCACATGTGTATATGTATCTATGTACAGTCACATCGTCAGAGGGAGAAAAGAATAAAACTTCCAATAAGAATTCTACACGTATCACAAAAAACAAACCTTGTATGTTCACATACAGAATGTCCATCTGTAAGCGGAACCTTCTCACAGAATGTACAGACCAGCCCATCTAATGTACATTACTTAATAATGTACTCTGTCATAGGACAGATCCATTGCCTTTCCAAATAGAATGCTCTACAGAATGCGATCTATTGCTTCCTCTTTCAACTTCCAATATCCTCTCGCTTACTTAAGGTCATCAAGTGGCTTCTTATGCCTTCTTCCTGTTCTTCCCGTCACTTATATCTTTTCTTGTCTTTCCTTCAATAGCGTGTTTTAGACTGCAGTTCATACACAAGACGTGGCCAATCCAATCAACCTTAATTTTCTTTATAGCATTAGGATGTTACCTACCTGCTTAACTCTTCGTTATACGTTTTCATTTCTCACACTTTAACAGTCTTTATTTTATTATATAATTTGCTGAATGTTAAAGCTGATGTTGACGTACTTGGCGCCTGATCGAGCATATTATTAAATTTGTTCGACGTTCTTATGTTAGAGATTAGCGATTCTGCGCTCCCGATAATTTATTTAAGGTCATTCTCTCTCTCTCTCTCTCTGTGTGTGTGTGTGTGTGTGTGTGTTATTTTTGCGCACATTGTCTTTCGAACATCAGCACAGATAGTAATGACATGGAGCCGGATCGAATGAAAGAGCAGTCTACAAAGGACGGCGTGTTAGGAGTAATGTCCTCCAAATACATTATGTAAACCGGACGTGGAAATGCTATATGCATGGGCTGTTACCTCGTCTTGCTGCAGCAACCCATATTCATGCTCCCCATCCATTGGGTTATGCGAGAATCTTCCACTGTACTATCCTGAATTTATTTGGCCCCAAAAGAAATTGGGTTCAATAATCGACGGTGTCCCGCCAGCACCACGTATCCAACTGCCATGTCCTGTAACGGCATATCATGTAACCAGAATTAGTCAGGGAAATTCTGCCGACCACTGTATGTTACTTTTAGTATTTACATTACCGTCAAAGTACTGTCGTCCGTAAAAGAATTCAGCAGTGAATCTGCTTCATTGCTGCACGCGGCTTCACAAAACCAGTTACAAAACCGTACTCTCGCAGCAGAGATTTTTTTTGTATGTTTATTCTGAAAGAAATCGAAACATCGGGAAATTGCCTTCTAAGTTTTCTGCGACATTTGCTATACGATTTATTCCTTACGTACATTTTATAATAAGAGCTTCTTTATTCTTGCGTATTTCGTATCAGTAAATTAGAGGTGCAACTGAAATGTGTTATGCGCAGTCGATAGAGTAAGTTCCACTTAAGTACATCAGTCAGGCACAACAGAGCTCCAAGTTAGGCAGACGAGCAGTCACTAATGATCGGAATTCATATGAGTGAAATCGCAGGTTACTGATGCTTTACGGACTGAAAGCACAAGATAATTCATAGAGAAGGGTACCCAAAAATTTGGCTATAGATCACTGCACGTTTCAACATCCAGACTTTTTCGTGTATTCCGTCTGTGGCATGCGGTGTAAGCCAACAACCGAGTGGTTTGGCACAAAGAAACACGTGCTTGTGAAATGTGTTCGACATGATGCAACTACTGCATGACACTGAAGAACGCGCATTAATTTAAAACATCTGCCTTGCCACCTAGAGTGAACTTGACGAATGTCTCACGGCTGGACTCGACATGAAATGCCCTGGAACTTACAGGCGTTTGGAAGGTAATCAGTTTCGCCGTTTTGTGGTCTATAGCTGAATATTTGTGTTTCGTTCTGTTCGGATCATCCTGTATATGAAACGATGGACAGTGTCCAAAATATTTGACAAGAAAGTATGCAAATACTACGTACTTCTCTGTCGGTAGAACTATAGTCTTGATTGCCTCCAAATCTCGCTATACATATATATTTAGACTAAAAGTAGCCATCACTGGCAATTGTCTTCCACACGTCAAGGCCACAGAACATACTTTGCTAATTGATATCGTACTTCGGAATTTCAGTTTTCACTTGCAGGGTTTTTAAAAATAATGATTGAATTGAATACTTTGCCAGTCCCAGTGGCCGCGCGGGCTTGTGCGTGGGTCTGTGGCCGCTCGCTTTCTGGGATTGCGGGTTCGAATCCCGCCTGCAGCATGGATATATATGCATTGTGATTGTTGTGTGTTGTCAGGTAGAGATCTCTGTGACAGGCCGATCCCTCGTCCAGAGAAGTCCTACCGAGTGTGGTGCGTCTGTGATCAGGTGCAACAGTAACCCTCTACAGCTACAATGAGTAGATAGACGAGGTCAGACTAAGAAATAAAGAAAGAGTAAGGATGAAAGCGATTAATTATCAAAATAGTAAGATTTTAAAAATAAACTTTATACTAAACTATAAATTAGCTTTCATAAATTCTTTAGCAGTACCATTCTCTGAAAAAGTAAAGTTCACCATAGAATACTCCACGAAGGCTCAGAAGGGGAGTAGAGGTATAGCTCTACTCTTTCCTTAACCGCGGCGCTAGTGGGGGTGGGTGGTCAAAGCCACGCCACACCCCGGCCGCTATACCCCCGGGAAAGAGACGGTACCCATTGTATAAGAGGCTGGGTGGACCCCGGGGCCGGTCTGGACAGGTGCGGAAGATCTCGGCCCCCACCGGAATTCGATCCCCGGACTGTTCAGCCCGTAGCGAGTCAGTATACGGACGGAGACCATTCTATGTACCTGTGTTAAGACTCAAACACTGGGGGTGTGTAGAATTCATGAAGTCTTCACACATCGAGTACACACCACACTGCAGGACTCTCCCTTCTACCTCACATTCGGCTGGACCGTCGCATTCTGAAGGTTATCGTGTTCTTTCTCAGTCCATCCAGACAAATGCTACGCCCTCCAGACAGATGCTACGACAAACTTAAATTCCACCAGGGCCGCTACACTCCCCATCCCTCCTAATTAATTACCCGCCACAGGTGATTCAAATTTTCCAGTTTTCTGCGCCGTGTAGACTGGTAAACAATTAATGACGTTTGGAAGGCTCGTAGTGCCTGCATCGTCAGGGTCCAGCATGGACGATGGACGAAGGCAACGACATGAGCCACGCAGTGTAACGTGTTTGATCTTTCGTTCAAGCGACACGGGGTCAATCTCCCGGAGACGTCATTTGCGTTAATGCCAATGAAAGGGATCGACAACGTGTCGGGGTTTGTAGGAAGAACTCAAGAAGACACTGCAAAGTGTGGATATCCCAGTACAGAACTGGATCGACAGGTGAGGAGTGCAGGCCCAAATATGGTCTGGCGGAAGAGTGGAATATCTTAGCTTGTCACTAACGATGTGTAGAGTACAACGGATCGCGATTTAATTACACGGATCGCTTAATACGTCAAGAAAATTAGTCTGTCAAAACTACGTCATCAGCAGGAATTATTGATAAATTAAAGATCTATGGTATGATGTGAAATGTAAGCAAAGTAACCAGATTCTCTTCAGGACGGGAGTTTTTGGTTTAGTCGTGGTCAGCCCGCGTGTGTGACTCTAAGTCAGAAACCGAATTGCGTCTGAATAAGAACAGGAGACCTCACAAAGAGCATCTTGATCACGACTGTATTCGCGGCTTTGAGTTTTGCGTTCACATCTCGCAACACATGAAGGAACATAACCTTCAAGGAACGAATCGCCTCATCAAATAAGTGTCTGAAGTTTAATAAAAATGATGCGTTATTCAGTTTATCACATGAACCTTGTGTGCACTGAAGTGTGAAAACGATAGATACACAATCTGCTACACGTTTCCGCACTTCTTGAGTGCCATCATCGGGGAATCCTTACGTTGGCAAAAGTCGTGTCCTTCGGATTTGTCCGTAATGTGAGACACAGTCACTCACAAACACACATTAAAATCTGATTAAAAACACAATAAATACAACATTGAGCGTGAAAATGCTCAAACACCAACTTGGTCATTTTTATTCCAGCTTCATTTAGGTTTTAATTAGGGCTCCGCCATCTTCACAGGTGGTAAGTGAAAGTCTAGAAGCCAACTCGGAACTCAAATACGGATGAAGTCCTGGGGTGTGGTGTGTGTTCATTCCGCATGGAGTGCAGCTATTATTGTTGCTGTGGGACTACAATTTGACATTGCCTAATGTTTGATTGAGATACAGCGTTATTATGACATCCTGAGGGGAAAACGGGGGGATAGGCTACTAAATTTGGTCTCAAAGGGAATATAAGTAAATTTATGCGCCCCCTGTTAGCTGATGACGTAACTAGAGTCATTCCACAAAACGCCGTTTTCTTCGAATGCTGTATATTGATCGGGCAACTGATAAATTCCACTTAGCATGTCGTAGTAAAGATATGGGAGGAAGTTTTCGATTGTTTTAAATGCAGCTTCGATCAGACAATATGACATACTTCCCAATTCTGAGAACGGTAAGTCCCACTGTTTTTGAGAAATAAGCAGGTGGAATTTAGGTTCTTTAGCAAGAATTTTTCGGTACGTTTCGTAATACAGGTCTATACATGGATGAGAGCACAGCGCGTAATTTTGAATGCTATTGAACATTAATACGGGGACCGTGGTAGCAGAGTGGTTAAGGCGCTGTGCTAAAAATCGGCAGGTCGCTGGTTCGATTCCACATGTCATTGGAATTTTTCATTGACATAATCCTTCCGATCGCATTAGGTCCTGGGTTCGACTTAGGCTGTAACAGAAATGAGTACTAGGGATATTTCGTGGGGGTAAAAAGCGGCCGTTGCATAAGGCTGACAACCTTACCACCATCCTGGGCCATTGTCACGTAATCTGGCAACCTTAACTTCCTGGAACCCTCTGGGCACCTCGGGCCTATAATGGGACCGATTTACCTTTATCTGTGTAACGTTAATATTAATACTGATTATTAGGCACGTTCCGCAAACTGCGATAAGCGACATTTAGCTTCGTCATGTCTGGCCTTCCTTCTGCCGGTCCGCATGGAATAACACGTCTCCCACTGGACGGATTTTCATGAAATTTGATGACTATGTTTTTCTAAAATCTGTCGATAAAATTACAGTTTCGTGAAAATCTGAGAAGAATAGCGGATACTTTACATGAAGGTCTTGCTACATTTATGATGTCTTGCTGAATTTTTCGTAGAATGAGAAATGTTTCAGAAAAATTCGTAAAGAAAACCACGACACACATTTTGTGTTCAATGACTTATCCCACAAATCGTGCCGTTTGTGAGATAACATGGAAAAAAAAAACATAATAGAGTCAGACAGCCTACAGATGGCAGTATAATATGGCGCATGCGCATTGCATGTTGGATACTTAGCGCTACACACATACTCAGAATATGTAATACTTATTGCTTTTCCTCTACAAATATATTTGCACGACCGCGCCTCAGTGTTACGTCACACGTACACTGCATGTTTTGCTATACATTAATTGTATCTTTTGCTTTCAGTCCCCCCCACCCCCACCCCCACCCCTCCACCCCCTTTTTTTGCCTTGCCCTTCTATTGCCATCTTCACAGAATGCGACTTGGAAGGGCTGTGTTCAGACATTTACTTCTCAGGCTAGGTTGCTGGTTATGTTTCCATTAAAAATTACGAGCGATTCTTGCCAGTTCATGGAGAGGTGTGTATTCGTCTGTTGAAGGGACGTTATAACTTGAACATTTCTGCACAAACGACAGGCACACGTCTTTCACAACTAACAACGGAGATTTGTTTACAAAATTAGTATGTTATATGTTTGTCACACATAAAGGCATCTTTGTTCTTCGTTTTCTTGTTGCTGTTGGTGTTGTTGTTGTTGTTGTTCTTCTTCTTCTTCTTCTGCTGCAGTGTCTTCATCTTCGTTACCCGTTGCTTTGCTTTGGTGGTTGGGGATAGACATAAGATGCACAAGATATACGGGTACTATCCAACTTTTCGGGTTTTTATTAATTTCATATTTCTCCGATACCTTCCATCCTCATTTTTGTTGTCCTTTTGCAGGTTCTTCTTCGTCCTGGCTTTTGTCCTTGATGTTAAGTAACTCTTAAAACCCCAGTGGTTACTTTGGGTACCAGCAGGGTTAAAATTAATGAATTCTAAATTCTTCCCGTAGCGTGTACTTCTTGTTTTTATGGATCTCCGAACAGCGATTCTCTCCCTATTGACAGTTAACTGATCGGTTTTTAATACGGAGAACGATTTTGTTCACTGCGTGGTACGGACTGAATATTTTAGAAAATATTCAGGTTAATATTTGTTCTTAAAGTGTTAATATCTGCGGCTCAGCTGTATCACTGACTTTTTGTACGAAGAGTTTGCCATAAACATACTGAATTCTCCTTGCAAAGTGTTTAGGGCCAGTGTCGCTTAAAAGGCCTTCACATCAGAAAACTTGTCACAAGGCATATTTATCTTTCCTTGAAACGTCACACTGACTTAGTTAAGATAAGTTACTATGTTTACCACATATGCGAGAAACATGACCCAATCCTCATTAGAAGTATGTTGCAATTGTCTCTTTCTTTCATTAAAATACCTAGTTGAATTCGCTAATTAACTCGAATTAACAGTGCTCCTCCACTCTGTCATTTCATTGCCGATTTCGTCCAAAAGCTGTTTGAAACCGATTGTAGTAAAACCGCTGCATTCAGTGTGGTTCACAATTGAAACCTCAAACCCCGTGAGGTCTTTCATATACAATTAGCACGTAATGCAGCCCAGAGCCTTCGACAAATAACGCAGTGAAACATCATCGGATTTGTCAGAGCTCATGTGCGTTACTTCCTACAACGCAAATCTTAGAGACATAGACGTGACGGACGAGAAATGCATGGCCAACCCTACAGAAGGTGAGTCTATACCACAGTCCAAGAATAAAAAAATATTATATGAACATAGGCCTTCTGAAGTTCTGGAACAACCTTAACAAATCAAAATTCTATTCAGGAAGAAATTAAGAGCAGACTGAAGTCAGGGAATGCTTGCTATCATTCGGTGTAGAATCTTTTGTCTTCCAGTTTGCTATCCAAAAATTTAAAGATTAAGATATACAGAGCTATAATTTTGCCTGTTGTTTTGTATGGGTATGAAACTTGGTCGCTTAAATTGAGGGAGGAACGTAGGCTGAGGGTGTTTGAGAATAGGGTGTTGAGGAGAATATTTGTGCCCAAGAGCGACGAGGTGACAGAGGAGTGGAAAAAACTACATAATGAGGAGCTTAATGATCTGTACTACTCACCCAATATTTTTCGAGTGATAAAATCGAGAAGAATGAGATGGGCTGGGCATGTGGCACGTATGGGGGCGAGGAGCGGCGTGTACAGGGTTTTGGTGTGGAAACCTAAAGGAAAGAGACCACTTGGGATACACAGCCGTAGATGGGAAGATAATATTAAGATGCATCTTCAAGAAGTGGGATGGGGGTATGCACTGGATCGAGCTGGCTCAGGATAGGGACAGGTGGCGGGCACTTGTGAATGCGGTAATGAACTTTTGGGTTCCATAAAATGCGGGGAATTTCTTGACTAGCTTAAAACCTGTTAGTTTCTCAAGGACGACTATGCTCCAAGGAATATGTAAGTGAGTAAGGCTTTCTGAAGTGTGGTTTTCAAATTTTGTCCTCCTGATGACGAAATAAAATGCTCCAAGTGTCCACCTTGTGTTTCCATGCAACATTTGCAGTAGACAGACTTCTGGGACTGTACTTTCTTCCACCACGTCTCACTGGGGCTGCTTACCACAATTTCCTACGTAACTTCCTTCCAGAGCCGTTGCAAAATGTGGATGTGCAGACGGATTCATGTATGGTTCATGCATGTTGGTGTTCGACCAAATTTTTTATTTGCAGTTCGGAAATTCTTAACAACGTGTTTCTGGAATAATGGGTAGGACGACGTGGACCAACTGTTTGGCCTGCTGCTTCCCCATAAATCCCCTGAATTTTCATCTCTGGTAGCATCTAAAGTCTGCTATTTGTGCTACAGACGTAGTGATGTTCTGGACTCGCAGCGACGAACTCAGTGGATTTGAGATGATTCGTACGACACCTGGAATTTACCAGCGAGTCAGGAAATAAATGTTCAGACGTGCTGCGTCGTTTTTTGAAGCTCAAAATGTACACTTTGGCCATTTACTTTAATCATCACGAGGCCTTAACTAGGAGACCATGCTTCAGAAAACATATTTTCATAATACATTTTTGATCTTGTTTTGTGATGTAGATTCACCGTCTGTGGGTTTGGCCATGCATTTTTCGTTCACCCTGTGCATTTGTTACCGTCCGTTATTACAATCGTTAGTTTTTCTCAGCCCAGTTTCAAATAATCAAGTGTTTTCATAATTTTCATAAATAAAACTTTGCCAGTCGTAATGCTTTTCAGTTTGCATAATTTAGAAAAGCTTTTCATGATAATGAAAGGCACCATCACTGTCACGATTGAATATCTACCGCGCATGTGTGTGTGTGTGTGTGTGTGATATTGTAGATGTTCAGATAAAGTATTACCCAGTTATTATAGCGTGTACGCCTTGTGCAAGGTAGGACAGAGAGGCTGACATCTTCAAAACGAATTTCTGATATGAGAGGACATCTCTTTGAGCCATAGCTAACAAAGAACGCTACACAAACCCAGACTCTGTAAAGAAACCTTCCATGTCTTGCATTTATTTCTGCCAATACAGATATAGAACGAACTGCGTCGAACTCGATATTATCTTAATGTAAACGAGTGTTGTTACAGCTGAGGAGTATAACATTGTAGTTAACAGCGAGGAATTAATTTGTACCACAGAAAATCTGACGCTACAGATGAGATACCGCATAAACCGATGTCGTTATAACCGGGTTCGACTGTAATTGATTTATTTCGAATGCTTTGATTCTTAAGTTTGTTTTGTTGACCGATAAAAGGAATTTTCAACTGGATTATTTTATTTTTGCTACGTTTTTCAGTCAAATTCATATATTGTGAAGCCAGATGTTTTGTTTTAGTCTCTCATCAATAAACCGCGTATCTGGCCGTTATGACGAACGCGCTTTATATGCACTTTCGCTGCTCCAATCGCTATTTATAATGTGCTTCTTGACGCTACTATGCCTTGTTGCTATGCTTCTGATTTGATTTTTAGTTAAAATTACACGTTTTTAATATATTCTGTACCTAGTGGTGCGAGAAAATCATGTTCAAAAGCGATGTTGTAGAACACCACTGTATGTTTCATCCACGTCTTAAATCATGCCTCTAATCTTATCGTCAGCCAGAGGCTATAGATTTAGCCTTGGCTCTACGCGACGAGGTAATTTGCTGAGGCACATGCACCTAACGTTTTCTAAATTTAACAGCTTGGGTTTTCATTTCACCTACATTGGTAGCAGTAGTAATTTTATAAAGGCTACGCCGTCAGACACAGGTAACCTTGGCGAGCCTAGGCTAATGTCACACTCTTCGGGAGGGTGCGCCAAGTCGTATGCGCGTGGATGAGTGTTTTTCTGCAGTAAGAGCGGTGGAGGTGCCAGTATTGGTCCGCTTACGTAGCAGCTGCAGTCACGTGACTGAGATAGGAGGGCCGTAAGGTTGGTGAGACTCGCGCTGAAGGTTGTCATGCAAAATGACGGGGACTTTGTGGAAGTTATCCTGCTGTATATTCTTTACGGGATTTTTACGGCCAGTACGGATGAACACGTTTAAAAGCTCTCGTGATGCGAGGTTGTTTACAGCGGTGTAGCTGATGATTCAGGGGTTATGGGATGTGGCGCTGTGTCGGTGGGCGGGCGGTTAATACCGTGTGGAAAGAAGGTAGTGCCTTTATCTTCAAGGATCAAGCAGTCTTCGTCGAAAATTCTGGAACACTGATCCAAGAACACGGCGTCACATTCCAGAAGATCTGGATCCACGTTGAAAACAAGTTGTTGTTTACTTCACTAATAATTCTTGCTCTGGTGTGACGTACCCTTAAAGATGCTTTAGACAGTGTAGGCAACACAGTAAACATCAACATGACAGCCGAGAGAAAGTGAAACTCTGTCTTGCTGGAATATGTGAGAAAACTGGACAACAAAGGTAGCAATTCTGCCAGAAGTCATAAATGTTGCTTTCCTCTTGCAAATTCATACAAATATTTTGTTATTTTTATTTTGTACAGAACGCATTGCGAAGTACAGATTTTTCGTACGTTTATTTCTGTCTGGCGGCGTGTATAGTTCAGTCGGTAAAACGTTCTGGGCGGGACGGGGCGAGATTTCCCGTGCTGTCCAGAGCGGCCCCGAGGCCCACCCAGCCCCCTGTACAGTGGGTACCCGATCCTTTCCGGGGGTAAAGCGGCTGGTACTTGCTGCTTGCCCCCCCCCCCCCCCCCCCCCCCCGGCCCGCGCCCTCCAGCTCCCCCCTCCCGGAGCCCTCCCCCCCCCC
>Ga0131853_10025183_pt1 | contig 10724 bp, 7 predicted proteins | sample TergutLab28metaG_FD_92764 | JGI IMG/M metagenome (GOLD analysis project Ga0131853, IMG submission 92764) | Labiotermes labralis P1 segment gut microbial communities from Petit-Saut dam, French Guiana - Lab288 P1 (version 2) (version 2) | ecosystem: Host-associated > Arthropoda: Insects >... | reverse complement strand
TATATATATATGAGGAAGTATTTATCACGTAACAAGAAATATGCCATTATTGGTGACCAGAACTTAACACTTGTACATTTCTTGATGAAGTGAATACATAGAAACATTATTTCGAAAAAGTATGTGACTGCATGCTGCGAATTAAAAACTTCCTGGCATTTTATGGACAAGCTTATGGCTGTCTGTCTGTTTCCGTACAATAAGCGCGGTATATTTTAATTTGCTCAATAGCTGGCAGCTACTCAAAAGGTCTCTCAGTACTATGGAACTGCTAAACCGGTTCGCCCAGCTTTTAGGTTAGGACACCCAAGTTTGACGAAGAAGCTGTTATACAATGCCGTCCCTGTTACAAAACTCGGACTGCTACAATCGCGGTGTTTGATGACGCACTGGAAGCACCACCACTTCCTACTTAGTGAGACAGTTGCTGCTTCCAACCGGATGTGGGGGAGTAGACAATTCTCCCTTACAGTAAAACCTGCAGTCTCTTGGCGTGGAACAATGACTTAAACCACAACATATCACACTGACACTCAAACTACAGTATATTCTGCAGAACTGCTTAAAACAAGACACGTACACCACAGTACCTCCCAAACTGAATTTTGTAGAGCTGCCTAAAACATAAGGCATCACAGTGACTTCCAAACTGCGTCCTGTACAACTACTTAAAACACGGCAGATCAAAGTGACTCCGAAACATTACTCCGTAGAACTCCTTAAAACACGATATATCTCAGTGGAACCGCAACTGAATTCCGCAGACCGTTAAAAGTACAAGTTTTTACAGTAACCCCCAATTTGTATTATCCAGAACAATTGCTTCCCTAAGGCGTTCCCGTAGAATTCACGAAGACATATACATAGCTACCAATTTCATTCTGAAAATTACTTACATTCTAATTGGCTGCCGAACTATCGAATAAATACGTAACTATTTATTGAAAAACTAGACGTGCAGGGCGCCAGTAAGTTGACTCAAGAGCGCCTAGAGCGTTCAGAAGGTGCCTGGCTCGAACCAAGGCCGGAAGGCAAAATATCTAGAGTGAGGCTTCCGTGGTTTTCCTCAGCTCCTCCAGGCGCATTACGTCACGATCACTATATTCCAAACCATTCACAACTCAGCAATTATCCTAATATCAGACAGATGCTACAGGACTGTAGTCCGAGCTACTGAAAGTGTCGTTAAACAACATAACAGTAAAGTAAAAACAACAATTAAAAGTAGATCTACTTGCCTAACATAGCAAATAACGAAAGAATTATATTAATTTGATTACTCTGCGTGCTGTTTCTTCATCAGGTAATTTCACTACTTCACTGCACTGTACTGCATGCTTCACACGACACATTAATCTTCAAGTGCAAGCACTTCATTACAGCCAATCACATGCAAGTCAGCTTCACTAGTACTTGGTACGCACTAAACCATTACGATTACAACGATTCGAGTACCGCTTCAAAATTTACAATGCGCATGACAATAAAAGTGGATTCAACAAAGAATATTACTGAAGACTTCCGTTGCCGACTGCAGCTCATGACGAATGTTATCATAAATAAATAAAGAGGAACGAAAAGTAAAAACTGCAGATAGCAAGGCGACGCAAAAACTAGGTTTCTAGGGAGATAAATGACCCCAATACTGCGGATTGAGCCCTACAACGAACAGATATTAACCAAAAATAAGCAGGTTTCAGTACAGAATAACTTGGATGGTGGTCTGCAGGGAGACTTTTCGGTTGTGCGGTTAGCATTCCTGTTTCCTACTGATACGTCCCAGGTTAGAACCTTGGTTCGGATACCGCATATAGCAAGAATGTTTGTGGTTTTACACAGTTATTTCATGCGAATACTTTGACAGTCCTATAAAACAGGCCACAACAAATTCCTTCCACATTCTTCCCAGGTCACCATACAAACATTCGATGCTAGCAATTGAGAATCGTTAAACAGCGAAAGAATTAATCTCTGAAGTGGCGTTGGAAAAAAAATAAGCAGACTGACATGTCGCACCACCATGCGTTCATTTTATGCTAGTAGCACAAAGAACGCACAAAAAATAGTAACAGACTAGCCGTTTGGCTTAAAATAACCTCCAGTTTCATTTGTAGGTTCTCACGGAAATGACTATGAAGACTGCTGTATTGTGGAAAGTGACGCTCTGTGGCTTAATATACAGTACAAGTATCGCAGCTCCAGAGGAAAGGGCTATCTACAAACTAAATGGGTCTAATCCCAGAAGAAGGCAGCATTAAACTGAAACAGGCCTATGCCTGGAGTTCTAATGTTTCCACTCGTGAATCAAGCTGGTCAAACTCATCATCAGGCTAGCTGTTCGTATTCCAAGCACAGAATGAACACGTCTTGTGTGTCTACTTTTTACGCGAGAAGATACAATTTCAAGTTTCCTACACTCAGCAGAATTAATTTACTAAGGGTATTCAGTTAGGAAGATGGAGCATAATTCCAAGTGGCTCGTTTTCAGACGGATATTGGTCTGCTAAACTTTCGGTTATTCAGCGAGACGTTTCACATTCAATGCAGATGCTCTTGAATGGTGGGCATGCACGGATTTGGTACAAAGCCGTGCCTGAGGAAAATAATGACAGGTAACGAAATTTCCGCAGAGCGTTTGTTTGTTATGCTCCCTAGATGTTAAAATTCGTGCATACTTTCCAGAAAAATACTATTTCCCCTATCTTAGAAACAGACTTACCATGCATCATCATCATCATCATGTTCTTCGAAATATCTCCAGCGGGAAATTTAAATCGATATACTATCTCTTACAAGTCGATACTCGATGCTTACAATCGCTCACACTCGATACTCCATGTTGGAGTGTTTCGTCACGGTCAGCTTTTACTATATATTGAGTACAGCCTGCTTCATTTATAAAAACGATTTCTGGGTCTCTATGCGTAAATCACAGAGAACAACGGTTTTCAGTGTAAAGATCACTCGTGGGAGCAGATCATATCTCAACGTAGGAAGGTCGTCACATAAAGTATCTGTTATTGTTGTCCCATTTTAACGACAATCGGAATGTCGGCAAATTTTAGTAACAAAAAATCACAAACATAAAATCTCAAGATGATGTGTCCAGTGGGAGTCAATCTGCCCCATAGGGACGGAAAGACGAGCAGACATGACGATGCCATAGTCGATTTCGCAAGTGCTAACAAACGCGCCTAAAATAGCTCGTAAACATGCCGATATTTGAATAGGGTACCAAAAATACACAAATCAAAGACGAGAACGTTACAGAAAACTGCCCAATTCTGAAGAATATCGTCAAATCAGCTGCTAAGGTACTGACGTTGAGAAACAAACTATTTATAACACCATTAATCTTAGTACAAACTGTACATAACTGCCGACAACAGGGGCAGCTGGCAGTATGCTGCGTCCCCCAGACAACAGAAGTTTACTTGGTTCCTTTAGATTACATTTTGTTAGCAAGCTCTAAGCTTAAAAATTATTGCAGGAACTTAATTTTTAACAGTACTAGTTAGACTGTAACTTCCGCTGTATACGAAAACGAGTTTCCCCTACCTATTAATCTTACAGTGATTAAAAATATTCAGTTTTTGTTACTACTGCAGTCTTCCCCTTTCATTTTCATAACTATCTTATCATTATCTCATTTGCCACTGTGCATCCTCATTATCCATACAGCGTCGTAAAACAGCAATCTAAAATAACCTCTGCAAAGTTTACCTCATTATAAGAAAGATAAATCAGTAACATCTACAGCCGATACGGCGCCAAAGAATATAAACGTGTACGCAATATAAAAGGCGGGTGTTTGCCATTCCGTCGCTACGTAAATTAGCAATCAGTCGACAGTCGTTATGAGCCGTAGCAGAAGATGACATCAATAAACGACAGTGGAAAGAATGCTCGAGCCAAAAATTCAAAGTCCACCTTTACCCAAAATGTTAGTACATCTCCCGATAGTTGTAGACCCAACACTTGGTGCTTCCTGTGATTCTACCAACTTCGCGTCTTTGTTTAAAAGCACCGTTTTCTGTGCCTCTCCAAGTCAGTAACCTAGACACTTCTTCTGCAATAGGCAAAATATGTTGGACGAACACAGAAAATGTTTTCTCTAATGATTTTATGGTCGAAACTGAATATTTGTCTCGATAATCGCAGCTGGCTTTGGTGATCAGTGAATAGCTCCTGTAATTGAGTCGGCGACAAATGCCGCAATCCTCTGACTTAATTCGTCTCGTCTTAAGTCGTTCCGTACTTACTTCGTTTGCCCCCGGACCCAATATATTAATCCAAGAGCGCAAATTCTTATGTACGATGCTGAAAATGTCGTCGCATTGCTGAACTCACATGACGAACTCAAGCTCGACCATCTTGTTGAAACTCGGAAGCAAAGCGCTTTTAAACAAGCTGAGGAACCTGAGCCTGAGCCTTAGGAGAGGACCGTGAAGGTTTTGAAGGTGGCTGACAGTCGTGGGATTGCTGAAGCTGGCATCAGGACATTTGAGGGCACAGATTCGAAAGAGCAGCGAGCAGCAACAACTACACAAGGACCCATGAGAAAGCGTGCTTGCTTTGAAGAGACTGTGAAAGAAAAGAAGAGGTGTTTGTCTATCAGTGCTTGACTTCTTCAAGAAAGTTTCAGAGACTCGTGCATCGCCAACTTAATGCTGGACAATGCGGATGATGATCTAGATTACGCGCATAGAATTCCTTAAATTGTAATTTATCTGTCAGATTTTTTTTTTTAATCCTTGTGGTTATAAATATATCCTATTTCTTGTCAAAACAGATTGTCTGGAATGATCCTCTCCATTTTAACAATGGGTATATGGGAAAGAGTGTCTCGACTAATGCCGTTTAGACTAACGTTGCCGGTATCGGAGTTATGACGTAACTTCGGGAGGATGAATGTAAAGTGTTACCGAAAGTCCTACGTCACTCAAAGGGTGTGGGATGGTGGCACAGAAACAAAACGGGTATGTCCAGCGTGAAAACGTTACCGACCCTGCCACTTTATCAATGCTTCCAGGCAACCACAGCGGCTTGTAACTAACCTCGAGACATCTTCCATGAGCAAGAACGAGCAGCAAATGCTGATAATTTGTTAATTTTGGCCGGTCAAGAACAAAGCAGAGCTGACGCACGGGGCTACACTGATTGTGAGATGGCAAGGGCAGGTCTACTTCATTCCACTATCTTTATCGCCGTGCGACTCGCTCTTGTTTCCGCCGGAAGATTTTACCTGCCAAAAACTAAGTAATGGCCTCTACCTAACGCGCTGGCTGATCAGCAGTATGATTCAGACTTGCAGTCTGAAACTGGTATTTCACATCATACATAAGTATTACGTTATGCGATAAATGTGTCTGGTCACTTCCTCTCGGTTCCCTTAACTTACAAAACACTGACGTGCATCGAACGTAATGTCGGATGACGTGTGTCTTCGAGACTAAGCGAAACGCTACCAGCACCTTCTTCAAATACGGCGAGAAAAAAATCTAACATTAACTGCAAAACATGGAACCAAAATGCGTGGACCCCGACTCACGGCAAATTGAAATACCGGCAAACCGCCGTCATGCGAAACGCTGAGTGAAGAGTGATGCGTTATGTCAGGTAAAATAATGTACGTGATAAAAATACTTTTAACCTTTCTCCCCACCTTCCGTGTCGTAGTACCGGTAGTTCACTTTGAACTTGATAAACTGATTATTAAATATGGATAATTTGTTATTTGATAAACTCAAAATAAGCCTAAAGACTTTTGCCTTTCGTTATAAAGAACTTTCTTATATTACATGCATTTTTTTTTCGTGTAAACTGATATCGATATTTCATAAACCATGATTACTGAATATCGACTTGTCGAAGATATCGATCGATCACAAGGCAATGTGCGCAGCTACCTTCGGTTACAGAATGTTACACACACATCTTACACACCTTCAGTTTCTGGAAGTATCTGATTTTACCGGAAGCCGGTAAGGCTGACAGATTATCGTGGATTTCTCAGTCTTTACAGGCAAATTCTGTGGCAGTGCGTTCAGACAGGTGTTTCCTTTCACACACTTTTCATGTCGTCATTCAAGTCATCATTCGACGCTTCATAGCCAGTGCGGTTTGAATTAACGTCGTTCAACGCACCAGGCATATTCAAACGAGAAAATATGTGGTCAAAGGACATTTGCATAAGAAATAATGTATAGCATACACACCTTTGTTCGTATGGCTGCTGAGAGGCTGTGAAGACTTCAAGTATCTGAAAAAAAAAAAAGATTATGAGCACTTCTTCAAATCCGCTCTCCGCGTTCATAAATTTACAATACGATGCAAAGTCGCTAAAGAGCTTCAAATTACAGCATAACACTGTGATTAGTACTGACCAGTAATTATGTCTAAATGACGAGGTATAAATAGAACAGGTATGTAAATGTTAGTCATAAGCTCAGAGACACCATGTTTTTGTGGTAAAGAAACGAAAATTTGTCCCTGAGTATATCATGAAGACATATGACGGAATTAAAGCACAATTTTACTCGTTCTTAAACTCAAAACTAGAAGAGTAGTCAGCTTCACGTCCCGGTCGCTTCACCGCGGTGAAAGAGCCCTCGCTACCTATAAAATAGGAGGCTGCGTGAAGTTCCTTTCCTGTGAAAAGAGTAATAATATTCCTGCGGGCATAACACATAATCAGTGAAAAATTTTCCAGTATAAGTAGTATACCGACGCTAAGCCACATTGTTTCTCTTTAAAAAAAAAAAGAGTAAATACTTTTCCAAAAATTCTGACTTTGCGTTACCGACGTGTAAATCTGCCAATACGCTAATCTGCATTTAAAAATATAAATTAGTAAATATAATTATAGGAATACGTACAGTGAGTCAAACACACTCACTGTACCTATATATATATATATATATATACACACACACAGTATATGTATGATTATACTTGTACGCAACACAACGGGGATGGCTCACTTAAAAATTAGTACATATAATTTCCACCACACCGGCTACAAGAGCATCTGCTGAATAATGATATTCAGCCGTCAGGAGAACCAAGACATACCTTCGCTCCACTAAGAGTCAAGACAGGTCAACTCTCACTCAAACAAGCAGAGAAAGCCTTAGTTGCAGCAATCAAGAAACCCCCCAACATCGACGATGTGATTATTAAAAAGTTTTTATTGGTTAAAAAAACAGATTAATTTCATGTCAAATAACCAAAATATAACAGGTAAGAATTTTAGATCTGATTTCTCTCCTTTGCAGATAGTGGATGTGTGTGGTCACATTCACATTTTATTTGTCGTTGTTTTTGTTGTTGTTTTAACATTGTTGCCTTAGAAAATGCTGAATGATTAAATCTTATCTTATTTGGGCGGATGGGTGGGTAAGGGGAAATGGGGGCATACGAGAATGTACTCCACTACACCTGACCTCAGAATCAGGATTCGCCACGATGACAGGGAATATTATTAAGGCTGCAAGTGTGACGCTAGTGTCTAAGAGACCAAAACGTAATAAAATCAGAACATTCAGTCCGTAAAGTCACCAGAAGAGAAGTACAGCATGTTTCTTGTGGACAGCTGGGGCCAGATGCTTGTAACAGTGTCGAGAGAGAGGAAGACGAAGCAGTGTAGATTCAGATCTCCACCGCTGTCCTAACACAAGTTCCATTGAATCCCACGAAGATCTAGACGTGCTTACAGAACAAAGTGTATGAACAGGCAGACTTACAACTCTCATTCACCAAAATTACCAACATTTCTTCTTGACATCCATCCATTCATTAGCGTTTGGAATCTAATGGTGAGTACTCACGCAGACCTTCTTCGTAAGCTGACAGTCGTTCCACCGATCAAGATGCCCTCTACCGCTTATGGAGTCGGCGATTTCACAATTCCCTCGCACCGTCCTCTTCAATCCCACAAGCTGTACAGCAAAACCTCCAAATCTGTCTACTCCTTTCCGGTTTTCCGTACACATATTCCGTAAGAAATGTTATCTCCCAAGATGTGCTAATGTCTCGCCCACCATCTTCCACTTGATCACCCAAAGTTTTGCAAAGAGTTAATATTACGCTACCTTCATTATGTAATTTCTCCTAACACCTGCACGGCTGCTTCTCCTATCTCGAAGGTCCAAATATGCCAATCAGCACGCTTTTATCAAAACATCCTAAAGGTACTTTATTCATACAAGGTGACAGAATTGTTTAATAATCCTCTTAACGTAATTTGAAGGTGTTAGCTGATGTCGACCACACTACCTTGTACAGCCACCGTAACTTGACGACTACTAAAGGGTCAATCAACAGTGATGGGCGTTCTGCTTCACGGTCCGCGAGACAGAGGGCCAACACAATCAACTTAAAATGCTGTTGCGGGCAGGGGTGAGAACAATTACACGCGGCCGAAAACGTCGAAGTCCTTTTCTAGATCACGTTATATTCTATTTTCTCAGTGCAGGAATGATGTGCGTCTTCGCTAGCCATAAGTAAATATCAAGAATAATGATGGAAATCAAAAAGCAAATAACTCATTAGGAAACTAAGAATTACATCTTTAATCTCGAACAGGCCTGTAAGATATCTTTGTATTTCACAATAAACTGTGTTTTAAATATAATTCCTCTTAATATTGTCAAGAAAAGCATACAAATGTTTAAACATGTAAGGCAGACATCCTGAAAATCTGTGGGGTAACACATACCCAAAAATATCATAAAGACATTATAAATATGATTGAAATGTGTGTATATATATATATATATATATATATATATATATACACACACATACACACACACACAAACACATACACTTAACGGCGTGTCTTAAACTTCCAATACCTGCTCTTTGTAGTAATGACACTAGGCCTTTTCTGTCTTATCAGGTCCTGATATTGGTCCATAAGGGCTGTAACATGTAGCAGGAAGCAGTATGTAATTATAATATTATAAACATTTCTACAAGTGTATTTTGGATGGTGTATTAGTAAACTGCATAATGCACGGAAAACATTAAGATGCATTTACTTTCGGTTTGATAGCAACAGTTGCGTCTATTTCAGCACAGAGGTTACGGGTGAGACATTTGGTAGTTACACACTGTTATGTCATACACATAACCTACAGATTGTGTGACAACGGATACTGATACAGTACAAGCAGCTGTACATCATGAACATACCATACCTGCAACCTGTGTCATATTTGGTACTCACATACATTTCTTGAATTGCCTCACATTCTGTGTGACATTTGGTGCTTATAATGAACATCATGAACTTAGCCTGCAAAATGTGTGACGCGTCAATAATACAAAAAGTACAAGGAAGCGAATCGTTTATATTATTGGTCTGTTTGACAAGGCGTGCCACAGTAGAAACTACTGCATGCATCATGCGCTTTAAAATAAAAAATCTGCATTTTTCCCCTAATGTCTTTACGAATTTCGGATGGTCCACGCAGTAGACAGTAATTCCTTTGTGTGTGTGTGTGTGTGTGTGTGTGTGCGCGTGCGTGCGTGTGCAGCATTAATCAGTTAATCTCTTTAATGGAGAATTAGTGTGTTTTCTGTGAACATTAAATACTACATAGAACGTCTGCCTGAACAACTTCAAGCTCAGTGGTCACTATCTGTACCACTCAACTACAAATGAGAAACTCTCCACTTTGCGTTTCGTAAGATTCTCGTGGTAAATATAGATTATACGAGTGTGCTGATAAGTCCTTAGCCCGACCAGGAAGGAAACAAGCTACAGCGAACAAACTTGGGATTTATTCAACACATGTAGTACTTCTCACGAAGCTCAATACACGTCTTAGCCCGTTGCAGTAACTTCTGCAAGCCACTCAAAAAAAAAAATTCAGAAAGGTGTCCGTCCAACCAGGTCTCCGCGGCACCAATGACCTCCGCGTCGTAAAAAAAATGGCAAACTTTCAACTGTGTTTTCAGTCCAGGGAATAGGTGGTAGTTCGACAGGGCTAGATCCGGAGAATAGGGTGGGTGATCAAGACAATGGAAGCCCAAGTAGGCCAGTTTCTTCTTGGTTGCAAGTGCCCGGGTAGCCGGGGCATTGTCATGCAAGAACAAGACCCCCTTGGTGACCTTCCCGCGACGCTTTTCTTTCCAAATGTCCTTCAATTGCATCAGCAGAGATAGTTTGGCCCTTTGGAAGATAATCAATGAGGAGGATGCCGTCTTTATCCCCAAAGAAATCGAGGCGAGAACTTTTCCAGCGGATTTTTGCACTCGAAATTTTTGGGGGCGGTGTAAGCTGGTATGTTGCCATTCCATTGATTGTTGCTTTGTCTCCGGGTCATAGCGATATAACCAGGATTCGTCCATGGTCACCAATCGCGACAGAAAATCATTTGGATCGCGCCGAAAAAATTCCAGAAGTTGCTCAGACGACTGGCACCGTTGACGTTTTTGATCCGCGTTCAGGCATTTCGGGACCCAGTTCGCGGAGAGCTTCCGCATGTCCAAATCTTCATGAATGATGGACCCAACCCGCTCACGTGAGATTCCCAGTTGCTCAGCTATTGGTTTAGCCGAAATCCGGTGATCTTCCAAGATTAGCTCGTGAATTTGATCAAAAATCTCCGGGGTGGTCACTGTTTTGGGTCGTCCAGGACGAGGCGCATCACAGGTGGAAAAAATCACCACGTTTAAACTAGGCCACCCAGTTTTGACGGTGGCATACGATGGTG
>Ga0131853_10025182_pt1 | contig 10724 bp, 6 predicted proteins | sample TergutLab28metaG_FD_92764 | JGI IMG/M metagenome (GOLD analysis project Ga0131853, IMG submission 92764) | Labiotermes labralis P1 segment gut microbial communities from Petit-Saut dam, French Guiana - Lab288 P1 (version 2) (version 2) | ecosystem: Host-associated > Arthropoda: Insects >... | reverse complement strand
TGAGAACCCTGAAGTAAGTGAGCATTAGGTCGGATAATAAGTTCTTGTGAGTGAACATATGTTTAGGGTACATTTAAAGTGTGACAGGATATGTGTTTTGAGGCTGCAAAACAAACCTGTAAAGAATACAAAGCCAAAAATGTTACTTCTGCAGAATGATCCAACCAAATAGTCCAAAACAATATTGTTACGGAAGTTGTAACGTTTTATTTAACTTTGTTAACCTGCGAATTAAAAAGCTGAGGTTCTCTTTCTCTTTCTCAAACTCTTTTTGATCTTTGTTTATTCTTCTCAATGTTTTCAATAAAAAAAAAATCAATAAATAAATTATCTGAGAATGACTTTTGTGTCTGTATCTCAGGGAAGGGCCTAATATTTGATATTGGGGAATTTTGAGAAAAAGGTGTTGAGCAATTTAACACTTTGAACGCCGAATTAAATCCCATCTGCCGTCTGCTGGCATTATTAAGAGCTCACCATATTCTCCACGTTAGCAGGATAAGGGTTAAATATAAATATAAATTTTTATTTGCAATGATAATAACCACATTGAATGTAACCATTTGTGTGTGCTTAAGCATTTTCATTCACACTCCTCATGGCCCATTCCTACCGTGCTCAGTGTAATGCCAATGTCTGGCCAAGCATAATACAAACTTTGATGTTTGTGTGACCAACCATCATTGATACAATAACATAAACAGCCAACTAGATGCAACAATAACCCATTTGATTGATAATTACAATCAGCTCAACATGTTACGGGTGATAATTTCGCCCATCCTCATGAGCACTAGACTGTGTTTACAGCTTGTGGTATAATACATTGGTGACATCAGCAGGCAGCATCCGTAGTGCATTATACCATAAGCTGTAAACACAGTCTAGTGCTCCTGAGTATGGGTGGAATTATTGCCCAAAACATGTTGAACTGATTGTAATTATCAATAAAATTGGTTATTGTTGCATCTAGTTGGTTGTTTATATTATTATAATACAAACTATCTGGAAGACAACAGTCACACATTTGAGATGCACTATTGGACATTGATGGGAGACAATATATGTAAAAATGTTCAATATTGCTATATTGACCCCAATTTGGGTATAATTTTTTTTACTTTAATTTTTGTACTGACAGTAAAATGGGGCCACGAAGTGGCACATTTGTTTGACGCACTGCGCTACAAGCCAGATGGTCACGGGTTTGATCCCCGATTGTGTCACTGGAATTTTTAATTGATATAATCTTTCCGGCAGCACTGTGGCCCTGGGGCTGACTCAGCCTCTAACGGAAATATGTACCAGGAATATTTCCTGGTTGGTAAAGGCGGCCGGTGTGTAGGGATGACAACCTTACCACCTTCATATCCTGATTGTCTTGAAATCTGAGAGCCTCAACCTCCTGGAACCCTCAGGGCCTGTCCAGGCCTGTAATGGGATTGCTTTTTGCTTTTACTGACAGTAAATTACATAAAATGTATTTGGCTGGACCAATCTGTGGAGTGTTCATTTATTCTTCAAGTGTGAATTTATATACATGTTAGTTGTGAATATTGTGTCTGTGTGTTAACATCCACGAACACACATGACACTCAGCCGTACGCAAAATTCTGTAGAATGTTCAGAAGGAAGATCAGCAGACAGAGGATGCAAAAGTCAAATGTTTAAAACGAATTCTCATCTTGAAAACTAAAACTGGGTATTGACCTATACAGCGCTAAATATACTGCATGGACTGCTTGTTTCTTTTATGTTATTCCGCAGATAATGTTCTTAATATATCAGCTCTGGGTAGTTACATAGGGAAGATCAGATGGTTTAAGAACCCTTGATTGCACTGAGGGATGATAAATGATTATCTGAAAGGCATATGCAGCTTCTGAATTTGGGGAAAATGAACTTAAAAAAACTTAATTATGGGTAGATTTTATTGCGGCATTTAGGTTGGTTCAACAGTAAATGAACATTTAGTTAATGTAAATATTATCTCAAAAAATAATACATGGAGATGTAAACTATTTTAAGAATTCTATGTTTATGGTTCCATGCATCACTGATCTATATTAATAACTGTCCAACTAGATGCAACACAAAGCAGTCTATTTATTATTCTGCAAGTTCACTCTACCTGTTTCGGGTGTCAAACACACCCATCATCAGGAGTACACAAAACTGTAACTGCAGCCTCCGGTACTGGTCACAATTTTTGTGCAGTTACCTCCCTCCAACGTGGCCAAGTTGGCCACATTGGAGGGAGGTAGCTGCACAGTACCGGAGGCTGCAGTTACAGTTTTGTGTCCTCCTGATGATGGGTAGTGGTTGACACCTGAAACATGTAGAGTGAACTTGCAGAATAACAAATAATAGACTGCTTTGTGTTGCATATCATTGGACAATTATTAATATAGACTGTTTTAAGACTTTAACACCAATTCATAATTCAGCTTCTCAAACTGAGATAACAAATAGACAACTGCATGGAAAGATATGGATTTTTTTGACTATGCTCAAGTTTCCTTATACACCTCAATGTAGCAGTACCTTAATGGAAGATGTATCTGCAGATAACAGGTTACAAATGTCACAATTTGAAAACAATATTGGCAGCAGAGAAGGCAGTAAACATTTTCATATTTTTGTATACATGTCACAAAACATTTTCAGTTGATTCAGCTCGTGTTGCACGGAGCTATCTTGGATAATGTGATCTAAATTACACTATACTTTGTAATAAAACGTCTTCAGCACTGGCAGATGAGAATGATCTCGTGACAACTGCATCAGATCTGTATTCTCTGACAAACTTCCTCTCCACCATTCTACAGCTGCTTTAGAATGTTCATGCGTGTGTGTACATGTGCGCGTGCATGTGCAAGTGCATACTCGTGTGTTAGTATGTGTCAGCGTGTCTTCAAGGTGTATGTTTAATATTTCTATCTTTTACCGCAGCCATCTCTGTGTTATCTTCTTCCTCATCATCTTCGCCTGGAGGAAATGTTGGCAATGTGATGCTTATTCTTCGGCCGCTGTTCCCACCGGAGGAAGAGGAGGTGTCACCACCACCACCACCACCACCTCCTCCTCCTCCCCCACCTCCAAGGAGACCACCTCGGAGCACCAGGCGTCCAATTACCCGGAACAACACCCTCGTGATACTTTGTATTGTATTATCGATTATCTAGAAGAAATTTTTGGTCCATATGGTTTGTTAAAATAGTAAAATAATGTTCGTTTAGCGAAACCAACTGGATGATGACAGATGACTAGAAGACAAAATCAACCCACCTGTTGGTGGTTATCATCATGTAACTTTGTATGTAACAAACAGGAATGAAATTAACCAGTCAAAGATGGAATGCTACAAGATTTGTTAGATGGTACACAACAGTAACGTTACTGACACAGTTTGAATCATATTGAATGAAGATGGAGAAATAATCAGTTTTCTTATTCCAGAGATGCCATGTCTCTGCACTGGAACTTGGGAGATTGAAGTTTATGAATGATGAAGCTTGTAGAGCGAAGGAAGTACTTCAGTACATACTAGGGTATGCCCCGTCTTCCTGACGCCAATTCACATGATTCAAGTTACACAAGTAGTATGTCATAATACTCGATTTTAAAATATGAATCTATACAATAGTATGTTACAATATGCACATAAACAGCACTAATATTCACTACAAGTAATAAACCTTACATTAGAAAGTTAGATGGGACTGCTCAGTAAGTACACTGATTGAACATATGCTGCATGACTGTGGTTCATTTATTCTACCAGACGGATACTGCTACTCAGTATTATGACCAGAATATCTCCAGGGCCCACCAATGTTATCAGTTCACTTAGTTCTGTGTGCTATTTCTTTGGGGTAAAGTGGCTGACCACGTACCTTCTTTGAGTTTCACTTACTAAACGTATCTTGGTACCGACAAGGATACCCACTTCATTCTGCATAAAGAGAAGGTCCTTCTTTCAATACAGTATACATTACTGTCCCCTTCCAGTTGCATAGAGAATACATCTGACTCTTACAACACCAACATTCAAGATACTGTGTTTGTACATTGAACAAGCCTCAGACATAAACAGATAGCCCATATTGTAGCTGCTGCAGTGATATAACAGCCATGGATGTTGTCATCCTCAGCAGCACGTGGATTTTGCTTTCCCGAAAATAAATTAACATATAATTTAAAATTCTTTTAAATAATACCTATGTATTTTGTGATCCTGTACGTTGTGTCTCAGAAGCCTGTTGGCGCTATACTTCATGGCTTTTATCAAAGGTACTACTACTACTACTACTACTACTACTACTACTACTACTACTGCTGTTGCTGCTGCTCCTGCCACTGCCCCTACAACTCGCACTGATGATGATGATGAAGATAATGGTATATTTGTGTGTGTTTAATTAAGCACTATGCCACAAAGATATGGCAGGTGGAGGTATAGCTCCATTCACAACCTGATACTAGATTGAGATCAGTGTTATCACACCCTGGCTGACAAACCTTCCCCTCCTGCCCCCCCCCCCCAAATACAGGTAGCCCTCAGCCTGTGACAGTTTGTCTTGTTACAATTAACAATAATGATGATTTTGAAACCAGATGTACAAAAATACCAACAAACTATAAAAAATTTAAAAAAAATGGGTAAATATAAATACTGGATGTGATGTAAAGCACAGCCAATCAGAGACGAGCAGCTATCCCTATCTACCACCTAAGCCAATCAGGGATGAGCAGCTACATATCTAGTAGCGTTAAGTGCAGTGACACCATGTGCTCTCAAGGGCACTAAACAAAGTCATGTTGCCAGGAGGGCTTGGGTGACACAAATAATCTTTTTTTGGAATGGTACACAAACTATTTTTGCCCTAGAGTGCTCTGTGTTTGTCAACAGAATGAGTTACTAGCGAAGACTCTACTTCTCTTGGACAGTGACCCTGGCCATCCTGCAAGCCTTTCTGAAGTCAAACACCTCTGGATGTTGGTGTTGTTTAAATGCCATCCAACACTACATCAATTTTGCAATCAATGGACCAGGGGTGTAATGGCAACCTTTAAAGCCTGTTACCTCCGCCAAGCCTTCATGGAAATGGTGAGTTTCGGAGAGTTCAGACAAAACTATCAAGCATAACTGGAGCGCATTCAACATGTTGAGGGACTTATTTTCGTTGTCACACCGTGCATGTTGTTGAGTTACTCAATTATTATACCAACTACTGCACATATATAAAATTTATAAAATTTACACATTATAACATTAAAAACGCTCCGACATGTTTCGGTCCTAGGACCATCATCAGGGAGATAATATCATCCTTGCTAAAGTCACACTATAAAAAGTCACATTAATTACGCTGTACCAGTTGGGTATTGTGGCAGCATGCAGTGTTGTGTAATTTTATGTTGTGAAGAGTACCCTGCTACATCCATAGCAGGGTACTCTTCGCAACATAACATTACACAACACGGCATGCTGCCACAATACCCAACTGGTACAGTGAAATTAACCTTTTGACGCCTAATGTCAACTACAGTGGTCGTACCGCACCGCTAACCACGAAAGTTGCATTTTATATATTTATTCAACAAATATAAGTACTGAATATTTTAAACATGATATATACTCTCCGTTTTTTTCTCTTCAAAATGCAGTTTGTTTCATAATTCCAACTTATTTGGTTCCTGTATTATTCACATTTTATATACAGGGTGTGCTAAAATTAAAAAAAATAATTCCGGCGCCAAAAGGTTAATGTGACTTTTTATAGTGTGACTTTAGCAAGGACGATACAGCTCCCTGATGATGGTCCTAGGACCGAACTATGTCGGAGCGTTTTTAATGTTTTAATGTGTAAATTTTATATGTGTGCAGTGGTTGGTGTAATAATTGAGTGAATGTTGAGGGCCATTAAAATAATTTTAACACAGCTTGGGAGAAACTGTCAGTGAACTGTCTGAACGGAGTGTGGTGCAAACTTCTCTCACGTTTTAAGCATGACTTCACAGTATTTGAGCAGTGGACAATAATGATGACAACTTCAGATGGCAGGCGCAATAGGCGGGATTGGATGAGGTTACAGCTGAACACAGAAGTGAGTTCTTGGATATCCACAGACAGCAGCTTTGCAATGGAGACTTGGAAGAACAGCCTAAAGAAATATCATCATAAACATCAAGGATTGGACACTTTGATCTGTTCCGTCTCCAGAGTTACAGTTGCTCGTGCCAACGCTTCTTCGTTCTTCCAATTATTCTCCTTCCTTGTGGTCTGTAGTGGTATGATTTCAAAGGGATTCGGTTTTGTGACATAAAGAAATAAGGCAACAGAAGGAGGAGCAGAAGGAAAAAGATGAAGAATCTCCTCTAAAATTGATGAAAACAAGTGATCTGCAGTGTGTCCTTCCAGCCATGGATACTCTCATGATGACCTCTGTGACATGGACCACAATGGGAAGTGAAGTGCGAAAGTGTAAAGGAGTGTAATGACATCCATTGGTCCTTAATGGTATCCATTGGTCCTTACTCTGAGATTCCCAAAGAAAGAAAGAAGAAATCTTGACAGTAAACAATGCATGCTTACTTCAAAAATAAGGGAAGATCCTTAACCAGGGGCTTCATCAGAGAAGTCAAATCTCTGCATTATGCTACAGTTCAAAAAGATTTATGCAGAGACCTTAAAGTTGTGCATACAAAAATCTTACAGCCTGCACTTTGAACATATCAAAGTGAATGTACAAACTGGACATTCAGAGGACTGTACATCGTGATATATTCTTACAATAAAACCAATGAGATGCAGTAATTTCGCAAATTTATTTTAGAAATAGAACTCTGCATGTTTCAGACAGTTTCTCTGTCCATCATCAGGAGTCTAGCACTGTACACACAGCAATACATACATGTTTGCTGACAGTTTGCTAGTGGGATCAGGATGGAATGCAGTTCTATCCTGATCCTGCAGTCAGCAAACTTGTATGACATATACCATTGCTGTGTGTGCAGTACTAGACTCCTGATGATGGACAGAGAAACTGTTCGAAACATGTACAGTTCTATTCCTAAAATAAATTTGAGAAATTAGTGCATCTGGTTGGTTTTATTGTAAGAATAAATGTACAAAACTTAATTTTTTACTTCATTAAATATAGGCTGGTCATTTTATATAAAATTTAATTGATATATATATATATATATATTCATAAAATGGCTGTTTTATACATTCATAGCATTTATTTCATAACTTTAACCCTTTAAACTCTGAGTTAAATCCGATCTGCCATCTGCTGGCATTATTAGGAGCTCACCATATTCTCCACATTAGCAGGATAAGGGTTAAATATAACAATATTATATTATGTCACTTTCAAGAGGCAACTGGAACACAGATCACTGACTTCCGGTCGACTTACATTAGGTTCATCTTACACCTTTAAGTTTTGTGACAGTTCCGCCAGGAACGGAACCCGATTGTAAACTGAGGGCTACCTGTACTTACTAGACAGGTGGCTGGATGAACCTCAGGGCCACTTTCTGACATTGAGAAGAAGACAAAAATCTCTTGCTTCTGCCAAGAATCAAGCCCCGATTCCTCAGCCACCCAACCTGCAGGCTAGTCATCTATTACTAGGTTTTTATATCAAAGATGACATCCATTATCTTATGTTTATTTGACCGTGCATCATCTTGATAGTTGAATAAAGAGAGACCAACTTCATGTCACTTGCTTTATTATTTCATTATTTAATGCTCAACATGTTTCGGATGTTAATACATCCATCCTCAGATGCTTGCGACTTATTTGTTATTTCATGGGTTGTATTGCTCTGGTTCGATGCGTGTTAGTGTTACGTTGTGGTTTGGGTGGGGTGGTGTGGTATCCGGATGCAGGCTGAACCACTTCAGCCTGCATCCAGTTCCTCAGGATGGATGTATTAACATCCAGAACATGTTGAGCATTAAATAATAAAATAAAAAAGCAAGTGACATCAAGTCGGTCTCTCTTTATTCAACAGTGACATCCATTAGTATAGCAACTCTGAATTTGTGACATAACTTTTCAGGACCAAGCAGCAGCAAGGTACCTCAATCATGAAATGCAACTGTTGGAAAAACTATCACAATGCAGGTCATTGGCATTATGTGAAAAGTGGATCCCACTGTGTAATATCTTAGTGTCCTGAAGACCAGTATCTCTCTTGCAGGGTTTACATTTTGTAAGTGGGGCACTTCTTTGCCTTTCCTTACAGACCTACAACTTTCACTACAGCTGTACCTGTTCCATGTGCCTACAGCAGTAGGAAATGACTAATAGACGGTTAACATTGTGTAACAGTCACTGAGCCGTAAATATCTAATGACTAGAACTGACTATCCAACTAATTTTAATTAATTAACATACCTTCCTAACCAATTAACCAACACTGAGAAGGACCTTCCTTGGAAAGCTGATACTTGATTGTCTGGGCAAGAAATTCCCTTGAATAATGCAACAATCACATTCACATTTCAACCTAACCGATTCAATCCTTACATCTGAGTAATTATATCATATATTAATGTAATATTACAGGGACTGGACATTTTACTACAATGGCAAATACTTGCTGCTGTGAGAAAGACCACAGTTGTGCTTCTAATGAGCACATTACTTACAAGTCTGTATTATAAATATGTCAGTATATATCCAACCACTATCTGTAACAACAACTAATTTTAATTAATTAATATACCTTCCTAACCAATTAACCAACAATGAGAAGGACCTTCCTTGGAAAGTTGATACTTGATTGTCTGGGCAAGAAATTCCCTTGAATAATGCAACAACCACATTCACATTTCAACCTAACCGATTCAATCTCCACATCTAAATAATTATATGATATATATTAATGTAATATTACAGGGACTGGACATGTTACTACAATGGCAAATACTTGCTGCTGTGAGAAAGACCACAGTTGTGTTTCTAATGAGCACATTACTTACAAGTCTCTATTATAAATATGTCAGTATATATCCAACCACTATCTGTAACGAAGGAAAATTTCCTACTTAAGGAGTACTTCTAATTGCTTCTAACTTACACCACTATATTTATTTTCATTTTTGTTTTTTACTTGTTCTTTTAATTTCTATTTTTATCCTAATTATATTTTATTACACTAAACAATCTGTATTGTCCTATTTTATTGTATTTATCGTACTAAATAACCATGTGATTGTTGTACACACTGTGTTGATGTCACCCCTTAATACCAACAAAAAATATGGCAATTTCCATATCCATATGGATTATGTAATCCTGTACAGATATATGTAAGGAAAATAAATGATATGATAGGATATTATCTGACACCCTGTTTGAAATATGGCTCCATAATGAACAACATACGTGGATTTGAAGAGTTCTCTTTTTTTGTAGGGGGGAGGGGAGGTCAATCTAAAGGAAAATTAATAAACTTTGTAGTATATAAAATGTTGCAATGACTGGAATTACGCGGTTTCTGGCCTGTGTCCATTATCTCACAGTTTGAAAGTAAACACAGATTTTCAGAAAGGTGATCTGTTTCCAGCTTCAGGTGATATGGTGAGATGGCACATATGCACATCAGCCACGCCAGACAGGGTCAGCTATTGTCAGTCACCAGACACAAATCCAAGACCCCCTGCTGGCCGCACAAGTCAAGCAGCCCATAGTGCTTGTCGCTGGTGAAGGTTACTGCTGTCAGCACTGAGAACTGCTCGATAACCAGAGGGAAATATGGGGGGAAAACATGGCTGGGAGAAGCATGACAGCTTCACGAGGATCTGGTGGGGTCCATCCATAGGACTTCTTTCTTTGCATCAGCATAACTTCAGTGTGAATCAATTCTTGGCTTAAAAATAAGCATAACTTACTTCTAGAACCATTTCAAGTAACACTCTTCTTTCACTATGATAACTATATTAAATACTGCTGAATTATTTCCTTTCAGTTACTTTAACCTGTATCCGTTAAACATTTGGTGTCCTGTGATAGTTCATACATTAAGTGCCAACTCACATATGGGTTTTGTTAGCGGCAAAGCCTAAATACATGAATCTCATGTTCATTCTAACCTGGATTTACTCACCTGAGATAGTCCAGGGAAAAGTTGTCTTAGGAAATTGAGTGTTCTCTTGTCTCTTGCACTAATTTCATGCCTAGGGTCCTCGAGATTTAGTGTCAGTAATGTCTCCTGAAAAGAACACACTTCAATGTAGCATGAACAACAATCACTTAACTTGCATGATTTAGGGCTCATACTGCACTATTTGTGAGGATTCATTTCTGCTAGGACATGTTGCTGTGTCAGTGGGTGAGTTCTCCCTGTCTCATGGGAATGTGGTGCTTTCATGGACACCTTGATCTTTGAATATTTACTTTATCACAATATGTTTCTGTCAAACACAACTTACATTTGAAGTATAAGATTACTGCGACATGTTTTGACTTGTGACAGTCATCGTCAGGCTGATCTAAGAACCTTTTAACATTTTACAGGTTTTATTTTGTGCATTTGGGATCCTATATGCCTTACACCATATAATATTGTGATGTAACTTATCTATATGCTATTGTATGTAATATTAAGCACGTGGTGTGGGCGGAGCTATTTGCTGACCGTTGTTTTTCCAATTCGTTACTTTTTGCAGGGGGGGGGGGGTTCTTCCTATTATTTCATTCA
>Ga0131853_10025181_pt1 | contig 10724 bp, 7 predicted proteins | sample TergutLab28metaG_FD_92764 | JGI IMG/M metagenome (GOLD analysis project Ga0131853, IMG submission 92764) | Labiotermes labralis P1 segment gut microbial communities from Petit-Saut dam, French Guiana - Lab288 P1 (version 2) (version 2) | ecosystem: Host-associated > Arthropoda: Insects >... | reverse complement strand
GGGAATAAAAATTGGACAACAGAAACAATTGGTAAAAGTTAAAAAATAAAAAAATTAAAAAAGAAAAAAAAAAAATAAAAAAAAAAAAAAAAAAAAGTCTTATAACTTTCATATTCATACATGATACTTTCCAATGAAGTATTGAAATTATGACTTAAGAGGTTTAGAAATAAATTTTCTTAAATATGACAGTATGCTTGTTTATAAATCAAGATCACAGGCCAAGGTCAAAATGTGATATTGCCCTAAAATATTATAAATGGCATAAGAATTGAAACCCACTGTTACAGGCTTCCGGTAGTGAACCAGAATGAGATTAAACTGATTGAGTTCTTGGTATCTCAAAATGCTATGTCTCCACTGTTGATTAATGGAGTACAATTTTATATGTGTGATTTCGTAAGGTGACTTGAAGAACTTTCAGTATTGGAATCAGAGATGGTCATCGAAATTTTGTCCTTAAAATGTGTTGATTTGAAATGGAATGAATCCGTCCTTCACATTGTGGTGAATGCTGGTACTGATGTTATGATTTATTCCTACTTATTCCAGGCTGATGGCCTTCATTACCCCACAACAGATGTGTCTGATCTGTAGGATGCTGAATCAGACATAAATATAAAGAAAGAGTGAAGTTTATTAAAATAATGTTTGTGAGTTGAGAATTTAGCTTTTACAATTTTTCAGGAAGAGATGTGTGGTTAATTGCACATCCACATAGTTTAAATTGATTTCTGACCATTGGATTGAAATGATAGTGCATTCGTTGTTGGTTTACAGGGTCAGAAGATATTTCCTGCCTGGTTCGCATGCACAGTTCTGTCTTGGGTCAGTCAGCACCAACTTTATCAACTACTATGGTGAGTAAAAGTGTGGTCTGATTAAATTCACCAAACTAGTACCCAAAGTGGATGTTGTCTTGCAGCATGTAAAGTGTGCTTGTGATTATATTACATTTGCCTTTAACAGCTTAATATCAATTCCAAATATGTGTCTAGTGGGCTGTTAAGATTTTATATCGTCTTTTCTGTCTTGAGTTATATTGTCATTCCCATTGCCCCTCAAGTAAACATTGGTCACACAGGTCAAGATCTGGTGAACATGGAGACCACAGTCCCCTGCCTATTATTGTCACCAAAAACTCTACTTTAAACAACATATGTAATAAGAACCAACAAAATGTACACTTTTTACATTAATGTTTTAATTTAATTATAGTGTCTTTGACATGTTTCTAACATCCAAGTGTTCATCCTCAGGAAGACTTGTACATGCAGTTTTATGCTATTTCTTTCGTGTTTAAATTAGAATAAAAGGCTATATGAATTGTCTAAATATAAAATATTAAGTTCATAAAATTTCATTAGAAGTATAAAATGGTTTGGATTTGTGGTGACATGTTTTGTTCTAAAGTGCTGCATTAAAACATTCATGCCACACTATATATATATCAATAAAAAAACTTGCAATGTAACACTTCAGAACATAACATGTTACTACAAATCAAAACCATTTTACACTTTTAATGAAATTTTATGAACTTAATGTTTTATACTTAGACAATTCATATACCCTTTTGTTATAATATCAGCATTGAAGAAGTACCATTAAACTGCATGTACAAGTCTTCCTGAGGTTGAATACTTGGATGTTCGAAACATGTTGAATTGGAATTTTATGGTGTAAAAGGAAAAACAAAGTTATGGTTTGAATCATACTTCAGTGACAGGTATCAAAGGGTTTCAATTACAAACAATGTCCTTAATTGAAATTACTTTCCAGCATGGGAAGAAATAAAACATGGAGTTCCATAGGGATTAATTTTGGGCCCATTATTTTCCTTTTCTATATTAATGGACTTACCCAAAGCTATAGACGACAAGTCTGTATCATTGTTGTTTGCTGATGATAGTAGCATATTAATCACGAGTCCAAACAAAAATGACTTTCAACTTAAAATAACTGCTGCTTTTAATTGTATAAATGAATGGCTACACACAGGCTTACTCTCCATAAATTTTAACAAAACTCATTATGTACAATTTACAACAAAAAATAAACCCAAATCTCATATTAAAATTTCTTACAATAATAAACAAATCTCAACAATATCCAGCATCATATTTCTTGGAATCTATATTAATGATACAATAAAGTGGAAATACCGTATTGAATATATATATATTTTTTTCCTGTGGCGCTGCGGCCCAACGTGGGCCATGGTCTCCTCATTCTTGAGGTTTCTAGATCACACACAGTGACGCATCACAGTCAGTAGGACTCATCCAGAAGAGTCTATGTTGTCTACCTGACAACACACAACACTCACAACAGACAAATATCCATGCCCCCGGTGGTATTCGAACCCACAATCTCAGCAGGCGAGCGGCCGTAGACCTACGCCTTAGACCGCGCGGCTACTGGGACCGGCGCCACATTGAATATATTCTTCCAAAATTAAGTGCAGTTTGTTATGCATTGAGAATTATTAAACCATACATGTCTCTTGAGACGGTGAAAATAGTATACTACTCAAATTTTAATTCTGTTATAAACTATGGTCTACCATTTTGGGGTATCTCACCCCACAGTAAAAAAATATTTTGGATGCAAAAGAGGATAGTTAGAATTATGATGGGCTGTAGGAAGGAGGTCTCATGTAGGAATTTGTTTAGGTAATTGAAAATATTACCTTTTATGTCTCAATACATACTTTCCCGTATGATGTTTTTATAAAAAACAAAAACCAATTTACACTAAGTTCAGAGATTCATAACATTAAAACCAGACAGCATACAAACCTTCATCAGCCTACATCAAACCTGACAGGGAATCTACTGCTCAGGAGTAAGGGTCTACAATAATCTACCTTCACACATTAAACAGCTGTCATATGACCCTAAGAATTTTGAATTACAATTGAAAATGTTTTTGTACCTACACTCCTTCTATTCATTGGAGGAGTATTTCCAATATAAAATAAACTCTGAAACTGGTAATTATGAACATTTCGAAGAGAGAAATGATATTTAGATACATTACTAAGTATTTTTGTGTTTTGTATTCACCGTTTCCATAGCATTATATCGTATCCTATAAAATGTATTGTTCTGGACTCCAATTATACATCATTTTACTCATTTCACTAAACCACTGTGATCTGTTCCCATTAAACTCCACTGTTCGTAGTGTTGGGATATATGATTGTTTTTAGAGACATTTCAATATGGGTAATTTTAGACTGTTTGGAATGTATGATGCAGTTTGTAAAATTATTTGTTATACTGTTTTTTACTCTTTGTATTTCATTCTGAATTTGTACCTTACATTATTACTATAGTCTACTTAAATTTTATTGTATGCATGCTGACATATTTCTAGCATTTGCATGTCTTACTATTATGTATATAATACTGTTCAGTATTTTTGACACGGAGCAGTCAAGAACTGTCTCCGTAAAAAGCCATGTTCCAGTCTCTTATTATGTACAATATACACTGTAGAATGATTGTGTATATTTAAATGATTAGGTGCATATCAAATGCAATTATGGAAATGGATTGACCAGTCATATCAATTAAATCAGTCAATCAAATAACCATGTATTCATGTCACTTTATTACCAGCTTGAATTATATTTTTTAATTAAATAAATTTTTAAAAATCGAATTATGTTTGTTACATTGTAAGTTGAATCTTTATGCATAAGTATCTGTATATATATTGTACTAAGAATAGTTCTATATCCAGTAGGTCTCTTGGACTTGTAATTGATTTGATGGAACTGAATAAACTGAACTGAACTGCACTGGACACTATAATTAAATTAAACCATTAATGTAAAAAGTGTGCACTTTGTTGGTTCTTATTACATAGGTATATCACAATGCACAGTTCAAAAAACGTAAAATTTAAGAAACGTATTGAATTGTTGGCTGTGTAAAGTGTTGCACTGTCCTGCTGATAAGGGCGTAGGTATTTTCGTAATTGGGCAGGCAATAAAATTTGTGAGAGAATGTGTGTTGTGTATTGGTGTGTAATATTGTGTTACAGATGAAAAACAGGCTCAGTTCACCTACTTACACTCAGATCACACCACACTCCAACCATAATAGAATGTGCTTGTAATTTGTGGATTAAAAGGAGATTTTCTACAGACCACCACTGCCTGTTACTGTGAGAGTTCGTGTGTCCATTGAGATGAAGCCAAGCTTTATCACTAAAGGGAATAAGTGTGGCATCTGTTTCTTTCATCTGAATTTATGACAGCAGTTTCTGTAGGATCAGTATTTAGCATATCCATCATACAGACACTTGCCATATTACAGTGGTATTCCCATTGCATTTCCAGACTCACATACATCATAGCTACAGACATGTAAAAACCTCTGCAATAAATTGCGTGTAAGAGGCTGGGAATACAGTCAAGTTACATGTGATAAGGTGGTTGACAGGAAGTGACCAGCGATATAGACCAATACACAAAAGACCCTATATAAATTACCATTGAAGTGTGAAATTTTATTTCACAGAATGCCTTGGTATTCTATCCACCAACTAAAATTTTGGCTGTCATGTCTCAGGCTGTTAGTTGCTGGTCTGTCCCCATGGGGACCGAGTTTTAGTCCTAGACCAGTCTATTTAAAATTCGTGGTGGAGTAAGTGGCATGGAGACAGGTTTTCTCCAACTGTTTCTGTTGTGCCCATCAGCTTCATTCTGTTGTTGCTTCATACTTGTTTATCTGTCGCTGATGGTATTTAATCTTAGCCATCGACGCCATAAAATAACACACTTAAAAATAAATATTTTAGACAAATTAACAATCACAGGTATAGAATTTAATTAGCAAATCCTTGAAGTAAGAACTGATAGTATATACTGCATTGAAACGTTAACCTTTTAAAGCCTACTGCTTACTTTACATACCACCACTTGTAACATTAAAAAATGCTAGATGTCCTCACATGTTTTTGTACAGATCTCAGGACAGACAGTGTCTAGCCTTGTACAACATTAATAGATTGGTTTTGTATTACCGAGGTGGACAGTGTTTTCTGCACAGTACGCACTGAGTTCTTACATAAAACAGTCATGTTTCATCTTTAAGGTGTTAACATTCACTCACGAACATTAACTTAGTTTTAGAAAATGACTAGTTATTAATATAATCCAATGCTTTTCTTAAATGTGTAAGAGGTTTTTTGAAAAGGATTATATTCTTTATATTCTTATGTTCCCTGAAAAAAACCACTTCATGGAAAATGTTGGTATTATGTTAAGCAGCTAGTTACTGTGGTACATTATATTCTTTCATTTACTGAAACATTCTGGGATGGTATACTTTGGTATTCTGTGAAATGACAGAGTTGCACACTGTAATTTTAAAATACACGTACACACCTCGCACGCACGCACACACACACACAAACAGGCATTTTCGAAATTTAGATTTGAAAAGGTAATTTAGACCCACGAAGGCACTCATTTAACCTCGGCTCCAGATGGAGGATTAGTGGTCATGCTCACGTCGGGGCGAAGAAAAGAAAAATTTCTTGCGTATGTCTTTATTCAATCTGTGGATCGTCCAGCCCGTAGCTTAGTCACCATCCGACCACGCTCCTCGTTTCTAGAATTACGTGCTAGCAATTACAGGGAAGCTTGCGGATGGCCGTGTGTATCACGTGACTAAACACAGGTCAGGAAATGCTTCCGTAAACTGTTATGGAGGATAAAGCTGCAACAGTAGACACGTTAGAGCAACTCTCAAATGCGAAGTGTTTGACTGGGGCAGGATTTACGTGTCAGATACGTTACTGCAAACACTAACGTAACGTCCATGGTCATGAACACACATCATCAGCACGACGTTGGAACGAAGCCCAGACGAATTTGAACACAGTCGCATTATTGAAGAAACGCCACGGATGGAAGTGTGTTGGGGTTCAGGGCTGATGGCCGTAATAGGCGCATGCCGCACAGGAGGTATAGGAACAGACCGATCCGGCGTCCGGATGCCCACTCCGCCTCTCCTGTGCAGTTAGACTAAAATGCCTTAGAGTATGATCGTGTACGGTCCGCAGTCGTTGCCTAGCGGTTGAGGTAAAATATCTACTGAGAAATCAAAGTTGTCGGCCATCACCATGTTGGCTGGAGACTAGTGTGACAGGATCGCTTGTGATTCCGGTCCATACGTTTATGGAGAGTTGATGTAGGTTGTGTCCATGTCCTGTGGTATGTGGATGAATTGTCGTCCGCCCACGTATGCCACTTGTGGAAATTCATAACGTCATGGGTCCGGTGCACTTACCTGACCAACGCAGGGGAAAGTTCTGCGGTTTAGTACTCTGCGATGATGAGGTTACTCTTCCGCGTATTTCTGAACTGCCTTCGCTTGCATGTGACATGTCGGCATCGATTGATAGGCTAATCTTCAGACTCTTATTTATGTAGGTCTAGCTGTGTTTCGTACTCGGTACAATAAAACGAAAATGTGTGAACATATTTGGAAACAGCTTCGTAAATCATACTGACTTAACTACACCTGCATGTACCATCTGTAACTGTTTTTACGAAAGTTGCCCTGTAATATAAGGTAAAGGTAAAGTGATCCCGTTACAGGCCCGGTGTGGCCCAGAGGGTGGGTACAGGTATAGCTCTACTCTTCCATGACCGCGGTACTAGAAGGGGGTGAGTGGTCAGCAGCACGCCTCGGCCGCACATTACCCCCGGGAAAGACCTGGTGCCCATTTTACAGGAGGCTGGGTGGGCCCCAGGGCCGGTCTGGACGGGCGGAAAATCTCGTCCTCACCGGGATTCGATCCCGGACCGTCCAGCCCGTAGTCAGTCGTTATACCAACTGAGCTACCCGGCCCACTGCCCTGTAATGTATGGCATGTAGTTTAGAAACATTCTGTATATATAAATTTTTATGTACCGGGCGAGTTGGTTGAAATGGTATGCCAAAATAGCATTCATTCCGACCTGTATTAGGGAGCTGCACGTTTGAATCTCAGCCAGCATAGTGGCCCTCAAGTAGTAGTAGTAATAGTATTTTTTTATTTGGTCCATCCAGGCAAATGCTGCCACAGTACGTTTAATTATGCCACGGCATGGTATGTTCAAATTATTTCCAATTCGTTATTCACCTGGTATCCAATCACTTATTGCTGTAGAGCCTTATATATTGATAGCGCAATAAATTACAATTAAAATAAATTTTAGCAGTGTTGGATGTGGAAATGTATGAGGTGGACAGAGTTCATAGACTCTAAACAACAAGGAAGTGACAGGAAGTTTTAGTTGTCAGCATTTTGAGCTTCTAACTCATGTGTCCTTTAGGGAACGCATTTGAGTTCTACTCATTTCTTTCGTGTGCTTCGCTTATTCTGGAAAGTTATGCAGACGGTGTGAACATTTTTGTGTGTTTGTGTGTCGGTTTCATTCAGCCTTCGAACAAATTAACCGTGTTTCACTAATCGTGGCACAAATATCATTCACCGACGGTCCACTGCACCTGAATAGCTTCTTATTTTCCCACGTAAGTAATATCACCATGATGGCCTTGCATGTTTCTGAGGATGAATTACTCTCTGTTTGTAATGTAGTGCCAGCGTGTCAAGATGTTTTTCATGAGTAAACCTGATGTATCCAGTGCTAACATACACGTAACGGTTATTGTCTGTGTAACAGATAATTTGAAATTTGTGTATGCCTGCATGTATGTATGTGTATGCATGCATACGTACACACATACACACACGGCATTATTTTATCGTCGGACCCAGCACTGCAGGGAAGGTGGCATCATCGGTCACTGTGCAGCATTGATGTCGTCCGCTCTAGGGCGAGCAGGGTGACAGTAAATGATACGCTGTGTTTGTGTGCGTGCGTGTGATTTCTGACTTTTCTGGACAAACTGTTGCAAAAGAATGTAGCGTTAAAACAAGTTTACATTCGCAATGTCCTACATCAAATGTAATTGTGTATTCTGCAAAGTTCTGTGGTTAGTCAAATTTACGTTTTACTTGGTGTAACAATAGTACATGAATGATGGCATGCAGATTACTCTTTTGTCGCCTTTGTACTTAATTACGTAATTTACATTCTTCGCTTGTTAGGGTGAAAGTCAAGGAATATCGAATGGGAGGGATGTGTAGTAGGCACGGGGAATAACGTAAATACACACCCAATATTACGCGGAAAACCTGAAGTGAAGAGATGACTTAAGTCGGTTTTTCTCGGCTCGTGGGACTTGACGGTGGGCCGGGTAGGGCTTACTGTCTCGAAATTCGGAACATCCATAAAATGATTAATGTAGCTGTAAAGCGTAAATAATTATACAAATTCTCCTGTTGGAGAAAGTGGAGCTTTGGTTTTACTGTTGTATGACAGTAGTTTCTTGACGAATGGCAGAATGCGGGATACAGAAGGTTTAGATTCACTGACTGAAAGACCCAGATGCAGTTGGAGAGGTAATATTAAAGTGGATCTTGCAGAAATGCAATTTGGGGATGTGGTTTGCAGTAACCTGTCTCAGGATGGGGCACAGTAATATGTTGTTGTGAACATCATGATATGTCTTACAGTTTTGTAATAATGAACAGTTTTTGAGTATCTGAGCGACCATCTGTTTGTAAAGAAGAGCCGTACTCCATTATGTTTCCTTTTGCCGTGATAATGGCATCTTTAGCTTTGATGGTTGGGTTCCACTTCGGTATGCAGACGTTGCTGAGTTACGTATATTAATAATTGTCCAACGAGATGCAACACAAAGCAGTCTATTTATTATTCTGCAAGTTCAATCTACATGGCCAGCGTGGCCAAGTTGGCCACGTTGGAGGGAGGTAGCTGCACAAAAAATATGACCAGTACCGGAGGCTGCAGTTACAGTTTTGTGTACTCATGATAGGTGTGGTTGACACCCGAAACATGTAGACTGAACTTGCGGAATAATAAATAGACTGCTTTGTGTTGCATCTCGTTGGACAATTATTAATATAGATCAGCGATGCACGGAACCATTAACATAAAATGCTGAGTTACGTGTTTATCATTTTATCAGTTTCGCGGTGTAAAGAAATTTCAAATATATTGCACTTAGACAATTTACCTTTTAACGCTGAAGATCTTTTGTAGATTATATGTGTGCTTTACATGCAAAAATCCGTGTGTTCTTGATGTACTAATAACTCATAACTTGATTGTAACTCGCTTCCATCTAGTGCCGAAGTAAAGGATGCGTGAAGCAATCTTTTGTTTGCGTTCATGGCTGACTTTAATAAGCACAGGGACAGTATTAACATTATTAGAATGTTAAATGCATGACAGTTGTGACGTATTGTAACGCATAGGTGAGAAGCGATGACCTTAGCATCTTTCTCAGTCCCTGATAAATGTTTTAACTATACGGAATTTACCACAACTTCTGTTTAGATACATTTTGATTAGTCAGTGTCAGGGTTTTCCCACCTAACACAGCTTGCTGTGTACATGTACGAGAGTATGCATTTAAACTTCCCCGTTCCGGCAGTTACTGCTGTATTCAGATGTGGCATTTATAAACGGAAAATTGCCACGCCCCTATGATAAAATATTAATTTGCCGTTTAGTATTTGAGTGTGTTTGTTCGAAGATGAGTGATTTCCGAACCACGTAACGGATTTAAGTGCGTATTTTAGTATGGATCTACTTACATGAAATTGTATTAGGACGGAAGAAATTCTGACATTGAATCGTGAAACACAACATGTTGCAGAGGTAGAAAATTTCTAACTTTTTAATTATATTGTCTAATACATGGGTGTACCCAGTTCAGTGGCATTTATGTGCAACACTTCCCTTCTCAAGTCTGCGGTGAGAAGTGCTATGCAACTTTGTATGGGCTATGCTCTTAGCTAATTACAACAGTATTATTTAATATTATTTTATATGCAAGTAATTTATCCTGACTTATATTTTACGAACGCAGTCTAAATGGATACCGGTATATATTTTGTATTTTGTCTCCTACGCCATGTCCATGTCCCACTTCGGAAAATCAATATATGAGAGGACGGTACAGTGGTGTCTTGCGAGCTGCCTCAGTTGTGGACACGGGCTTTGTTAGGTGCAGGAATAGCAGACAGGAAGGAATAGTGCAAGAATGTGTTGTTCACGGATATAGGTAAGGCGAATTGTTACACAGTGCTTTGTTTGTACTGAATCATGTGAAGTATTTATGGCGTCACAAAAATGTCCGTACCGAAATCATTTTCCGGCGACCCAAGCACACATATAGTCTTGTAGTACACATGGGGCCTTCGCATTAGGAGAGAGGGAAAGACAAAACGTTTGTGTCCAGTTTGTTTCACCAGTAAATATTAATGTTCACGCGGGGATTTGGAAGTGTTACAGTTCAGTTATACGGATTTGGTTCACCATATAGTTTATACGTTTGACATTCAGACTTAACACTTCACATATATTTCTCAAATGCACGATGGTCGAATTAAGGAATGTACAGTTAAATTTATGGCATGTGTGTGGCTGAACAGCTTATCTCCGCTGTGTGGGTGGCACATATACAGCTTGACACACGTTCTTTTTACACCCTTTGTACTCATGATGCTTACAGTGGCACTGGTAACAATCCTAGTACGTTTGCAGCTGTGTTCGTGTTGTTGTTGTTATTTTACTGTAATAATATCATAATGATTTCTGTTAGGCGTATAATAATAATAATAAT
>Ga0131853_10025180_pt1 | contig 10724 bp, 9 predicted proteins | sample TergutLab28metaG_FD_92764 | JGI IMG/M metagenome (GOLD analysis project Ga0131853, IMG submission 92764) | Labiotermes labralis P1 segment gut microbial communities from Petit-Saut dam, French Guiana - Lab288 P1 (version 2) (version 2) | ecosystem: Host-associated > Arthropoda: Insects >... | reverse complement strand
TAGCACCTCGCCCAAACCCCAAGCTGGAGGACCACCCCTCGTCGGCTGTCCGCGACTGCTTATTCAATTTATTCGCAGCTACCCTCCTTATCGGAGGCTGTTCCTCTATCCGCAACCTGAGGACGCACCATGCTGTGGTGACAGAGACCCGCTACATGGTGTTAGCTCATAGGTTATGAAAAATGTATTATTTGAAAAGAATATGATAATATTATGAAATAAACAGCCATCTGTGGAAAATAAAAAAGAGATTATGCTGCATACCTTATATATGCAGTAAATTTCCTTGCTGTCTATATACATACAACGACTTACTAGGGTGTCATCCTACAGACTTGAATGCAAGTTTTTACAAGTTTCATGACTCTGTCAACTAAGATTATACAGTGGCATATTACATAATTATCCAACACCAATAAATTATATGGGGTCAAGAATCCAAAAAAGATGGGACCGATAGGCTGTCACACAACATCGGTAAAAAATTACCACTACTCGCTGTGTAATAACCCAGAAGAGCACAATTTTCATGTCAGACAAATGATTGCCTACCTGGACTCTGCTACAGGTTTCATTCAGACACATTTTTATTAGTGCTACCAGTTTCATGGGGATATCAAACTCAATGAGAATATTATACAAGCTCTCTCTCCTAAAAGCATCATAGGCTTTCTTAAAGTCTACAAATAGCTGATGCACTGCTTCATTGTATTCCCATTTTTCCTCAAGTATTAGACGAATGCAGAATATATGATCACTACTTGATCTGGAGCATCGAAATCCACACTGATAATCCACAATAATTTCCTCTGCACATGGAGTTAACCTTGACGCAGGATGCTGGATAAATTTTGTATGTAACTGACAAAAGTGATATGCCCCTATAATTACTACAATCTGTTATATGTCCCTTTTTATAACAAGGTACAATGATTGACTCCTTCTACTCCTTAGGTAATTCCTCCTTTTTCCAAATAGAATTATTAAAGTTCATGAATCTCAATGCAAATTGTTCTACCCCCTGCCTTAATCAGTTCTGCTGGGATTTGATCAATACCTGGTGATTTGTGACTTTTTAGATTTTCAATAGCCAACTCAACCTCAGAGGCACTCAGCTCAGGCACTAGTGGTTCTGCTGTGTGTATTTCTGTCTGCCCAACAACATAACCCCACGTACATTCTACAGCTGAGAGAAATGGTTCCTCCACCTAGCCAAAATATTGTGGGAGTCTGTAACCAAATCACCCTTCTCATTCATTACTATATTAGGTCTAGGCCGGTAACTCTGAAAGTCATTGATGCCCCTGCACAAGTCTCGGATATTGTTGATCTTACTGTTAGTTTCAAGTAAATCAATTTTTGCTTTCAGTTATTCCTTCTTTTTTTCCTGAAATATCTACTAGCTTCATGTCCTACAATGTTTAATCTACATTGCTTTGGTTAGGATCCTGTACCCACTGCATTATAGCCTGCTTCCTGTGATCTAAAAAACCTAACATTTTTTTATCAAACCATGGTTTATGCTGCCTCAATTCATGCAGACCTAGACTCTCTTTAGTTTAGGTTTTGATACTCTAATGTTCTCCCAAGCCCTATTTATGTCCTCGTCATCACTTAAGTTCTTCAAAGCCACAAACTTGTTTGTAATCTCAATCTAATACTGTTTCCTAACCTCCAGCTTATTTAGCTTCCCAAGATTAAATCTTTCCCCACCTAACTTCTGTGCTGTTTGTTTACTTACTGCCAATCATCCCCTAATTTTTGCAACCACCAGATAATGATCAGTATCACAGTCAGCTCTCCTGAAAGATCATATATTGATTACAGTTGAAAGCCATCTCCTATCTATCAATATATGATCAATCTGGTTGCAAGTCTTCCATCAGGAGACGCCCAGGAGTATTTATGAATATTTCGGCACAGGATCATCATGTTCTTAAGAAGATTTTTTGATGTGGCAAAATTTACCATTCTACCACAACTACCATTACTATCCTAATGTAGACTCATTCTCAATTGTCAGTTTGAAAATACCCTCCTCTCTCCCATTTAATTCCCCATAAAAACTGTCTTCTGAATCATCACTTTTCTCCTCATTTGGTGCATGCACATTCAGAATAATATTACACCAGCGACCTCTCAGAACTACACACGACACCGACACCCTATCACTAGCAAACTCTACTCTATTAACTGCTGACACTATTGCGTGATGTACAAAAAATCTTGTTCCCAATTGATGACTTCTGTTTCCTTTTCCATAGAAAAAAATATAACAGTGCCCCCTTTGACCCACCTAACCTCCTGCACACTGACTAAATCTGATTTACATCCCGCTAATTCCCTGCTACTGCTGTATATGACCCTGACCTATACAGGCCCCTAACATTACAAGACCAAATCTCATCTACCTTTTCCACTGCTTAGGTTGTACTAAAGGATCTGTCCAAGCCCAAGGCACATGCATCCATTTCATAACAAGGCCAGTTTTATGGCATGGAGCTGTTAGCACCACACCCAAACCCCAAGCTGGAGGACCGCTTTTTGTCGGCTTTTCTTGACTCTTTATTTAATACATTCGCATCTACCCTCCACATTAGAATCCGTTCCTCCATCCGCAACCTTAGGATGCACCATGCCGCACTGACAGCGACCCATTTATCGTAGCCTTCCTCATCACCCATTGACTTTTTTGTTTTCAATAAGGCTGGCTGAAAACCTGGACTTTTTTAAATATACAAAAATCTTTGAATAATAAAAAGAGGACATATCAAGGGAAAAGAGGAAGTATGTTAACCTTCTTTTTCAGTTGCCACATTCTACAATCCCTAACAAAATGTAGCATTTAAAACCTACGTGAATATGATGTACACAGTGGTTTAAAATTACGTTGCTATATATTGTCAATAAAACTTCCTGCACTCATCGTCTATTTCTTTCCATGTCTCTAGCACCATCTTGCTTGCACAACTACATACAAACACCAAAACCACAGAGAAAAACATGCTTCCTCACAGACAATGTCCAGTATTACACCACTACCAATTGTATCATTTGACTAGTTTGAGCCTGTCCAATTTGCAAATGCAAAACAAGATGATCTTGGTAGATGAACTGTGTTACTTACGTTGCCTTTCCCTCTCTTAACAGAACACATGACAGAGTACATTCCATTGTTGCACCAACTATCTTTTTAGTAGTAGGTTTAAAAGTGAGTACCAACTGGTGCTGTGTTGGTTCAATGCTAGCATATTTCCGCATGTTGATATTAGTTGCAGCTACCTGCCTTCTTTTACCATTAGGTGAGACCTGGAATAAATTACATAAATAGCATTATCATATGCATTACCTTCCTTAACATACTGAGGTGCACAAATCATAATTTCTTACTACATCACAATACTGAAAATATTAGCAATACTGGATTTAGACTCTGTCCATCATTTAATTACTCCAAATACAGTGTGTTTCTTTTATCGGTCCTGAGCACTGCAGCTCCCACAGAACATACCAGCAGAGGCAGGTTTTCTATGCAATAAAGCAGCAGTGCTTGTGTGATAATAAAATGATGGCCCTGTAGAGTACAACATTTTGGAAATTAGATCTGTTTCCATCCTCAGGTACAGGGACTCATAATCAGTTGGCTCCAATAGATAAATTTTGTATCAGTGACTGGATATGTGGTTAACAAGGCCTAATGAACTCAAATGTGTAAGTCTAAAGAAGGGCCTGCAGGTCCAATTTTCAAAACAGTGTGTTGCACATAGAATAAAATTCAGTCCAGGAACCCGGTAATAACAATTTTAAGACACTTAACATCCAAACACTTTCAAACTGGGAATTTTATTTCATGTACACATGTGCATTTGCTGTCAAATAACATGGGTTGTATTGTATATAATATCAGTCACTTTTCTAAATTATGCTGCAAGTAACTTTAATTTCACAAAAAAAAATCTTTATCTGGAAGAATGTAAAAGTTTAGATACCACAACCTATTAGTTTAAAATTCAAAACCCTTTCTGCCTAGCTACAAAATTACAAGATATTAATAATATTATTCACTGATTTGACACTATACACTCCAGGCATTATTCTTTCTAGTAATTACAATAGCCAACATATGCACATAAAACAGAAACCATACATAACATATGAAATTATTTATTAGGTATGATCTGGTCATTATTATGTGCACTTGTTTGTGACTGTACTTACTTGTAATATCTACTGACTTCAACCCATCCTTGCTGGCTTGCAACTGCCTTCCAAATGGTCCTACAGCTTGTCACAGTGGCAGTCCCATCTCAAATAAATACATCTAATACTTATGACTCGTTTATCTTCTTCAACCAGTTATTTGTAACTTTCTCTAAATATCGACATAGATATATAACCAAAGCTTTATTTACACATACTAATATTTTCTTTCAAGCTACCTCATATTCAACCATGTTCTGCTTATAACGTTTATTCTCGATGTACTAATTCCTGAACAACTCAGCAATAATCAACTCCATAGTTCATTAAATGAAGACTGTGTTGGTCAGCTTGGCAAAATATCTTTGACAACCTCCTTACCTGATCATACCAGTCACCTTCCTTTATCTATTTTCTTTCTAATTCCTCTCAATTTTCACATTCCTGCTAACAGCCAAATTACACCCCTTCTTTCATTCCTAGTACAGCATTCTATACACAGTCTTTAACACAAACTAAAATCCATCTACTGAACACTTTTGGAAAGTTTTACAAACATGTTCTGCCTTTCCACAACACTGCATCTTTCTTTAACCAGTCTACTTATATATCTCAAATTCCTCTCCTGTTGATTCATCCATACAAAAACTGTTCTAATGCTACAAAGCTCCTCTTTCAACTCCTTAGCCCTACTACTCACATTCTTCCTGCTCTCTCTAGCAAGTTCCATTTCAGAAATCCATTTTCTGCACAGATCAGCAACCACATTAATTTCTTATGAAATTTACCATGTACCTTTTCTATTACTTTCCACACCTTATTTAACACTGACACTTCTATTCCAGACCTAACCTTAGATTTGCACACCATTTCATAAATAATTTCCATTGTCTGTACCCTTACATTAGGGATTACTGGTACACATATATCTATCTACAGTTACAAGAGCTTGGTATCATTTTGTTTTAGCTAATGTTTTCTGATTGCTCATCCCTCTCTTTTTTCTGTTACTCCTGAACAATTAATTTATCTACAACCTCAATATTCTGTCAATTCATTTTCTATCTCTCTGTGGCCTTTAGTTTCCTCAATTCTTAAAACCTATTATGTTAGATTTCTTCAATTACATCTCAAATTCCAAATTTTCAATATTTCTCTACTAAATCAATACTCCTCTGTAGTTTGTAACTTTTAAAAGATACCACAGCAAGAACATCAACATATAACAGTCATGGAATTCTTACCCTTATTAGAAGGGCTATTGTCCCTTCTACACCAACACACCAAAGTATCATTTAGCTATATACTAGTTACATTGTTCTTTGCATCTAAGGTGAAATCCTGAGCCTTTATACGTCACCTTCATTTAAGCAATGTAACAAAAAGCACACTAATACAAATTTCTCCTTACAAATTATTATCTATAAATTGAGCCAACACTATTCATACACAACTGTTCAAAAATTCTTATACAGTCAAGCTACTTCCAACACGTTCTGGTGGCGGCCTCCATCTACATCAGGGATGACAAACTCCATGCACCAAAACAGGCTGCCATCAAAGCATGTTGTAAATAGCTTAACTATATAAGAATGCTTTAACTGTATGTACATGGGAAGTGTAATGCAATCAAACTTTGTGTTGAAGGGGCCACAAAGTAAATCTGACTATGGGTGCATTACAAGAAAGACAGCTTACAATAGCAGTGTTTTGGTTCATGGAGTTTGACTTCCCTAAAGATGGTGGTGGCTACCGCTGCAACAGGTTGGGAAGTTCTCAACTGTATAAGAATTTTTGCACCATTATATGTGTAGTGTTCGATCAATCTGCATATAATAACTTGATAGACATGCGCAGTACAAGCAACACTGCGAAATTTCTCCTTACATCTTCAATAGCAAATGTCCACTCTTTGTCTTCCATGACCTGTGTTCTAGCATCTTTGAATAAGGTGACAGAAACTTCTTTGTTCTCTGGCACTGCCCACACCACAACTCCTCTCAAGGGATCTTTCATGGTAGGTTCCCATGGCAGGGGCTCAGATGTGACCCTCCGACTACGTCTAGTCCACACAACACTGAGTTTGCTAGGCTTCCTACAAACAGAAATATTTCAAGCAGTTTAGAATGACACAATGAAACAAATGTGAAATTATTCAATCAACAATTGAATATTCTTGGAATATTATCCAGTGATTAAATGTTAACAAAAAAGACTTTAAAGTTTAAAACTGAAGAAAGGCAGACAATAAATGCCATTTTGTTTTGAGGGAGGAAAGGAAAGTCTAATGTCAGAACCCTAATATAAATATATGGTGATAATAAACATCATGTACCAAAAACTATACACATAATTCCTCTATTTAGGGACTACACAACCATATTTATCATTATATTGCAAGGCCTAAATGTATTTTGTTCTGCCTATTAACTGCATCACTTGACACTGACTACATCAAGTTTACTGTCACCAAACCATAACCTATTTATTACCAGGTACAGAAACTGCTTAAGTATCCAGATATTTTTCAGCTTTCCCACAAAAAGTAAACAGAGGTAGAATTTACCATTTTGAAGTAGTCTCTAATGTCAGCTGGTGATATGAAACAGTAAACTGGAATTTGGCAGCATGCTTGTTAACCCTCTGCAGCCGTTTCCACACAGAGGTCATTGTTAAATTATACTTGACTGTGATGTTTCATGAGGTTGATAGCAGAAGAATTGACCTCGATGTCAAAAGTCTAAAAATGAAAAACAGAAAATGGTATACAAACAAATGATACTTAAAAATACTTTAAGCTCAACCAACGAACTTTGGGAATGTATGTCAAATATTAACAACTCCAGGAAAATTCAGTGTTTCCAAGTCAAACTCTGCATGATCACCATTTCATGGTTTGTCTTACCAGTTTCGACAATCAGGCAAGTTTTCCCACTTCCTCTAATTAACCACAAAACAATCTATGTTATGATTTGATAGTGTAATTAAACGAATTCCGTAATATCGTCGTCTGAATAATGTTTAAATTATTGTTACTTATTTGCCTAGTTTACGAAGGACACTAACCTTACCAACTTGATGGAACTGATATGCACTGACGCACTGTATGAGTCAACCCCTAAATTATATGACTAAAAATTCAGTAACTAGTCTAACCTTGTTTTCCTGTATTAAAGGTCTTCAAAGGATATCCTCTACCACAACTCAAACCACACGTTAACCGATTCCGCTTATGTCCGACCAACGGATCTTTCGTACGCCGAAATGAACTAATGCAACAGACTAATGCACCACGCACAATTATATGTTCATTTTTACTTTTCATTCGCACGATTACAAATTTTATTTACTCCTTTTTTCTAACGTCGGACCTGAGCCGTCCTTGGTTTCTGTCCGTTCATGGCCTTCTCTGATCTGAAAACTCGTAACTCCAGAGCAACGACATGTCAGTCATAGATATATGGATTTCTGTTTTCGACGTTGGTCACAACCTCGTATCCATCCCGCAAATGCAGGGTGGCACCACTGCTGTGTGGAGAACACATTGTTCAAGATGGTGTGATTTCTAAGTGATGGGAATTTAGATTGCTTTGTTTTATTTACTTCTCAGTCTGTTTGAGGGCTCCTGAACGCTAGTCACTATTCACGTTATAGAGCGGAATTAAATTCTTTACCATAACAATGACGGCACCAATGGAGAGAATTCAAGTTTTGGACTCCATTGAGAAAGATATTATAACATGCCTACAGAGTGCAGGTATGGTACAGCACAATATTTTTAATGTTTAGAACTGGGGCGGCCGGGATAGCGTAGTTCGTATAGCGACTTGCTACGCTTTGCATGGTCCGGAGTTCGGACTGCGGTGGAGGGCGAGATTTTCCGGATCGTCTAGACCTGCCCACGACTCCCACCTAACAATTGTAAAATGGGTACCGGAACCGTTTCCCTTGGAGGGACGTTGACCCCTTTTGTTTCCGCGGTGGAGCACGTGTAGAGTTATACTGCAACTTCCCCACATTGCCTGTGTGGCATTTTATGGTTTAGCCCATACCATATAGAGCTGGACTTTCCAGTGATAATTTAGATTTTTTAATCTGACCAACTATATAGCATAACAAAACATTGTGTAAGGTAGAGGAAACATAACATCTTGTCCAAATCATTCTCTTCTGCCTAACCCCTGGATATGTGCCAATGGAAGCACAGCATCATGAACACATATGTGTGAGTGGGGGTATAGTTGTACACATTCTTTTCAGTACTAGATGCAGATGAGTAGTAATTGTGATACCTTGCCTGCTTTAACGACAATGTAAATTCAGCAGGGGGCTGTATGCACCCTGGAGCTGATGTGGAGGCCATGAAGAAGGAAAAAATCTCTTGACTCTGCTGGGAATCAAACCCTTGGTTCTCTTTGCCTAACCCTTAGCCTTCTCATTGTATTGAGATAGCCAAGTTCCTCACAGAGCTTTCACATATCTAATGTAGAAATATGTAGCACAAACAAAATGTAACAAAACCAATACCGTTCAGCCAAGGTCTGATCATTTGCCACTTAGAAATGGGAAATACTTTAAAGCTATAAAAATGGGTGGTGATTAATGTGTAAACAAGTGAAAAATGTTTTAATAAAGTAGACCCATTTCAAGAGGTTTGTGTAATTTTATTGGTCAACTTCTCAAGAAGTGTGTTAATTTGTCACTTGAAATGCAAGGTTATGTTTTAACAAATGACACTGAGCTTGCCACTGGATCCTGTTCAATAGCACCAGCCTTCTGGTCAGAAACTACATACACATTGAACAGCTCATAAGGGACGTAAAGGAGATTGACAAGTGTCTCAATGGAATGAACTACAAGTTTCTTTATGGGTAGTTCATGCAACTTGATTAGCCCCAAAACAATCCAGACACAACTTTTATTGTGAAAAGAATTCTGCTTTTACAAACATTCGCTACACATTTCAACTAATATGACATCCTCAGGCGAAACTGTTAAAAATGTCAAAATTAATATTGAAAGAGGCCTCGTTACCAAAAAAAGAAGCAGAACTAATACTGAAAGAGGCCTCTCTCATAAGTAACATCCTATTAACAAAAAGTATGACAATCAGTAACATGGTCTTGAGTCATATAAATCATAAAATCTCTTGCTTGAGTAATTGCATTACTTATAATTAGTAAATGTAGAAAGAATCGTGGGTTGTTAGAAATTTATAAAATCTTCTAACATGTTCACAGTGTGCTTTAGCAGCTGTTAATTATTTGTAATTTCAGGTCAAGCACTTATTGAACTTAGTAAAGAGAAGTCCAGTTTGAAACAAGCAGAAAGCCAGACTCATCAGTTTCTGAAAACTTTAGGTCATGTTGAATCAAAACTAACCGAACAGATAAACTACCTGACCCAAGTTTCAACAGGTAAGAAGTCTCTATTTAGTTATCAGCTATTTTATGGTGTAATGTGACCAGGTGTGTGTGTACAGGGTACTTCAGGAAGATTCTGCCATACTTTGGGAGAGAGTTCCATAGGTTGAATTACAGCAGTATAACCAAACATACCCATATTCAAAGTTGAATGTTTGTGGGGACAATGGCAAAGTAAGTTTTAAAGAATGAGAAGCGTTACACATTTATACATATTCAAATGAGGAGGAATTCACAATTACTATGAGGGAAGTTAGGTGCTTAGCATGTGGGCAAGGGAGAGTCTTACTTAGACTTTCTGTGACCTGACTTCATCAGTTGTGTGTTCTTACAGTCGCATTCATCATTCTGTTGATAGACTGATCAGATTGATGTTTCATTCTCCTTTAGTTTACTGATACTTCTGTTAACTTTACAAATGTTGGCATATCTTTCTTAGTAACACATAAGTTGTATATTTTGTGAGTTTAAATCATGTGTTTTACATTTATAAAGGTCAGCCTCATGAAGGGTCTGGCTACGCATCACAGAAGGTTCTCCAGATGGCATGGCACCGACTAGAGCATGCACGTAGCAGAGTGAATGAGCTGGAGCGAATTAAAAATAAACATTTACAGGGAAGGGCCCTGCTGCGTCCCCAGCCACAGCTGAACCAGAATAACCAAAATGGTTCACAGCCAACTGGTGCAGGTACTAATGGTTGAGACGTGAAAAGCTAAGAATTTTAAAATGCAGTGGGGTGAAGTGTTTTTACGTACTCAGTGATTAAAAAAATGTGTGCTGGTTTTTATTTTGTTCTCCAAACAGAATCTTTTCAGCAATACAGACGTCCGGGATATGATGCCATGTAGTTTGATAAGTGAATACCAGTGTTTGCAGGAGCATAGTGTCTCCATGTTCAAGGTCAAGTGAGTTGAGTATTTTGTTCACTTACCTTAAGCCACTTCCTAAATATAGAGGCAGTATGTTCTTCTGAAATTTTTTTTTTTCATTCATTTATTCATGTTCAAGCGATCTACAATAGGCACCAATAGGCCATGAGATATAGAACAGGTCAATTTTTAATATATAATTATAAAATACAGTACAATGTCTGTCAAT
>Ga0131853_10025177_pt1 | contig 10726 bp, 8 predicted proteins | sample TergutLab28metaG_FD_92764 | JGI IMG/M metagenome (GOLD analysis project Ga0131853, IMG submission 92764) | Labiotermes labralis P1 segment gut microbial communities from Petit-Saut dam, French Guiana - Lab288 P1 (version 2) (version 2) | ecosystem: Host-associated > Arthropoda: Insects >... | reverse complement strand
CGTGAACGTGTGCGACGAAGGAGACCAGACATGTGGAAGAATGCCTCATGGATTCTTCATCACGACAACGCGCCATCACACAACGCGCTATCTGTGAAGAGGTATTTGGCGAAAAACAACATTGCAGTGATGGAACATCCACCGTACTCTCCGGACCTAGCACCGTGCGACTTTTTTCTCTTCCCGAAAATCAAGTCTGCGCTCAAAGGAACCAGGTTCGAGTCCGTGGATGCAGTGAAAACAAAAGCGACGCAACTCTTGAACACCTTAACACAAGATGACCTGCAGCACTGCTTCCAAAAGTGGAAAATTCGCATGGAGCGGTGTACGGATCGGGGAGGGGACTACATTGAAGGGGATAATATTTCGATTGTCTAATTTTTTTTCAATAAAGGGTTAGAGCATGAATCCGGTTTCTTTATTGCCACACCTCACATATATGTGCATTTGTTGGTGTGTTACTTAAATAAACTACAAAATGCACGACGCAACGATAAAGATCATCCACGATATTTAGATCTTTGTAACGACTACAAATTGCGCTATTCCACAACCCCATTGTGGTGTGAAGGTAAAGGTAAAACAATTCCTGTACAGGCCTCTTACAGGTCCTGACGGGTTCCAGGAGGTTGAGACCCCAACACTTCGAGACAGTCGGCACATGAAGATGGTACAGTTGTAAGCCCTACACACCGACCGCCTTTACCCTCTAGGAAATATTCCTCGATACTCTTTTCTGCTAGCAGCTGAGTCGACCCCAGGGCCACAGTGCGGCCGGAAGGATGACACCATCGGTCATCTAACCCGCGACCTTCTGTGGCGCAATGCCTCAACCAACTGCGCCACTGCGTGCCTCCGTCTTTGTGGTGTGCTAATTAATTAAATACAGAGACAACTGAAGGTTTCCAGAACTTATGTTTGCAGCCACAGCATGTTACGTCATCAGGAGTCTTCGACGTAAAATTTCTACGGAATTGACACCCGACTTACTTCTGTTCATTCAGCATGCAGTGAAATATAGAAGGAAACGGAGCGTAATAAAATTTACAGCAGAAAAGAAAACAGTTAATGCAATATAGCAGGCCATAAACTGCAAAACCCTCCAGCGACACGCATGTAGCTGTGTGCCACAGAGTTAGTTCACTTTACAGCGTGAAACGAAATTCAGCTTGGCGAAGCGTAGCGATACACTGGAATGCTTAACCATGCGAACTCGCTACCGCTCAGCAGTTGTTCTACAGCAGAGCAGGCGAAAGTATGGCGCGCGTGCCCTGAACTTACCGCGGAAAGATATCCTTGGTGCGCGGCATTCACTGCTGTCCCCAGGTTTTTTTTTTAATTTATTTGGCCCACCACCGTCTCTATATTGTGAAGAACATGTGTAAATACACACATATATCTGACACCGTACAGACTGTATATGAATTACCGTTGCTACCGAATAACACTGCAACGAAACATTTTTACACAAATCGGAGCGGTACGAAATGTTGACTGGAAATTTATCGTTGGGGCGAAGGCCTGATGGTGACTGGGCGAATACGTGACATTGGGCAGAAAATTTTAGAACCTTCTTTCCGAAAAGGAAGCAGTAGCAGCCCCAGTTACTGCCAAATTTTGTTCCTTATCGCATTCCTGGAGGAGGCCTTTGTTATAAATATAACAATTATACGACGCATTAATTATATATTATAATACGCATAAATAATAATGAACTAAGTAATAATAATTATAAAAGGCTCATGGACCATATTTTGTTCCAAGTTCCCATTTTATAGACAATTTGGGTGCGCTCCTTCAAAAAGATTCACCAGCCATGCTCTATGGTGTGTCATTTCTGCCAACACGACAATTCGGTGAGGAAAAGTAGTATAATGCTTCCATGTTCTTCGCCACGTCTGTGTGCATCTCCGCACGAAATAGCTCTAGGACAGCTAAACGGAGTTTCATAAAATCTTATACTGGGAAGTTTGTCCCGAAATTGGATACACATTCTGTTTTCGGTTAAAATCGAACACAAACAACGCACATTTTCAAGTACGAATCAATACGCATGCGTGATATGTTCATTGGAAATATAAATACGTGTACCGAACTTGTAGAGAACAAGGTAGGTAACGAACGTATAACGTTACATTGTGACGTGTACGCGTAACCATTGTTGTAATCGAAACGCAATAATGAGTCCTGTGTCAATGTCAGTAATATAAAAGTATTCAGTGTTTAACAACAATGCTTCTACGGCAAAATTATGGCGCCGGCAACAACAAAACGTACTTCGGTCATCATACAAAGTGCCCGACACTTCTGCCCGATTGCAACAAAATTTGGAGTCACTCAACAAATTTTCATAAAAGTCCTTAGTATCAAATTTTATGGAAATTATTTCTGTGGGGAATTGCGGTGATACGTGCAGACAGACGGACGGGAACGAAGCAAACACACGCTTTTCGCGCCTGTACGGACACGTCTACAAATGACGAAGCGCGAAAGAAATGTTCAGTCACGGTGTGTTTCCTTGCTTAACTTCAGATGAAATCTTCTTCCGGTCAATCGCACAGCAATTCTATGCGCTGACACTCACAGTTCACTTCCGCTTGGCCAGACTCCTGTAAACGCCACGCGAGCTACACCTGCAAAACGTGTGAGATCCTCAAACACCCTCACCAGATGACCTACATATCCGAGAAGGTACAAAACTTCAGAACATCGATGCGCCCATAACATCGTTCGAAGCATGGCGAGGAGCCTTGGAATCGAGTGCTCACCGCACCAGAAATTCAGGAAAAATCGCTGATCTGGCCGCTAAATCACCGCACTTCAGCAACCACACCAGTGCAGGAATTATGTGTTTGAATGTGACACGATACTTCGGCCACGTAAGCACACTGGCTAGGTGGCCAAATACCCCTTTTCGAATTTGTAAACCCACGCAGATAGTTTGAAAGCGTCAGACGCTAGGCGGAAGTCAAAGGGCTCTGTCACGTCGCTGGGACCATTATTTGAAATCAGCTGTTCATGCAATTACTCCATTTGCATCATTCCGTGTGCATACTAATCACTTTCAAATTACTCAAAACTGATATTTTTGAACTTTAAGTACAAATTTGAAGTGCAACTGGGCAGACATATCAAATTAAAGAGCGTGTAATGAATGCCGTACATTAAGACCCGTTACAACACATCAGCAGACATCACGCAGTACGGCTACCCATGTGGCCTCTCCTTCCGCAAGCACAAAATCAGAGTCGACAGTTATTCATAAACGTATACAATATGCACTTGACACTTCACAGAAGGCACCGCCGACTAGCTACCGTGCACTTGTCTGAAATATATTTGTAGTTGAAGGGAACTTTCAGCGAAGCGGTAGGTACGTAGGGTCATCCATAGGAAACAATTACTTGCTGTAGAAGGCAGGGACCGTGGCCTCGTGTGAGCTACTGTGCAAGTACAGGGGGCCGAACTAAGTAGACCGTAGATATGGAGCCCGGTACTTCGCAGAAGCGTTACCCCTTGAGATTTACTGTAGTGGTAATTCGGAAATGCCTGCTGCAAGTGTCAGTCAGGACACAGGCTAACCTGACAGATGCCTGCTGTAAATGTCGGCCAGGACACAGGCTACCCTGACAGATGCCTGCTGCAAATATCGGCCAGGACACAGGCTACCCTGACAGATATCTGATTCTAACATCAGCCAGGACACACGCTACCCTGACAGATGCCTGCTTCAAATGTCAGCCAAGTTGCAGGCTAGCCTGACAGATAGTTTTCTTGGTTTTACTGAGTCCCTCCAAGGCAACGCAGGGCTAGAATCTCGATCACGCAAAGATCGCTTCCTTCTGAATCCTTTCCAATTATTCATTCTGTCACTCGATCGTAAATATACGCCGACAGCGTCGTAAAATTTACCCCACAAGAAGACAAAAGACAAGAAGACTGTGGAGTAAAATAATGAATACAAGACAGACATGTCAGTGAGTACTTGCGGTTGAAGCAGAGATGAGTAATGTGATGATGCTTACCTGGTCCTTGGCGAGTTGGAACCACGTCTTCAGAATGACCGGAAGTCTCCACTTGTGGTAGTTGCGAGTCGTTTTCACGCTTATGAACACGTCACTTAACCGAGTTCCCGCGGGTTTGCTAGTCCTGGCCGCTAGCACAATATTGTTGTAACTATTTTGAGCAATGTTCGCGTCAGTAGCACCGGTCCTGCTTGTAACTTTGGCGTCATGACTCTTCTGTTCAGACCCAGGGTCGCCAACATGGATGACCAAATTACTGTTGAAAGCGTCGTAGTCTCTTGATATTGAACGTGGTGCCCTCTCCTGCCACCCCGATACCTGCAACACAACACAAGATATATATATATATATATATATGTATGTATTAGTACACTGTCAGTTGAGTATACTGCTTCAATTTTTTTTACCATGGAGCAACAGCCACCAGTGGGCCAAGGACTCCTCATTGTCGAGGCTTCACAAACACTCAGACACACCACAATCGGTGTGACTCCTCTGGACGAGTGATCAGCCCGAAGCAGAGACCTCTACCTGACAACACACAACATTCACGACAGACATCTATGCCCCCGATGGGATTCGAACCCGCAATCCCAGCATGCGAGCGGCCGCAGACCCACGCCTTAGACCGCGCGGCCAATGGGATCGGCACTTGTATGATTAGAAGGTTGAAAAATAAAGAACTGGAAGGGATGTAGACGTAAACAATCGTGCCCTAATGTACGGTAAACTCAAAAGAATTTGTCTGGGGGAAATGAGGAAAGACACAAAAATTTCAGTCAGAATAACGGGTCTAAGAGCTGAGAGGCGAATCCGCGTCCCTCCGAATCAGTAAAGCGACTGCAAAAGTTCATTGTAAATCGTTACGACGTGAGACAATGACACACTTCCAGGAGCCTTCGCGTACGTCGCGAAAAACAAAAAGAGTCTATTACCTTCGTCACGTCTGCCCGTCCGTCCGTCCGTCTCTCCGCAAGTATCGGCGTGACTCCCACTGGACGGATTTTCGTGAAATTTGATACTGAAGAATTGTATGAAAATGTCGATAAATACGAAATTTAGTTAAAATCGGACACATTACTTGACGACGTAAATACGAATTATATTGTAGCTCGGCAACCATAGCGAAGGGGGCCACTGTCGAATATCCTTGGCAACAATGAACACTTTTACATAGTTGACAGCTACATGCATGCCAACAATAAACAGGAAATGTACATTATTATTAATGTATTTAATGTATTTATTATTATTATTAAAAATAATGGGAAACGTACGTTTCCACGGCAATAAATGTTACGCGAACGCGCCGCACTGTGACGTTATACGTACACTGCCTGTGTTGTTATCATCAATGTTAAGTTCCACAAGTGGTGGAATACAAGAACAGCCACAAGGAAATCGACAGCGGGTGCGCTGCAGGCAAAGAAAGTTGGTTTACTGCTGAATATACATGTTGGAAGATTAGGCAAACCCCTAATACTTCTGCAGCAAGCTGGTAACCATAGCTACCGCCCGCCTAAAGACACAGAAACAATGCGGTTTGACCACACATCGTGTTTTAGCCTCACATAATTCTCACAACAGACAGCGATTATGTCACTAACAGCATCAACCGGTCAACCTTTATAATGCGGGCGGACGGTGTCTTCTGTGAGGAACGAACTGGGTTTTTGCATTAACATGAAATGCGGACTTTTCAGACCCAATTTATTACTACTACTAATACTACTACTACTACTACTACTACTACTACTACTACTACTACTAACTGCAACTAAGTTTTCACTCGGTTGCAGTAGTCCTTACACTAGTACAGGCGAAACAAATAAGAATAAATATAAACGAAACAATACAAAAAACAAAACAAACAATACAAAACACAGTAAATACAAGTACACATATTACAGAAACACCCACACATGACATATACGGCATGTAACTACAAAAATTGGTATGTCCCGAAAATAAAATAAAATATAGATAGACCCTGAAACGTGTTTATTGGAACGTGGGGCGATCAAGTGTTTTCAAACCTGGTAAGGTTCGGCCTTCGAAATGTCATGTGCAGAACCTACAAACTGTCCGGTCTGCAGCAAAACGGTGCGGGCGTGGCTGAACCTCTGCTCTCGCATCCGGTTTGAGTACGAACTGGTCTACTGACCGACGAATCGGCGTTCCATTCCTAGCAACAACAAGGGATTTTTCTCTTATCCACAGTTTCCGGATGCGTTATTTGGTCCACCCACACTTCTAACCAATGAGCACTGCGCGAAAAGCGATATGGGAGGTGAAGGCGGTCACTTATCCCCATATAACGTCCCACTCATTTCATCTTCCTACATTTGCTGCCCCCACCAATATCTGATGAGTACCAATTATGAAGGTCCTCATTACGTAATTGTGCCCATCCTGTACTTCCTCCACCTTGGGTTCCAATATTACCATCAGCACCCTGTTTTCTAATACGCTCCCCCAACCCACCCCCTGCCCCTTGGGTGACAGGCCAACTTTCACGCCGACCCTCCTTCAAAGAGAAACCTACAAGGTCACGGAACGTTTCGGCGTCTCAAGGAATACTCAGCTGCTTGCTGTCAGTCAAATTCCAACGCCAGAAGCTGGGGCAGAAGACTAAGTGCGGGCTGGACGACCGGTATATTCCGGGTTCGATACCTTGGAAGGGGTAAGAGAGATATTTCTCCTCTCCACCGTCTCCAAACATGAAGCTGTCCAAACCAACCTACTATCCAATACACGCCGGATCTGTTTCCCAGCAGATATAGAAGCCGAGACATGAAGCTGCCCAAAACAACCTTCTAACCAATACACGCCGGGCCTGTTTCCCAGCCGAGACATGAAGCTGACCACCCAAATTCAACTGCTGACGACATTAATAATGCATGGACTCCCCCTATACATGTTCACGACAAGGTACTTATTAACCCCTATCTTAATTGAGGGTCGCCGGACACTAAGTTCGTACGGTTGAATTTTTATCAGCTGCTTTAATTAAAGTGCCCCAGTGTCTAAGCAGGCAGGCAAACCGATCTAGTCACATCTTGCGTTGGAACTGCCTTCTGAAGCATGCTGTGGAAGGAAAGGTAGAGGGTAGGACTGGGTGTGAAGGGGAGACGAGAAAGAAGACTTAAGCAGCTACTGAATGATTGTACGGAAACGACAGGACACTGGATATTGAAACAAGAACCACTAGAACGCACTCTGTGGAGAATTCGCTTCTGTACAAGCCGGAAGGTTGCGGGCTCGATTCCCGATGGTGTCATTCGAGTTTTTCATTGACATAATCCTTTCGGTCGCATTATGGCCCTGCGGTTGACCCAGCCTCTAACGGAGATTAGTACGAGGAATGTTTCCAGGGGGGGGGGGTAAAGGCGGCCGGTGCGTAGGGCTGACAACCTTACCACCTTCATGTGCCGATTGTCTTGAAATATGGGAGCCTCATCCTCCTGGAACCCTCAGGGCTTGTCCAGGCCTATAATGGGACTAATTTTTAGGGGCTTTAGGGGACTGTCTTAAGAAAGAGTGCGAAATGAAATGAGTGTTTTTAAGTTCCCTTTACAGTATGTATCTCCATTACACAACATACCTACGCATTCGATATATCAACTGAACGTATTAGTTGTTTTGCGATGTACGAAAAGACACAGAGGGCAGGACGTCATGACATCACGTACCGCTAGCCTTCTCATACACACAGCAACAGTCTCTCCTATACCTCTAACGACATATCAACTGTTGCATTAATTCTCTGTCCTTCCCTGAAATTGCCGCGTTCCTCTGCAAACAATTTCCAGTATCCAGTATTTAAATATCCGCACACATTAAGAAAAAGTGTCTGAAAAATTGTTACTTAAGATTATTAAAAGATAATTAAAACTTATTAGCAAATTACACGCCATGAGGGACGTAGACACACATCAATGTGTAAAGGTAAAGGTAAAGGTAAAGTTCACCCTAGAACAGGCCACGAAGGCCCAGAGGGGGAGAAGAGGTATAGCTCTAAAGGTAAAGTGTTCCCGTTACAGGTCCGGTGTGTCCCAGAGGGTGGGTAGAGGTATAGCTCTACTCTTCCATGACCGCGGCGCTAGAAGGGGCTGAGTGGTTAGCAGCACGCCCCGGTCGCACTTTACCCCCGGGAAAGACCCGCTACCCATTTTACAGGAGGCTGGGTGGGCCCCAGGGCCGGTCTGGACGGGTGGAAAATCTCGTCCCCACCGGGATTCGATCCCGGACCGTCCAGCCCGTAGTAAGTCGCCATACCGACTGAGCTACCCGGCCCACCGAGGTATAGCTCTACTCTTTCTTTAAACTCGGCACTAGAGGCCGCTTCACCCCCGGAAAAGATGCGGTACCCATTGTACAGGGGGCTGGGTGGGCCTCAGAGCCAGCCTGGACAATGTAGACTGTAAAACTACATAACGTCTACACACCATGGCCTATAAGGACAAGAAACGTTTAAACCTAATCCCCATTTGGTGGCACAAAAATATTACTAAAAACAGAAACTATAATTCAGAGCATTTTGCTGTATGGTGCAGAAGTATGCAAATCCCTACTAGAGAAATAAATAAAACGTTATCCACAGAAATGGATGTGTTAAGGTCAGCAAGAAAATCAAGGATGGAAAGAATAAAATTGAACATATAAAGGAAATAATGGGAGTGAAAGGGAAGCCGGACATCATAGATATTATACAGCAGAAAAGACCACAATGGTATGGCCACGTCAAAAGGATGCCAGAGGAGAGAATACCAAAATTAATTATGGATTGGATACCATGGGAGAGAAGGAAAAGAGGACGTCCAAGAAAAACGTGGATGGAAGGAGTAAGAGCAGCCATGACAACAAGAAATTTAGAACCAGATCAATGGAGAAACAGAGAGGAATGGTGTTTGGTTTCCGGAAGACGGCGACAGCTGTAAAAAACCGGACAGTTAGATAGATAGAAACGTTTCCACCTTCAGCTTGGAAATACGGGAAAACATGAGTGGCGAAATGAGATCTGGTGTCATCCACAGCAATTCACACTGCCACCCTTGTGTAAAGACTTCACAGAAGGAAGGCAAAGTTCCTTGTTTCAGAGGAAGGACAAATTTACACCAAACGTATTCACTAATTGGATATTAACCCTTCTTTTGTGTCAACAGTAACGTAGTGACAGTTGTTTCGGGAGAAGCAAGCCTGAAGAAGGGGAACGTTCCTGTTCCCGAAACGTGGTGTGTTAAATCTTAATGCATAAGACGCAAATAAACCAAAAGGCACACAACATCGTCAGAACCGCATAAAACAACACTAGACCAACTGCGTTCAGTAAAGGCATGGCACAGATGAGAATATGTATAGCTCTACTCTTTCTTTAACCTTGGCGCTAGATAGGGGTGGGTGGTCAACGTAACGCCACGGCCGCTTTACCCCCGGAAATAATCCGGTAACCATTTTATAGGAGGCTGGGTGGGCCCCAGGGCCGGTCTGGACGGGTGCGGAAAATATCGCCCTCACCGGCATTCGATCCCTGAACCGTCAAGCCCCGTAGCGAGTCGTTATACCGATTGAGCTATCCCGGCGCGTAAAAGCGTTTCCCATGAGTACTGAAGCCGCCCCCCACCCCCACCCTATGTAATAATTCCAGGGAGCGGTCTGACATCACTAAATCTATTTTTTCAATCTCAAAGAATCCCAGCAAGCCCGTTTCAGTTAAACGCCTATTCTGATTCGAGGATTGGTCAGTTTTCTAGAGACTAGATTGCGGACTGGTGTAGCGGTAATGACTTAGATGTGAACTAGGGAAAGGGAAGTTTTTGAACATCAGCTGTTCTGAGGTTTATCGTAGATTTCGTCGGTCTCTCCAGGCAAATTCCGGGAAAGTAATTCGATTATAACACGGCCGGTTTAACTTCGGCAGACTTTTCTTTCCATCACGTACAGGTAAAACAGGTAATGTTGCTTCTCCGCTCTTACTTAAACGTCTGTTACGAAGATGTTTGGAGTAGTGGAGGTATACTTATTTATCTACTTGCTCCATGGAGCACAGCACTTATTTAGAAACCAGCCGGTTTGCAGCTAGTCAAGAAATTCCCCACATTTTATGGAATGCGAAGGTTCATTACCACGTTCACAACAGCCAGCCACCTGTCCCCATCCTGAGCCAGGTCAATCCAGTCCAAACCCCCACACTGCACTTCCTGAAGATCCATCTTAATATTATCCGCCCAAACTGTCTCTTTTACTCCGGTTTCCCCACCAAAACCCTGTATACGCCTCTCCTCTCCCCCATACGTGCTACATGCCTCATCCATCTCATTCTTCTCGATTTTATCACCCGAACAATATTGGGTGAGCAGTACAGATCATTAAGCTCCTCATTATGTAGTTTTCTCCACTCCCCTGTTACCTCGTTCCTCTTAGCCACAAACATTCCCCTCAGCACCCTATTCTCAAACACCCTCAGTCTACGTTCCTCCCTCGGTGTAAGCGACCAAGTTTCACACCCATACAAAACAACAGGCAAAATTACAGTAGGAGTAATTGCGGCATAGCCTCACAAATTATTAACCTATGCATTAGACAGATCACAGCTGTCCACTTCATGTCCCGCACCCCCCCCCCCCCCCAACCCCCACACCCCAACAAAAAAAAAACCGCCTCCCCTTGCATAAGAGGGGGAGCTGACCCCAACACCGGGT
>Ga0131853_10025176_pt1 | contig 10726 bp, 8 predicted proteins | sample TergutLab28metaG_FD_92764 | JGI IMG/M metagenome (GOLD analysis project Ga0131853, IMG submission 92764) | Labiotermes labralis P1 segment gut microbial communities from Petit-Saut dam, French Guiana - Lab288 P1 (version 2) (version 2) | ecosystem: Host-associated > Arthropoda: Insects >... | reverse complement strand
TTAAGAGGCTATGGACCTGTCTTAAGACGGACAACAACGTCAATGAGAACCTAAAGTTTCAAATGCACGAAATTGTAATTGTATGCTTTTGTTTGCATAATTCCAAATTTTTGTTCCACTGTTGAAAGTTATTTAAAATGCCAAAGAGTTTTAAAATTTAAAGATAAATTAAATTGTAGTTCTAAAGTCTTAAAAACCCCACAGCCTGCTTCACGCCACTTATTATTGACCTACAGTTGTTGCATATTTTTATAAGATTATAAAAAAGTGTATATTAATTGTTGGTCAATAAAATGTGACGGGACACTTGCACGTTGTTCTGGTACAAACCCAGTATTAAATTGGAACTTTGGAATATAGGTTTTGGAAGTATGAATTATGTTGAACGTCTTCATGACTATGTCCAGTTACGAGGTTGTATAAACGGCGTCGTAACTTCATGTCATGTAGAAATAAGATGTTTCTTGACCAGGTAAATATCCATCACTGATTCAAGTGAGCATTGCATCACTGTTTAGACGTACTGAATGAAAATCTCTGACATGTGAGGTTGTACCAACGCTTGAGTAGTATGTCGTATATTTGAGATTAAAAAATTTCACATATTAACACAGCATTTTATAAATGTGCAGATATTTTTAATTGCCCCATGAATTTGTGAGAAACAGCAGCTTAAGGAATTGTTATCTAAGAAGCGTCCTCCACATTAAAAACTAAATGCCTGTCGTCGACAGAAACTTTGTAATGCATTTTTCAAGGGGATTTATCATCAGTTTTAATGGTTGAAATTTAATCTGTATAACCTAACATCTGTTCATGAAGTCCTGCGAATAAGAATGAGGTAAAATTGCAATGATAACGTGAGGACCATAATTTCTTTTCATTTACATTACGTTAGAACACTCCTTTACAAGATAATTGCCAAGCAGTCCTACAGCGAGAAAATTCACACAGCTTTGTTTGTATCCCCATCTCCATTTAAACTAAATACGTGCACACATAACGGACAATCAGCTTCGGGCGAGACACTATGGTGCGTAATTTCTTGAAGTACTCTTAACTTAATTTATAAAATTACGTAATTTATGGCTAATCTCCTCGCAGAACAACTCGGAGCTGTGACACTTCTAATATTGAAGTCCGAAACTAACACTTTACAGCTTAGTCGTGAATATGCGTACAGCAGAATTAATATTAAAACCTGGCACTTGGCACACAAAGTATATTTATTTGTTTCCTATGATTTTATAACAAAAACGAATTGTATCCTTAAGTAGAATCCACCGGTTTTTCTTTGTAATGGAAACACTGTTTTCTGTGAGGTACGAAATGAATTTGTAAATAGTAATTAGCCTAATGTCGTGCTCCGATGTGGCAAACGCTGTCCCGACTGTTTGCTCGCATCACTCATCTTCACGTCTTATCTCTAGGATATAACTTAATATTATTTTTCAAAATCTGTCTCAAGTCATTTTTTTTTCCAAGAGCTTTGCCCGTCAGAAATATCCAGGCCTTCTTTTGCTTCAGTAAGACCGGCCACAAAGCTTTCTTTATTTCACCCGACGCCAGGAGACAGACCTACATAAACTACAAGTCCCTCGTTATGTAATGCCCTTTTAAAGAATTCATTTCAGACACATTTTATTGCCTAGGTCTGTAGTATAATTAATATATTCTACTTTTCCGAGCGTCATCCCAACAAAGTACCTATGCGTCCCTGTGTCTGTGCGTTTCGATTGCTGTAGGTGGTCAACAATATTTCGGAGCAGCTTGTCTTCAGTTTCAGCTTGGACTAACACTTCGACTTACGAGGTGGAGGCAGCATGTTCCTCCAAAAGTATGTATTCAGTCACACCTGCATGGCGTTACAACCCCGAAGGCGATGGTATAAACAATTCTCGACGTGTAAAACCTCGGAAATTTATATTGATTGTTTGTTGAAGTGGAGAAGCAGTGTGTTTTCTTTAACGTCATTACTGATATTTGAACCTTATATAGGTGAATTTGAAGTCTTAAGGTTTGCAACAGGGAGTGTGAATGACCGTTATTAGTGATAATGCCGGTTTTAACGTGTTTTATCAGGTACGTAAGTGCAGGAGACATTGTAGTGTCGCGACGGAAGATAGCTGGAGTATCGTGGCATGTCTGTATTACGTCATCAGGTCATGATGACGTAAAAGAGGGTGCACTCCAAATTTTGATAGTAGATCGAGCTGAGTGGTCATCTCTACTCTCGTAATGGTTTCGTCCCAAGTCGACGGCCCTCGGTACACACTGAGTGCAATATGTGGACACCTCAGTTGGTCTGTATGTGACAGCGATAGCTGTATTGCATATAGCTGAAACAGGATGTCTTCCCCACGGCTCTTAGTTACAATAGTGACTGAGGTGACTAAATAAAGGCATTGAGAGCAGTCCTCTTTGAGAATCTCTTAGTTGCTGAGCGCGTCAAAGTTTCTACTCATTTTCATAGGATCAGAAACTTCACTATTTTGTTTACATGTTATTGCCACTGATCACTATCTCAACCTGATTACCCCAGTCCACACCATCCCATTTCTATTTGTTTGTAAGACCCATCACAGTATTAACCTCCCATCTGCGTATAGGTTTACAAGGTGGTCTGTTTTCATCGAACTTCCAATCTGAAAATTTCTAATCCGTTTAGGTGCCCTACTTCTCTGATTCCTCCCATAATACACGACGCCAATCATATATCATAGTATCTGGCAGAGGGTAAGCGGCATGGAGACTGCCCCTTCAAGATAATTTACTGCTTTGTTCTTCATATATGAATGAAGAGAATACATTTAAGGCATAAGATCTGCGCTCTTTTGGGATTTTACGCAACATAGACTGGCAGTTACCGACGTTTCGGAACAACCTTTCGGTCCCGAGACCTTGGTAACGAAATATCATTCTGCGCTGTGTAATACACCGCAAGAGCGCAGATCTCATTTACACTGCGGCAGAAGCCTGAAGTCACGCAGTTTAAGAAATGTTTCTTGTTTTTCGGTTCAGATGAAACATTAAAAATATAAAAAATAAATTTACATTTTCCCATTTATTCTCCTTAATGCTACAATGTCGCTTACTGTAAGAAGAAGCATATATCCGAGGAGTTTTAAAACGAGACACTGACCCACTTGAGTTAGTTAAAGGCGTCGGGGGTACATATTTTGATGCACAAGTGGGATACTGGCCTCAGTGCCCATGGGTTTATTTGGGACAGCCTGTGCTGCTTACGAACGATCGCCAAACATTAGAACGAATTTTAAACGATCCATAACCGTGTATTGCACACTGAATCAAAACCAACAAATGCACATACATAAATGTATTAAAGTATATTTTGTACACCGTACAGGGGGAGAATCAAAAAGTAAAGGCAAAATACATTTAATGGCTTTAATATAAGTAACTGTGAGCAGTTTTACTTATCATTTTTCTACATAGTCCCCTTGCAACACAATGCATTTGTTATATCGTTCAACTAGTTTCTGTATTCCTGCGGAGAAGAAGCTTTTTGGCTGCGCGATGTTGATGGCCGACCAGAACGACCTTCATCAGTAACACGTGTTCGACCCAATTTAAACCTTTCCACCCACTCATAAACCTTTCGTTGACACTGGTACTCTGTCCATACTGATGCAACATACGACGGCGAATTTCTACAGGTTTCACTCCTTCTGCCCAAAGAAACCGCACTAAGCCACGTTGTTCTTCGATGGTGCAATCTTCCAAAGGAGGGTCCATGTTTTCGCCCTCGTTACTGCCACTCGATTGAAGACAGAGCGCTGTACTGCACATGGTTGAACTCTTCAACATGCATTGTCAATACTGCGCAATGCGCCAGCTCCTCTCTCTCCCAGTTACTGCGTAATTTAAAATTTGCCTGTTTGATTCACCCTCGTACTTACTTCAAGATTCGGCCACTCGTGTGGCCATCTTCAGGAAGGTGTTTTACACAGATGGCCACATGTGTGGCCGAAACTTTCAGGAGGAATGTGGTGCGTGTAATAAACATTCATACACTTACGTGTCTTTGTTGTTTCGATATTATATTTCATTAAAACAAATGTTACACTAAATGGTTGAAGGAAGTCTGCTGTATCGAATAATACATACGGTGTGCGACACTTTTCCCAGAACGCCTTTTAAAATACTTTTATCTTGGGATCTGACCTATTTGGGGGTTTTACGCAGCGTAGAATGGTAGTTTCCTACCGACGTTTCGGGTCAAAGTTTTGGTCCTATCTTCAGGTTTCAAGCAGTCGAAGAAATTTTAGTACTGCAAAATTCAAAATTGTAGAACGAATACACTGTCACATGTACGCTGTGCTTACTCTTCTCAAATTGTTTACTATGAAATTATCTTTTTTTCTTTAAGTTTAGTGAAAGCAAATATAAATTTCCGCAGCCCACAAAACAGTTCGAAGCAACTGACACATACTCGAATACTGCATTACTCAATATTACGTGTCAATAACAGTTCTCCCTCAAGACCAGTGCCGCCATGTTTGTACCCATCGCTTCCTTCCACTTCACTCATTGTCTCTTTTGTAACACTGGAAGTTTGAGAATTCAGCTGTCTGATTTTGTGATACGAAGTATAAAACACTTTAATTCCACCAACTAAAAGTGACTTAAAATGCTATGCAAATACTTTCCTGCCAGATTTATCATACGAGTAGATAAAGTAGAATAAATTTGCTGTGAAAGTTTAGTATACTTTTAAACTTACATGGGATTTCTATCGCAAATATTTGTTTTAGTGAGAAAAGCCCATTTAAATTCAACGGGGAAAATTTTCTTTCTTACCTTCAGAGGTCGTCCCCTTTCTTCCTGTCCTTATCTCGACCACGAGTCTCTCTCTTTCTAATTCTGATATGTGTAAGGAACACTGAATGGAATTTCATATTCTTTCCACGGATGGCACATTTCCATACACGGAGCAGCCATCTGTGTAAGTCCTTGCACATTAAAAGTGGATGTTTTCATAAAAACGGTGTCAGAATAACGTAACGCGTAAAATTCGTTGCATGTCTTGTAGGTATAACAACCGTTGCGACGTTTGTAGCATTTGCTTAACAGAGAACTGAAAAACTCTTACTGCTTGACAAGTGATGTCGGTTAGATCTTTGTTGTTATTTCGTCGTGCCATATATTGGGCGATTTGTGCTTGGGCGGTTCTAACCTTAACACAGCTGAATTATTTTGAGCTCGGAACGTAACGGACTTTGTTGTCGCAGTGAGCGCTGTGTCAGTACCCAATTGCGTGTGGCTGTCTTATATTCTTAACGACGGTTAACATTTGAAATTCAGAAAGTTGGTGAAGTTTTCTCGTCGTATTAAAATGGAAAGAGCCTTATTTAAAATATTACAAAAGATGAGAACTTTTGGAAATTTACATTTGTGATTTTAAAAGTTATAAGATTCCCTGTGTTCTGGGATTTTATTCCGTGCCTACTGGCAACTTTTACCGATGTTTTGAAGTATCGTATCGCCTTCACCTTTATGAACAAGCAGTCTTTTTGGAAAGCTTGACCACATGGGTACAGATACTACGGCCTTTCAAACGTCCGTAACTTTACCAGTCGATATGACATAACACCTCTGTGAGAACCTGAAATATCGCTCAGACTGATTTGTTAAGATTTAGCTTTGAACAACAATTAGGAAGGGGGAAATGACAAAAAAGAAGGAAACTGGGAAAATAGTGAAGGAGAAAACCTGGAATGAGTGTCACGTACGATGGCAAGTAGGGGAAGGAATAGAGAAGAGCGATAAGGATACGAAAAACATTATTGTCTTCATGGGACTGGACCTGTGGATATCAGACACGGTGATGGGATTAAATTGGCGACAGAATTGGATATTGCCAATTGATGTTTGGAAGAAGCATTACACTAGTTTATAGATGTGTATGTACATAGCTAGATACATAAATACATTTATAATACAGAATACATAATACATACAAGCAAATGTACATACTGCATACATTAACATACGCGTACATAACTACATACACACACAAAAATGCCTACCTACCTGTATCGCGTGCATACAAAAACTCATATGTTCATACGTATCTACAAACTTGCGCGCGCGCGCACACACACACACACACACACACACGCACATACACGCATACACACAAACGCACACGCGCGCGCGCGCACACACACACACACACACACACGCACATACACACATACACACAAACGCACGCGCGCGCGCACACACACACACACACACGCACATACACGCATACACACAAACGCACGCGCGCGCGCGCGCACACACACACACACACACACACACACGCACACAAACACACACACACACACACACACACACAAAATTGCATCTCCTTGAAAACGTGATTGTAATGTGACTTGAAGCAGAAAACTAAGAGACATGAACGACCCAAAGGCAAAGGGTATGTAATTGCTGGTGTTTGGCAACAATGTTCGATACATAATATCGTCGAGAGTACATTCCGTCTGTCTGTGTGGCTGTAGCAATATAACCAAGCCATATTTGGTAAGTGCAGTAAGACAAATACTGCACTCCACAAACGTCTTCGTGTCATGCGTATTAAAGCACACAGACAACACTGTTCTTGGAAAGAGGTAGCCAAATGAGTTTACAAACTCTTCAGAATTACCGCCTTGTTCTGACGATTCACCTGTCTACACGTCGTTACTGTCTGCTTCTTCCTAGATACGAGAACATTAACCCTCTAATCATACTTAGCCAACCTACATGTTTTTCCGTAATCACAATTTTGAGTCCAATATTAATATTTGTATGTCATATTTAAACGCCTGACCGAGATAGCGTAGTAGGTATAGCTACTGGCTACGGGCTGGACGGTTCACGGACCGAATCCCGGAGGAGGAGATTTCTCAGCACCCGTCCTTACCAAACATGGGGCCCACCCAGCCTATAAATACAGTGAGTACCGGTCCCTTTCCCGGGGGTACAGCGGCCGGTGAGGGGCTTTGACCACCCACCCAACTTAGCGCCGAGGTTACAGAAAGAGTAGAGGTATATACTCCGTCTCTGGTCCTTCATGGCCTGTTGTACAAGTAGGTGAATTTTACCTTTTTATTTCAGCGCCGTGTTTTTTTTTGTATTATTGAGCGTCCCTTTAAAGTGGATAGCGTTTTTCTGCTGCTTTTTTTGGTGTGTCTTGGGTCCAGAAACGGAGGTTGGTTATTAGGAGAGGCCTTAAGTAACTTTCTTTAGTCCCTCCAAAGAAATTCCTGCAAAGGCACGAATTTAGGTCACGATCGCTTCCTGTCACATCCTTTCAAATTCATCACACAAGTTGTGCTCCAGTTCAGTGCATTGTTTGAACTATAGACAGACAACATCGGTACGTAGGCCGTAAATAAGTAAATATTCAGAGCACTGGGCATTATTATGAAGATGATTGTTCTGTGTGAGGGCGCGGAGTTACTATTTAGTTGCGAATGTGTGGAATTACGGCGCTTCATGAATATAATTAGTTAGTACTCCAGTTTTCACGATTTAAACTTCCTGCATGAATGTCCCACAACTTAGGTTTATCCCCACGCTTATGCAGATTGGTCTGTCATAGTTAATCGAGCAGCTTAGCTCTTGTTGCAACGCAGTTCACTAATAGGCCTCTTCGGGATAAAGTGGGGCGGAATCCTATTCAGTCATCTGCCGTTATGACTCAAGATTGTCTGTGATTTTATTGGCCCATCCAAGCATTACTTATTGTGATAAATAACAGGGAGACTGAAATTCTTGCAAGTGATTTTAAAAACTCTGTTTTTTCCTCATGAAAACGCAGTGCGTCTTCGATAAAACGGTCCATTACTCAGACCTGTAAGAGAAGTAATTATTGCTTATTTAGGGTATTTACCCTAAACACATGAATGGACTTTGCGGTCGGAACTTCAACTTTTTAAATTATAAAGCAACTGATGTATTTATTATATATAAAGAAGCAACCACTGTCTAATAAAGGGTTAAATACTGTGCAATTGCTGTCTTATATAATATTATCTTTTGAAAAACTGTAATTAAAAAAAGTATCATCCAAATATTTCTCCTAATCTCTTATGTGCATAAAGTGTTAGAACTTTGAGATAAACTGTGTATATGTCTTAAGCCAGCGATACACGTTTGATAGACGTAAAACTCCCCAGCAGGTTAAAGTAGTATCCTAGGGAGAGGAGTGGACCAGCAGCGCATGTCACGTGAGTGTATTTTACGCTTGTTAAGATTAAAGAGCTTGGAGAGCTCGGTCGGTAGTCATTAGGCTACGGGATGGACAAAAGTGAAATCGTGCTTCGTTCCCGGGTAAGGGCAGGAAATTTTTCTTTTCTTCAAAAGTCCAGACCGGCTCTGGGTTCCATCCGGTCTCCTATTTACCGTAAACCGGCGTCTCTTGCCCCACGGATAACACGGCCGGTGTATACAGTTGATTACTTCCTTTCATATAGCTCCGAGGTTAAGAATGAATGGAGCATAATACCACTCCTCCATACGCCTTCGTCACATGCATGAGACAGCTTAACATTTATCTGATTGTTAAAATTCTGATCTAAACACAAATACCGATTTCCAGAGAATTACATGCTGCAGTAATAAACTGTGTTCATCTAAAAGAATTACAAACAAGACAGGCAGTGTAGAAGCGCGTTCACTTCGCCATTGTTGTCGTGGAAAAGAAATGAATATTAAGTATACTGAGTGTGTGTCTCTTTCCTTGCCTTAGTTATTTGGCATGCAAATTGTATCTTTTCTGCGCTGCATTATATTGTCATCTGTGGCCTGTCTGGCTTTACCGTCTTATTGCACATTGTCTCATAAATAGCAAGATTACAGGAACAAAATGGTTATATGAATTGGAACTTTATAAATATTTATTATAAGAGCCCTGGCTTGCATAATGCCCCATTTTGGCCTGTCCTTAATGAAAAAGTTAATAATGGAGGAATATTATTATTAACAATTCTAATAATACCGTCATAATCATCATAATTGTATTCAACTAGTTCATACAGTGCTTGGCAACTGTAGCAATGCCTATTGCACTGCGGACTAAAAAATACACAAAAAACATTGCAGACTACTACTACTACTACTACTACTACTACTATCACCACCACCGCTAATAATAATAATAATAATATGCGGCATATTTTAAATTATGTTCTTTGTTATTTTCATTCCATTGCATTGTCGCTAATTCATCTGGCAGCCATCTACATACATTTCATCTGTCCAGTATTTGAGCATGTACTTCTGTGCCTCTGGATGCAGCATCTTGTTGTGCAATGTCAGCACAGATGATGCCTTGTAACTGCGCTACTTGCACCATGTTGCAGTGTGCAGAACTTGCATGGAATTTTAATTTGCCTTTCGTGTTCAAAAACTTGCCATTCTTATCTCATGTGAAAGCAATTGGCTTACTACGGAATCGTCAAGCAGTGTGGCACCAAGTGCCTAAAACTTGTTAAATATTTATGAAAAGCATTTGATCCTGGTTGTTAGTCGTGCCGGGAAATAGAGGCGAATGTGGTAGGGTGCGGTGGGGGCTCGTAATGGGAGCTGCGTCATGAGTGACGTGTTATAACAAAGGAATAACCCATTGATTAAGAATTTCAATGGTTCTTTCCACTACGAAGAGGTTGGGACAGACAATTTGGTCACTGCTTCTTTGGACATTTTTGACAAACAAACGTTGGAATTGTTCCTCGTATTTGTTACTGAAATTTCTTGTATTTAAGAATAAAAATAAACACAGCGAGACACAGGTAACACGTGGGCACAATAGTATTTATTTGTAATACATATGTTCTTTATTAGCATCACCACCATCAGATCCATGAGTTAGCTGTGTCCAATTTTATACTTAAAAATTTAACTTTCCTTCCTCTACGTAGTAGTTCTCTCTCAAAATTTAATTACATTCCTTTTATGAATATGCGGGAAAGTACTTCGTATTAGAGCATTTTTCGTTGAATATTGAATAGACCACATAATTAATTATTTGCGATTTGTTTGAACTATAATAAAGTTAACAAATAAACACCCGAAAGGCTACGTTTATTGAAGTAGCTCTACTCTTATTTCCATTCCTGGTGTGGAAATTTATACAGTGTTCTTAAATTCCTTTCAGTAACTTGCAGGGAATAAAGATACTTCTTTACGGGATAGAGAAACTGAATACTTTACGAACAAAAGATGGCAAACAGTCGTGTTTTCCTCCGATTGACTACCGAAGCTATTTCCGAGACTGGTCTTAGTTATGTGGCTTTTCTTGCAACAGTTTTCTTCTTATAGTTCTACGTCTTTCCAAGTTCTGTCTTCAGTGATAGTTTCTGAAGGCTTTTACCTTGTTATGTTTTATAACATCTCATCCAGATAATTTTAGGTGTGCTTGGACTATGTTGTTCTAAATGAGCTTGCACGGGGTTACCTTTCCCCCGTTGTCCGATTAATTACACTGTTCAACAAATTTTGGATGATTGAATGTTATGGATAAGTGAATATTACTATCATTGTGTTTCTTGAGCAGCAGATTACGAAAGTAATTCTAAAATTTATTAGTTAACTCTTGTTTTCGAGATAATAGCACTATCATAGTTATATGTACAATAAATATGAATAGAAAATTATTGACCTTAACGACGTGTCCTTTTGGCCTGTCGACGGTATTTTGTCTTAGAAGCATCCC
>Ga0131853_10025175_pt1 | contig 10726 bp, 13 predicted proteins | sample TergutLab28metaG_FD_92764 | JGI IMG/M metagenome (GOLD analysis project Ga0131853, IMG submission 92764) | Labiotermes labralis P1 segment gut microbial communities from Petit-Saut dam, French Guiana - Lab288 P1 (version 2) (version 2) | ecosystem: Host-associated > Arthropoda: Insects >... | reverse complement strand
TTACTTCAAATATTGACACTTTGTTTCAAAGTGTGTGTTGGTTCACTTTGCTGTTTAGGTAAATTATGTTGTACAAGAGGCTATCGTGGTGATTAAGGACATATTCCGAAAGTATCCCAACAAGTACGAAAGCATAATTTCCACACTGTGTGAAAATTTGGACACTCTTGATGAGCCTGAGGCCAGGTAAGTTTCCAAATACTTGCATTGTTGTTATGTGATAGAGTAATGGAAACTTTATCTTTTTCATGTCCTGTTTTGAAAAGGTGGTTCTGATAGGGTGAGATTTTTTTAGACAGAACAACCTTGAAGCAAGCTTGTATGTTTTTAAAATTTTCTGAAATGTGATACTTTCACTGGGTGAATGGTTCCTAATATTTCAAAGCACTAGGTTCCTTTGAAATATCAGTATTTATTTACCAGTATGTGCATTGTAACAATCCAGGAGACTTGAATCTTCAGAATGACTTTTTGCATTGGGATTCTGCAGTCCATTTGTGATAGTGGAACAGCAATTACGTGCTCTTTGCCACTGAGTCATGGCCTCACACATAGAGCTAAATTCACTGAACGGCATACATAGTTCACACAATCCAGAGCTGATACAGAGCTATACTACATGATTATGAAATGGTTTATGGTGCAGATTGAGTACAGACAGGTAATTGCACTAATCTCTTGCAAGGAATGTGCCTTGAGCAGTAGGGGCAACATTATCTGCTGTCATCTTGTAAGTTTGATTTTTTGTGTTTAGGCTGTGGGTTTGTTTGTTCTACTATCAAGATGAATATCTGTGGCCCAACTTGGCAGGTCGAGAGTCCGACTCTTGCACCTGTGGAATTCAACAATTTGGAATAAAATTGTGGGGGATCCAGGTACCCAGGTGTAAATTCAGATACAGGAAAATATTAAGAACAGAACCAGTTTTGTTTTAGACGAAGTAGGAAAGTTAGCTCTCAAAGTTAAACCTGTTAATTTTTAATTGGTTTACAGTTAACTCTGTTACGTTCTCTCTCTCTGTCTCTCTCTCTCTTTTTATATTAATATTAAGTGGAAGAGTGAGAATAGAAAAGAATAATAATTGGGTTCTAGCCCTTATGGGCCCGATGCACCTAGACTTTATTAACAGACCCATTTTGTCCCATACTCTATATAAAATTATAGGAGCCCTGTTCCATAACAAAGTTCCAGATGGCCCCCCCAGACCTAGTTTCCTAATATCCCTGGGTCCAAAAAGAAGGAACAAAGATATAAATATAAAAAAATGCCTTCTACCAGAGTTCCTCCTGACTGGAGCCCTCCGTAGAATCCTTATTGGAATCCTCTACTGCAGAGCTCTCCTTAAACTCTACCCTCAATCTCTCCTCCGGGTCCAAAAAGAAGGAACCCAGGTATAAATATCTAAGTCCTTGCGTATAAATGCCTTCTGCCGGAAGCCTCCATAGAATCCTAGCTGTAGTCCCCTATTGCAGAGCACTCCTTAAACTCTAATTTACTCTGAAGAAATATATGGTCCACCAAGCAGAGCCGCTTTACTTGGCAAGGCTGAATACAACTGGGAGGTCGCCTGGTATCCCATTCATCCCTTAGGCATGGCACTCACACCGTAGGATTGGGGATCATTTTTCAAGGTTTACTCCTTTAGATCCGATATGTTCTGCACAACAGGGTCACCACTTGTAGGATGTGGCTCTTCACCATGCACGGACGGTCTTGGGCGGAGAGAGGCTATAATCCACATCTGCCACCCTTGGAGAATAGCTAGAGCCCTCCCCAGGTCGCCAATGTCCCCTCTCAGTAACACGGTGACCCCAGTATGGCCCAGCAGACTCCCCTTGACCCCGGAAGAGTGAGACTAATAATAAAAATAAACCAATCTTGTTACAGGCCTGGAGTGGCGCACAGGGTTCCAGGAAGTTAAGATTCCCAGATTTCATGACATTGGCATAGGATGGTGGTAAGGTTGTCAGCCTTACGCACCGGCCGCCTCTACCCCCAGGAAATGCTCCTGGTACTCATTTCTATTAGAGGCTGAGTTGACCCCAGGGCCATAGTGCGATCGGAAGGATTATGTCAATGAAAAATTCCAATGATACCAGCTGGGATCGAACCAGTGACCTTCCGATTTGTAGCACAGCACCTTAACCACTGTGCCACCACGGTCCCCAAGACTAATAATACCATTGCGTATTACTTCTTATTGTCTGTATTTGTTCTGAACAAATTAAAATAGGCTTCTGTTGATCAGCTGACAGTAAGAGATGAAGTAACAGAATAGGTAGAAATTTATTACATGAGCTTCTGAACGGCAAAGTGATGGAGGCCGTGTTTTCTTCGTTTGCAGAACTTAGCGTGCTTGTCAGCACTGACCTACCTTGATATACGCCATGCTCTGAGGGATAAACTAATAACTGTAACTTGCACAATGTCTCCTGTTCACAGATCTCAGCGTTATGATGCTCTAGAAGGACTTGTCTCATTTTTGTTTAAAGAATGGTGACACCACTTTTGTCTTTCAGCAGCTCATATTACTATGTTTTCTGTATCTACAGATCCAAGGAACTGTCACTTATGACTTTGTGACAGACCTTACTGTGGAAGTTGGATGGAAGCATTTATTGTGTTTACTACCTCTATTTTTCTGTTTTTTTTTGTATTTCCTAGGGCATCAATGATCTGGATTATTGGAGAATATGCAGAAAGAATTGACAATGCTGATGAACTCTTGGAGAGCTTCTTAGAAGGTTTTCATGATGAGAACACACAAGTTCAACTCCAGCTGCTTACAGCCATTGTTAAATTGTTTCTGAAGAGGCCTACAGACACACAAGAGTTGGTTCAGCAGGTGCTGAGTTTGGCAACGCAGGACTCGGACAACCCTGACCTGCGTGACCGAGGTTTCATTTACTGGCGCCTTCTGTCCACTGACCCAGCAGCAGCCAAGGAAGTCGTTCTGGCAGAGAAACCTCTGATTTCTGAGGAGACAGATCTTTTGGAACCAACACTACTTGATGAGCTCATATGTCATATATCTAGCCTTGCCTCCGTTTATCATAAACCTCCCACTGCATTTGTAGAAGGACGGGGAGCTGGGGTGCGCAAAATGCTGCCAGCCAGGTAAACTATCCCATACTGATGATGATTGCAGTCATGATTTTATTTTTACTCCTTTTAGTTTTTCACACACGTGCATAAGGATGCACTGAACAGTGTGTGGTTTACAAGATTGTGTATCATTTATTTCGTCCACATCACAGTTTTCCTCAGTACTGTGTAATAACTGAGGCATTGACCTGCTCTGTCTACACCTTTAGTATACTGGACAACACAACAGGGTGTCATTATTTCCAGATTGGTTTTTCTAGTGGATTGTCATTTGATCATTAAATTGCCAAAACATTTGTCTTTTTGTCTGACATTTGGTTACTTAAACACTGTTATTATAAGAATTGTCTTTGTAGGTGTAATGATTCTGGCATAAGTTTTTATTTTTAAAAACTGATACCACTATGTCCCTTAACTTCTTGCCCTCAGCTGTGTGCATCTCGATGTTATAGGTACATCCTGATAAACCATCACATACCATATTACTGATCCATATTGTGCCACTTTCTCTATTTCATCATAATCATTGTCATCATTAGCAGCAACAGCAACTGCATATAAGCCACCCAGGATTGTTCCTTCTTCATTGGGTTTGGTCTTTCCATCTTTCCCTTGGACCAGTCAGAGTGTATACACTGACTTCGGGAATGCACGTGTCATTCATTATAAATTGATTCGATGTTCATAGGGCTGTGCATCGTACTATTATTTCTTTAGTAAAACCAACTAGATGCACCAATGTATCAAATTTATTTCATTTTGGAGTGACATTCTACATGTTTTGGATGGTCTTTCCGTCCATCATCAGGAGTTCAAGGCTGTACATACAGCAACAGGCATCTGTCAAACAGATACTGCTGTCTGCTTGCTAGTGGGTACCTGCTAGCAAGCAGATAGCAGTATCTGTTTGACAACTGCCTGTTGCTGTATGTACAGTCTTGAACTCCTGATGATGGATGGAAAGACCGTCCGAAACATGTAGAATATCACTCCAAAATAAAGTAAATTTGATACATTGATGCATCTAGTTGGTTTTACTATAGAAATTATAAACTGATGTGTCCACTTGCGTCCCTTGGCTTTATAATCTGAATTTCATATACTCTTATATGGGATCACAGCTTGATGTTATGACAGTTCTGTTTGTGTGCTTGCAATGATCTGCATTTCTGCAGAAAATATCATACATGGGTTTCATTTTGAACAGCATGTCTTGTTTTTGCTGCCTGGTGTCACTGCAGAACCAGGAATGTGAAAATGCTTCATTGGCTTCTTCTCATACAATGGGAGGATAATTTGTGTGGAAATTATAGGGTCAGTTTACCAGCAGAATCTTACATTGTCATTTCTTTCGGTATACTGTTGGACCACTTAAGTGTTGTAGGTGGTGCTATCAATTGTTGTGCATTTTATTTGTTTATGGCAGTGATTGGACTCTTCATTAAATAATTGTACGAGATCACCACCAGTAAATTCAGTAGCTGTTGTCGTAACTGACTCCAAGTTATCACTACTTAGAGTTGTTTGTCACTTCATTTTTTATTTGGTGTGTACTACTATTTTTTCCATCTCAGTGGTCACTGGTATCTGTTTTGCTACTTCTGTCCTTGCCGGTACCTGTTTCATTATCTCTGCTGAGGGCAACTGTTTGTATGAACTAGTTTTGCTGCTATCACTGTCCAAAATTTTCTGCTTCGTACTTGTTATCATCAGACACGTCAGAGAGGAGTGTCTTCATCAAGCAAATTATCATCATGTTCTGTAAGTCTCCTGTAGAATTCATGTTTCCTTCTGATGGACGCTTAAATTGAAAATAGGGCACAGTTCAGATCAGAGCAGTGATTCATTTGTTTTTTCATCTGTATGCTTTTGCGTGGTGTTCGGAAGTGCCTATATGTATTAATTAATTAATTCCATTGGCATGTGCAGAATGCAAGGATTCCTTGCTGTTCTCAGGAGCTTTTTCCATTCCTCTCTGTTATGTACATTTTCCTGCCACCCTTCTCCACCAACTATTTATCCATCTTCTCTCATCTCATCTTGCCATCTATTTCTTGGTCTTACTCTCAATCTTTTTGTTCCCTTGTGGGAATTATATTTTTTCCATTCACTGTACATGCCCAAACCAACATAATCTATTTAACCTTACTGTCTCTATTGAAGTAGTTTTTTTAACTCTTGCATAAATTTCTTTATTGATTAATATCCTCCAATGTGTATTAATGGGGGACCTGAAAATCCTGTTCCATGCTGCTAGTAACCTTGAAGCAGCTCATGAACCAGACTAGCTGATGTGTACACTGTAAGAAACCATAAGAATGTGCTACCTGTCAGCACTGTACTGCTTGTAAATAACACCTTTCCTAGTCACCTTACAGGTTTTTTACATTTCTTTTTTTGTCATAAAGTTCCTCAAAATAATAATAGATTGTGCTGTTTATAGCTGGCGGAACAGGTTCCTCTATAATGTTCAGTAAACTGTCCCTTTTACAATGGTGCAGGGGTTTAAAGCTGTGATGTTCATATACCAGCATTGTTCTGTACAGATCTGAATGCAGCTCTGTAGACATCAGATTATGTAGAAAAAAAGAATACATTTTTCGTTTATTCGTCTCTGCCATGTTGTTATATATTTTATATACTTTACCATATGTATGCTGTACATAAATGAGTGTGTTGTACTCACATATTCTAGAGCTGGTTCCCAAGAGACAGGACTGGAGACCACTACAGTGGTTGCTGACCAACCAGCAGTTATCCCTGCTCTAGATTCCCTCATTGGTGACCTGTTGAACATGGATGTTAACGCTCCAACAGTCCCAGTTCCAGCGGCAACTAGCGTCTTCTCTCCACCTTCTGTTGATCTTTTGGGCGGAGGTCTTGACAGTTTGGTTAGTTTTGTATTCACGTTTTAACTGACAGAATGTTCACATGCAGATTTGTGTCATTGGGAGTGGGCAGGACACAGTAGCAGATATATAGGCCTTCTTTAATCTTTTTAGTTACAATGCATATCTACATATGGTAGATTGTAGGATATGTCATCTGTCTTGTGAAATTGATTTTGTATTTCAGATTCATAGGATTTTCAAGTTATTAAGTAAATACAGTCATCTGTCTACAGCTATTGATGAAGAAAGTGTAAAAATGTTTAATTGTGCAAAGAAGAACGAATTAGATAACATGTGTTGTAGTAATATGGAAGTATGAATGAAATCTTCATCCATACTGTGTTACACACCTTACAGATAAGTGGAGTGAATGCATTATTTAATCCTGTAGTTGAAAGGTACATCAAATTTTTATGCAGCTGGGTGGAGATGTAGGTGCAACAGGAGCAGCTGCAGCTCCTGTTTCTCAGTCAACTACGGGACTTCTTGGAGACATCTTTGGATTCTCAGCTACGCCTTCATCATACACACATCCCAAGACTAACTGGCTACCTGCTGAAAAGGGCAAAGGACTGGACATATGGGGAACATTATCTCGAAGGTACACAGTTTGTATGTTTCTGTAGCTGTTTTCATGAATTAGAAGCAAAATTTGATGTTTCGCAGCATTGCTTCATGCACCTTACATGCAGGCCTGCTGTGGGTGAACAGATGAGCCGAAACTTTCATCATCATCATCATCATCAAGCTAACATGGAGTTGGGCTACTTGTTTTGACCTATTCTGGTCTCACGCACCTAGAAGTCACTTTAACGGTGTGCCCTAGTTCCTTCTCCCTTTTGGTCTGTAGTTTATTATCCTCAGTAATCTGTTATGATATTACCTGTTTGTATGGTGCAACCAGTTTCTTCTCTAGTCCTGAATTTTACCCAAAACTGGGGTTGTATTTAATTCCTTTGCCATCTCTGTGTTTGTTTTATAATCGGTCTGTGTATCCTGCATGTATTTCATCTCTGTTACTGTTATTCTTCTTTATCTCGTGCATTAATGGTCCAATTTTCAATAGCATTTGACATTCATAGGGCCGTGCATCATAATTTTATTTCTATAGTAAAACCCAACTAGATGCACCAATGAATCAAATTTATTTTATTTTGGAATGACACTTTACATGCTTCAGACAGTCTTTCCAGAAAGACCGTCCGAAACATGTAATGTGTCATTCCAAAATAAAATAAATTTGATACATTGGTGCATCTATTTGGGTTTTACTATAGAAATTTCACTACCGTATAACAAAGCTGGAAGGGCCAGTATATTGTATAATTTTAATCTTGTTTTCTTCAAAGTTTCCTGTAGGTAGAACATACACGGTATAACTGCCGTGAATTGGCAGCAAGAAAGCTAGAACTCTTTGCTGCTAATTCATGGCAGTCATAATGTGCAATAAAAGAAACTTGTTAGAGTTGGTTTGTATTCCAGACTGTACTGGCACAATAACATCAGTTCTATAACATTATTGTTTGACCTTTTTTATTTGTTGTTGTTGTTGCATTTTTGCTTGTTTGTTTCTTCATTTGTTTAATTAATTAATTAATTAATTAGTAATCTGTTACCATACTTAATGGAGGAGGTGCCTACGTTAAGGGAGATCAGTGTCGCTCCCATTTCACAACTTTGTATGTTTGCCGTGTTGTTAGTGCATGCTGCAGTTGAGATGGCTTCCACATCCTATGCAACAATATTCATACTAGGTTCCATAAAAATGGGTAAATCAATTCAGACATGCACACGAGCAACAATCGTTTGGGAACTTACAAAAGTGTACTGTCATTTTGAAGTGGCAATGCAAAAAAATAATTATTTATATGTCTCATCTCAGCTCACTCATCTTCAGTGTTTTATCTCTGGACTGTATTTGTAGTTTAATTTCATGTCTCTTTTGATTGTAAATTCACAGAAATGGTCAGATCCAGATGGACTTCACATTTACAAACAAGGCTATGCAGGCAATGGCTGGGTTTGCAATTCAGCTGAATAAGAACAGGTGAGTGTGTTACATACGTGTCATGAATGTAGGTACATTCATGCCCCTGCAGAGCAGCAGTTGAAATCAGTTTGTCTGCCTGTATGCATGTAACAGCTCAAGAACTGCTGAATGGATCTTTATGAAATATGATATGGGACAGTTCATGAAAGATTGTCAAGGCATTTGGTTTTCCATTCTGACCAGACAGATGCAATGACCACTTGACACAAAGACCTCTTGCGTTTCTGCTTACGTGAGCAATTGCATCCCTGTTCTACATATGCAGAGTGCCTGTCATGCCTATCATACAGACACAAGTTACAAAAATGAAGTTAGCTTATATCATTTCAATTCCATGTTCCAAAATTGAAAATTTTATTCTCCAGATTGACTTGCTTTGTATCCTAGCTGCACTACTACAATGGCGTATAATAGTACCTGCATATTGATTGTAGTACCTTTGCTAGGATTTGTGTAGGAGTGAACACACCAAAATGGTTATTCTGTATGTACATTTTTAAGTTTCTTTAACCCTAATGTAACGTGTAATATTTATGTTGTGAATGACATCTTTTTCAGTTTTGGCTTGACACCAAATGCAGCCTTGCAAGTGATGACACCACTTCCTCCGAGCATGTCACACGAATGCTCGTTGCCTTTAGCAACCACAGGCGCTGTCCAGCGTATGGAGCCTCTTAACAATCTGCAGGTATCAGAGTATTTACAATTTCTCCCGTGAATCTTTATTTAATGGTGAAGAAAATTGGCTTTTAAAGGAAAAGCTTATGTTACTTGTTGTGAGTGCTGTTCTGTTTATTTATTCCACCGTTTCATGTAACTTATTTATCCATCCTTCTGATGAACCATTTGGAGTATACTGCTGTTGGCTGCTGAGCCACAGTACTAGCAAACTCAGCTAGCCAAGTAGAGAAGCAAGAATTTAAAAAAAAATGTTTGAGGTTAAATCCAGATATTTACTCTTTGGCTTTTTTTTTTTTTTTTTTTTTTTACGTCTTTGTGGAAAGAGTGGGTAGGTGGAAGCATTGGAAACTTGTAGTTCGTACCTTTGACATTGTGTGAGTTCATAATTGCCTCTTCTTGTGGGATTTGTACTTCTATGGCTTTTGCTTCAGGTTTATAAGTGAACCACATAAATTTGGAACATATATTAACCTTTTACAGCCTACTGGTTAAGTAATGCACCAACAGTTTTAACATTCAACAAATGTATGCTCTGCCCACACTGTATTTTTGTGTTTTGTATTTTATCAGAGACAAAACAGCGACTTGTGCCACTTACAGCATAAACTGATTGGTTTTTATAGCCCAGATGAAAAGTGTTTACTGCACGGTATGGACTGGGGCTTTAAATAAAGCGGTCTGACTTTCGTCTTTAAAGGGTTAATCTGAAATTTGTTACTGACTAGGAAATTAAAAAGTGTGTACCTGGTGGTATCTGTTAACAGCATAACATGCAACTCATGAAAATCAGTCGTATGGTTCAAGGTTGAAAGATGCTGAAACACAGGCACAATTTCATGAATTCCATTTTCTCTGTCCCCTAAAATTGAAAGTTTTTTTAAATTAAATGTAATTTACATTACTGTCACTTTCATTTTTGTTGTTGCTGTTTGTTTAATAGAAGATTTATATTTGCTGACACTTTTTTTTAATGCAGGTTGCCATTAAAAACAACATTGATGTATTCTACTTTGCTTGCCAAGTCCCAATGAATGTTTTCTTTACTGAAGATGGACAGATGGACAAACGAGTTTTTCTGGCAACATGGAAGGATATCCCTGCTCAAAATGAAATCCAGTACACATTGTCTAATGTTCAATGCAATGCAGGTATTGTCTTCAGCACACTACCATAAGTAATTAGCCACGCATGATATCACTTGGAAGATTGTCTTCTGTGGTAGTATGTGTAACATTGCCGTTATTTAAGATTATGTAGTGCGAGGGACAGATGAATGAAATGTGATTTTGGAGTTTGGGTGGAATGATACTGATGGGGGAACACCAAAGCGCTCGGAGATAAAATCTCTCTCACTGTCACGTACTTGATTGATCACATTTACCAAACATCAGATACAGTAGCAAGTGTCTGTGTGAAATGGAAGACAGTTCTCAGTGGGTAGACATTATAAGTTATGCAAAGTACATGTGCTAAATTGCAGTCACGTTTACAGTCCCCACACAACATGTCTCCTCTGTTCCATCACTGTGCGTGCTGCACAGTCAATGTGTTTTCTTTCTGAAACACAATGGCACGGAAAGGCATTCTTTTTTTATTCCACGGCAACATGGAAACTCTACACTGAAGAACTGCAGGGCTGTGAATTGCCCAAACAGTATTGCTGTCTCTGCCAATAAAACTAAAAATTCCACAGATGATACCAGTGCGAAGAGTAGAGACGTATTAACTGTGTGGCAAATATGATGGCCCTAATAGTGAGGTAAATATCAGTCATGAAACCACAGCTATGATAGTATGGGTTTATGATGGTATTTAATAGCAAAAAATAACTACATGTTTCGTCCAATAGCGGCCATCTTCAGGTTGTTACAATTTTGCTCAAAGAGTATCATATATATGCCTATATTGCGAGGTGATGCTGAGATCTCATCATCGTTACGCGTTAAAATCAGTTTATTTAGTGGGAAGTCTAATGTTCAATGACTGGTAGGTTGTAAGT
>Ga0131853_10025174_pt1 | contig 10726 bp, 4 predicted proteins | sample TergutLab28metaG_FD_92764 | JGI IMG/M metagenome (GOLD analysis project Ga0131853, IMG submission 92764) | Labiotermes labralis P1 segment gut microbial communities from Petit-Saut dam, French Guiana - Lab288 P1 (version 2) (version 2) | ecosystem: Host-associated > Arthropoda: Insects >... | reverse complement strand
TCATTCTTCTCGATTTTATCACCCGCACAATATTGGGTGAGGAGTACAAATCATTTAGCTCTTCGTTATGCAGTCTCCTCCATTCCCCCGTTACCTCGTCCCTCCTAGGTCCAAATATTCTCCTCAACACCATGTTCTCAAACACCCTCAGCTCCCTTTCCTCCCACAATGTCAACGACCAAGTTTCACACCCATACGGAAATCTATAATTATCTCCCATCAAAGCAACTTCGGGTTTGTTTCAAGAGCTCGAATGAAACCCGATTTCCTACACTCATTCTGTAAAGATAACTCAGCTCACAGCACCAATTACACAAGCAGTGCCCATCACAGTAACTCTCTGGTCACTACACAACGAAAATTTAGCGTCACAGCCCCCCCAGTGTCAGGTGTTAATTGTCGAGTGTCACGAATGTAAAGCCAACTCAACTACTAATAAGTTTTTGTGACCGAAAGGAATTGCTCGCAAAAACCTAACATGTTTTATATAACGCTTGATTAGCGTCATTAGAAGCAAGCCCAAACCCGGCAGGACCCAAAGATTACCCGTGATGCAAGGCCCAGTGAAGTGCCTCGAGCCAGGTCGTGTCCGGTCTCATGCGAACCTTTAATAGGTCCACCACCTACTGACGGTACGCACGTATCAAACGACCGTCCGTTGTATGAGGCCGAACGTTGCACTAGCCAAATTTAAGATCCTATAGGGGCATTCTCAATTCAAATGTTAGAGATCGATTTCATTTTTGTATCTTGTTAATATCAAACCAGTCTCACAAATTCCATACAAGCCTGGTAAGACTAGGAGTTTTGCCTCTTTCAATTACTGATACTTTACAACGTGACACACACGTGTGCAAATTCAGTTCAAATTCTTCGCAATTTTTGTCTACGTCAAAGTTATATCACCATCATACATTATTATAGCATAAGATTTGGTATCGAACCTCACCCTCTCTGGGGCCCACTCAGCCTTTCACTTTGTGGGCAACGATGGCTTTATTCCTGTGGTTACATCGGATAAGGCATGAAGCTGCCAAATGTCCTCCACCCACTGCCAAGGTAAGACATTCGTGAAACTGTTCATTCACTCCCTCATATATCTTCATGGAGTGATACTAATTTAAGCAGAGAAATAATCCTGTTCTTGCCCGATTTCTCGAAAACTAATTTTACTCGAGTAATCCACAAAGAATTCAAATACGGCTAATTTTATTAAAAGAAATTCTGTTTTTGCAACAATTCGCTATATGTATCGACCAGGAGGCCATTATGAATCGAAGCTGTTACATATATATAAAGGAAGAGCCCTTTGTGTATTATAGTAACGGCTTCGCCGTACGGGTAGAAACATGTAGCATATTGCTGTAAAAAAGAGTTGTTTCTATAATAAAAATAGCTGTATTTACTCGGATTGTTTATGGATTTGTTTATGGATAACACAGCGGGATGTAATCTCCAAAGACTTATACACGATCGCCCTATGTAACTTGCATGTGCCGAAGCCCTCAGTCTGGTAGGAGAACTTCTTTCGTGAGACGGGTGTGGTTCATCGAATCGCATTTAGTTTTGGTTATTTTTTCTTTACTTATTGGTTTATTTATTCACTTATTCTTGATATAAAAGGCGTGCTGTTATCCAGTTAAACAACTAAATCATTTTCTAGTAATATACCACAGACACTTCACTTGCACTCCCTTACTCACACACTTCTCTTACTACACTTCTCTCTTAAGGCCGATTCACACATAGCACGTCGTGCCCATGCCGTTTCCCTGCCATGCCGTGTCGCTTAACGGTTTAGAATGCGTCTTTCCTATTTGATTTATACAGTGCGGCCGTGTCTGATTCACACTTGCCATGCCATGCCCACGCCGCACCCATGCCATGCTCTGACCATGCCGTTCTTCTCAAGGCCACGGCACAGAGCGGCCGTCGAGAGATGGCCTGTGGGCTACCTGCACGCTTTCGGCTTCTTCCGGCTACCACGCGGATTTCCATGAATATTGTTATCAGAAGCATGCCAGTTCTCTTCACAGCGATCCATACCAACGACTCTAAATAGTGTTAGCAGCACACTACAAAAAAGACGACCTGTTAAACAGTCGGACTAGCAGTTCGGATATTTCCGGCTACCAAGCGGACTTTCACGAAGGACACGGCACTGTTGGAGCATGGCAGGGGTGCGGCATGGTGTGTGTGAATCGGCCTTTATTGGACTGCTTGTGTCCGTTATCTGCTGCTAACCATTTCCTCATTTAAATCCCTGTAGGTAACCCCTCCTACCCGTCACCAACGGTTCCTGAATACATGTTGACAGTTTAAACTCATACGACTATGAACCGCCCCGTAACTAATGCGAGCAAACCTAATAAACATTAGATCAATAATTTTCGGCTGCAGACTTTACTAATTTTATATTATGCTTTTCACAATTTTATGTCCAATTTACTGACATGACCAGCTCACATGACCAATCTAACTTTGTCTCTCTTGTTCGGTGAGTTTAGCTTCACCGATATCTTAAGCGTTAAATACGCAGAGAGAGAAAGAGTTGTCGCGTCTAAAACATAACTCACTCACTCACGTACTCACTCAGACAAGAAATGTTAAAAAGGAGACATAGACAATATAGGTTACGTAACATAGTCTTTAATTTAACCGTTCAAAGAGAAATTTCCGGCATAAACATTTAGCAGAAACCTGTTACTTATTCTAACACTAAAGATAACTTCCGTAAACGGTTGAAAAAAAATTTACCACAATTATCGCGTACTTTACTACGGCGGCGAAATTTTTCATTCTATCGAATTCGAAAAGTAATAAACGGTGAAATTCAAAACAAGTAAACTGCGCACGAATTAGAAGTTTGATTACACCCAAATGGAAACAAAAGTATACGAAATGAATTTGTTCGTCCTTATTTACGGTTTCAAACATTTTCATCTATTCCAATTCAACTGTTTCCAAGAAAGGTGCCATGAAATGAAGCTTCGTGTACATTTTCCGCTGTTATTTTCAGAGTTAATTATATTATTCAAAAGTACTGTACATTTCTTCTCTTTTTTTTCTTTTAATTCAGCCTGTCATTAAATAAATAAGGGTGAACCAACGCCATCAGTAAAACTGAGTTGAACTTTTAACTCTCTGGCAACGGAGCGTGTTAATGCATTACTCAAATTCTCACAACTAAATTTTTAACCCTACGCCCGCAAAGAGCAATTGCCAGCGTCCTTCAATTTTTAACAACCCTAAGCCCTTGCTGTCATCTCCCAATCCAAGAACCTATTTCCCTACTGCCCGTCTTAACTTCATATTCCTCGACTTTCAGTGACATTATACTATAACGGATTTATTTCTACATGCGTGACCCATGTAAATGTCCTAACTCCATTTCGCTAGCAATTTCACTCTACGACAATTACGGTTTTTTATGCAAAAATACAGCCACCATTTTCCTCGAATTTCACCCTTCTTGTTAAAAATATTTTGCACAGGAGCTGATTACCAAAACTTGACAATCATCAGACACCTACTTACAACCAACTAAATGCAAAATACCTGTTACATACATACATTTGGTACATCTCCTACATGTTTCTCTGCTTGTGCACCACCATCAAGGAGGACAACAGGTCCAGTTACTTGAAAAACCAATTACTGTTATAACATTATTATCTATGGGTTCAATTCTGTAGTTTATATGTCAAGAAAATACATACTCGTATATTACAAAAAAACAAAATATTACAGTCATGTTTTTCCTTCAGTATATAAAATACAAGGGCCGGGTAGCTCAGTCGGTATAGCGACTGAGCTATGGGCTGGACGGTCCGGGACCGAATCCCGGTGAGGACGAGATTTTCCGCCCGTCCAGACCGGGCCTGGAGCCCACCCAGCCTCCTGCACAATGGGTACCGGCTCTTTTCCGGGGGTAAAGTGCGGCCGGGACGTGCTGCTGACCACTCACCCCTTTCTAGTGCCGCGGTCATGGAAGAGAAGAGCTATATCTCTACCCACCCTCTGGGCCACACCGGGCCTGTAACGGGATCACTTTACCTTTATCTTTTATATAAAATACAAAGCTTTCAGTTCCAGTTTAACCCTTCACAGCCCTTACATTATTAACTGAGTTTATTTTTATAACCGAGGCGAAGTGTGTTTACCGCGCGGTACGAAATCAATCTTTACATAAATTTCCGGTTCGTAGTCTTTAAAAGGTTAAGGATCACACCTACAGACTGTGTGATTCGAGAAAATATATACTACACATACATGTAGGAACCTTGTGAAGTTTATTATGCAGTATCCCATTCTTTAAAACACAGCTATTACACATAAACCAGTCAATACCCATGAAAGAGCGAATTTCTGTCGCGAAAATTTCTTACCTTCTAAAACTGAACCTATTACTTACACACAAATCTGTCAATACCTATGAAAGAGCGAATTTTTGTCGCGAAAATTTCTTACCTTCTAAAACGGAACCTATTACTTACACATAAACCAGTCAATACCTATGAAAGAGCGAATTTCTGTCGCGAAAATTTCTTACCTTCTAAAACGGAACCGCACTAACTTGCAAAAAATCGCCGAGAGTACTAAACACACACTCATTCAAGCACGTGTAACTCGATGACTAATTGACATGGCATGATACTGGTAGTGTCAGAATTAAGTTTGAAGTCCCCGCTACACAAAGCCACCATCGCGAGCGTGCTGCGCGCGCTCACTGGCACGCTATTTCACAAGTTCGGTTTCTTTATGGACTGCCTACGTAATGTGGTATATTAAGCTAGCAGGAATTGCCACGACCGATCCCAATGCTAAGTATTCCTGTCTTCCGCTGTCTCTGAGCTGGATTCAAGTAGAAACTGATCTCAGATTACTTGCAGCACAACAGCTAACGCGAATATTACGGGATTAAATTTCAGTACAACTTGTTCACTTGCTGTGTTTGTGCAGTGTAGTACCACTGCGTTTTCTGATTCACCTTTAACTATCAACCAGGACACTAATTTTACGAACGCGTTTACTGTAGCCGGTGTAGTGACTAGGCTTACAGCTGAGCGACCAAGGAATTGTAGTTCAGTTCCCGGCTGCGGTCACAGATTTACTTCGCAGATTTACTTCACAGAAATACTTCTGAAGGATTCTCAGGCCCACCCAACCTTATAAAGATACAGGAGACGTTTTCCCCGAAAGTAAGAAGGCCAAAGCATTATGCTCCACCTAACGTCTAAGTTGGAAATGAGTGGAGTTATAACTTTACTTCCCCGTACCTTTCCAAAGAGTGTGAAGGTAACCCTTGCCTTTACTTTTACCTTTACCTTTAGGAGAATAAAACTTTAAGTAGGTTAAGCGTTATTATACAGACCTCAGCTGTATAGGATTTTGTAACATATGGTTAAAAATATTTAACTGGAGCACGATTGCAGATATACGACGCTGCATAATGTTGCGTCTAGTCTGAAGAAACGAAACGAGAGGGCACTTCTTACTCACAACGTAAATTATCCTAAGCATAAAACGTGGTACGACAGGCTCATCTTATTATTATTGCATTTTTGTTGTCACTTAACGAACATCAACGACGCAACTTATTTAACGTCGATTGCGTTACGACAGATTTTGGTCACACGCGAATTGATGGTGGCCTATGTGTAGCCGAAGGTAATATCAAGACATCCGCATTCTACACGATCACCCTTTTTTTAACTTTGTTGTCCCGACCTGCTCAGTCTGGTAGGTGATCCTCTTTCGGGAAACGGCTGTGGTTCACCGAATCACATGTAGTTTTTGTTATTTCTTGTTACTTGTTTATTTACTCAATTTATTGTTGATAAAATGAAAAAAGTCGTGCTGTATCAAGTTAAACAACTAAATCATATTTTATTAACCTTTTGGCGCCGGAATTATTTGTTTTTAATTTTAGCACACCCTGTATATAAAATGTTAATAATACAGGAACTAAATATGTTAGAATTATGAAATAAACTGGATTTTGAAGAGAAAAAAACGGAGAGTATATACCATGTTTAAAATATTCAGTACCAATACTTGTTGAATAAATACATAAAATGCAACTTTAGAGGTTAGCGGTGCGGTACGACCACTATAGTTGACATTAGGCGTCAAAAGGTTAAAATAACACAGTCACTAGTACTCTCTCACTCACATCGCTCTCGTACGCGACTGACTTCCTTACTGGACTGCTAGCGTCCGTTGTCCGCTGCTAACGTGTTCTCATTTAAATCTCTCCCAGTACAACCCCTCCTGCCTATCGCCAACGGTTCCTGAACATACATTGACAGACCGTCCGTAACCGGCGCCAGCAAACCTAATAAACAACTATGTAAAAAATGTTCGGCTACAGCATGTACAAAATACTTATGGTAATGCCTCCATATTTAAGCGCTGAAGACTCAGCGTCGCTGCTTTAGATGCTGGGGAAATTAATAGTAAACAGAGCGGCACGGTACAGTTCCGAATTATACGCAGTGATTAAAACACTTTATTATCCAACAGATGCACAAATATATAATTCGTAGATACAATTGGAATTATTACAAAATATTTAAAAATATTTAAAATTGCTCCGACATGTTTCGGATCCCAAGAGATCCATCATCAGGGAGCTTTATACAGTGCTTGGATAAAATTACAGTAATGGTTGGTGTTATGGCAGCATATTTGCTGTAATTACAGCAAATATGCTGCCATAACACCGACTACGTCCATATCAACGGAGACGATAGAACCATTACTGTAATTTTAGCCAAGCACTGTATAAATCTCCCTGATGATGGATCCCTTGTGATCCGAAACATGTTGGGGCAATTTTAAATATTTTAAATATTTATAATAATTCTAATTGTATCTACGAATTATATATTTGTGCATCTGTTGGATAATAAAGTGTTTTAATCGTAATTGATGCACGGTACAAACATGAAGATAAGCAGTAATGTTATGTACATTATGTAGGTATCAACTGATAATTTATTCTGAAGGTGTATATTATCATCTCGTTTCAGTTATTAAATTTAACAGTTAATACTAAAAATAATATAAATGACAGAACAAAATCACTTGTACACTCATATTCAGATCAGCATTTCACACACATCACTACCATGAAGTTTATCTAACATTAACAAACCATACACCAATAAATGTATGGCAGCATTAATACTGCGGCGAAATTTCAGGTAATTCCTACGCACCCTGAAAGCTTTCATCTTTTAAAAGCGGTCCACCCTGCTCCAACTGATAACGTCTCTTAATGAATCCGCCTGGCTTATAAGGTAATCAGCGCAAAGTGTGGCAATACATGTAAGTAAAGCACAACAAATAATTTCGCGTACCCAGTGCTACAGAACCTGACTCCGAGCTCAACGTACGTTTTGATATCAAGAGAGACCAGAAGCCTTGTCAACACTGTCCCGCCATCTTCGTCAAACTGATATCACACGGCCACGAAATTGATATGCTTACTTATATGTATGTAGAAAGGAGAAAATTGTAACTCCGCTCAACTATCAGGCCTCTGTATTTCAAAATTTCACTTTAATGTTTTGTCGTTTAGACGATGGGGGACGGTATGTGCGCAACCAGGGACGTTCTTGTTTGGTGGGGTCCGGGCGGGTAGAAAGAGAAGACCTGCCAAGCGACGGAGGGGAAAGAACATAAAAAGGAAAAGTTAAAAAAATCAATAATTTTGAAGCCAGACGACACAAAACATTACGTAAGAAAGGGACAAATGTTTGTGATCTTAGTTTGTGATTAAAGTCGGCGATTGTTTTAACAACTGTTACTTCGCATTACATAAAACGTATAAATTGTCACAAAAACAATTCTCCTTGCGGCATTTCAGACAGTAAGAGCGGTGATACAGAAAGTTTTACAAATATAGCTGCCGCATATTCCAGAAGCTCTGAGACTCAGACGTTATTTCCCTTCGTACAGGCTAAAGAAAGTACTTTCGCATTAAACTAAACGCTTAACGTAAGAAAATCATGTGCCAGAAACTAGTTATATGCTCTTAGTAATTAACCAACTTAATGCACAAATTCTTGTTTTATAATAAGTTTATTATATTGCCTCTACATGTTTCGAGCACTATGTGCTCATCATCAGGAGGTCAAATTTGTATTATACAGCATCTGGTATCATCACACATGTAGGTCAACCTGTGCACCGGACGGCCACCTACAGGTGTGATGATACCAGATGCTGTATAATACAATTTTGACTTCCTGATGATGAGCACATAGTGCTCGAAACATTAGAGGCATATAATAAACTTATTATAAAACAAGAATTTGTGCATTAAGTTGGTTAATTACTAAGATTATACTGAGATGCACGGTCAGCAAAACATCAAAATTAGTTATATGCTGCTTATGTGGCACAATGTGACAGTACTGTTCGCCTGGTAATAATTAAGTGTGAATGAATGCTTGGATTTGTGAAACAGTATTACGGGATATATGTATTGACCTTTTCCTTTTAGAAGCAAGACATATTCCTAAAGTCTCAGTCCCAGACCAAAGCCACAATACTTTTAAATTAGACTCTACATAAACTGCGTTACAAAATAATCTGGGATATCAATTGTTAAAATCATAGGACTGTACAGATACGCGTATGACGTTTTCATTAAGAATCTAAATGATCCAATAAGAAACCCTGTAATTTAAAATTAACTGCTCTCTCATATGTATCCGCTATTTTAGTTTCAATTTTCAGTACCGATGCAGGAGCTGTTTTATTTTCCCATTGAACAATAGGTGCAGGTATTAGTCAATAACACATCAATTTATATTCTAAAGATGTTTAATAAAGGATGATAGTTACTACATATCTCCTATAAAGCACTACCACCATATTTTCTGATGGCCGGAATAGGCCGAAACATGTACACACACAACGGGGATGGCTCATTTTAGAATTTTCCCATTGCTTGAAACAGCACTCACAATAACAAGTTTTGTCTGCTTTCTTCACACGGATTTTCCCATCATATTCTTCATTTAATATATCTCTCAACTTAAACTGCATCTAATAGTGGGATATTTGAAACTTACACCACCGAACTAAACCCGATTCAACAGGTGCTACACAGTCGTAATTCAACATATCTAAATACACTGTCAGTTCACACGATATGGTCTGCAAGTCCAAGTTCCTGTGACATTAATTTCATAAATAATTAGTTAATTATCTATTTATTTTAATATAACTCTTAACCCAGGTACCTATCGAGTAGAAAAATAAAAGGGTCCCAGAGCCGGTCTGAACGTGCAGGAAAAGATAAATTATTGTTGATATGACGCTACAGATTTAATATTAATGGAGAGTCAGCTGAATTTCTTGTCTTCGAGACAAGCGTGTTAACAAATCTGTTTATATAGCTGCTGTGTCCCTGATAAATTAACAACATAAATGTAAGCGTAGATGAAAACAGGTAGAATCTATCAGAGATAACGTCAGTGCCTTCAGTGCTAAGGGTCAAAGTGTAGTTCCGCAGGCAAGCATACTGAACCACCACAGTGGTATACAAACTATTCTGACAAATGCTAATCGTGGTTTCCCATCTGCTTATAGTGAAAATTCTGAACGCAGAACCTTCAAATTTGCCACATTTTCCTCTGTCTTTTTTTACAGTTCGTCAGAAATGATTACTCTCTAGTCTCGTTCGTCGCTACAGTACCTCACCAGTTTACAGCAGCCTTGTTAGCGTAACATATCAACGGAACAAGGCAGATCCGTCCTATGACATATTCAGTTAGTTGTAAAAGGGATGTCCAGTGTTTCTGAACAGACGCCCGTGGGCAATTCGGTGAATATTTTCAAGCGAAATATTCAAGGCACGTGGCCTGAAACTAAAACAGAGACGCCGGGTGACGTACGCGTGAACAGGCGACGCTTAAACTTTAACTTAAATTACAGTTTTTGCACGAAATAGTTCCTCAACATCTATTTTCCTAAAATGCTAAATTGCTTTCAGACAACAACAAAAAAAACTGCATTTTAAGAAGTTAACGTAAGATTACAAATAGCTTTTCTCAGGGATAAGACAAATAGGAGTGTAATTGTTGCGATGTAGGAGATCCATCAGCGGTGATGTGATGAAATGAAAGAAGCAGAGAATAAAAAGAGGCAGAGCGAAGTGAGGGAAGGGGAAAGAAATGACGAGGGAAGATCAAAACATAAACTCTATTTGCATGTAAATTGCCTAACACATGAACGATCAAAGATTAAATGTACACACAGTGGTTGTATGAATTGATTGAGTTTGCTGTTCTGTGTCGCTCGCCACACATTCACCAGAAGCCCTAAACTTACGAAACATTGTAGGAGGAAACTAGCAGCACGCAGGCTGTCATATTCTTAGGTAAGTAATATGACCTACGGCATGCACAGAGATAGATATACATCAACTGTGGAAGGGTAGCAATTTGTGTATTCACAACAAACAGACGACAACTCACTCATCCCCTAAATACTCACTTATTCACAACTCATTTGGCTAACATGGTCAGCATGTAAGTCAAGTTGCAGGAGCAGCAGATACATATATAAACTGTGTTAAACAGCACGCAGTATTTTCATTTTATTACCGTGCAATGTGATAACAATATTTATTAAAACCAACTAATTGCACATACTTGTCAAACCATTTAAAACCACATTATTGGATTAAAATGGATTTAAAATATCTCCT
>Ga0131853_10025173_pt1 | contig 10726 bp, 13 predicted proteins | sample TergutLab28metaG_FD_92764 | JGI IMG/M metagenome (GOLD analysis project Ga0131853, IMG submission 92764) | Labiotermes labralis P1 segment gut microbial communities from Petit-Saut dam, French Guiana - Lab288 P1 (version 2) (version 2) | ecosystem: Host-associated > Arthropoda: Insects >... | reverse complement strand
GTCGAGTTGGCGCGGCAGATTTATGCCAATCAAGGAGGTTTTTTCGACGCTTGCCAAGAAGGCAAGCTAGAAAAAGCCGACGCAGAGTGGCGTAAATCTGACCGCCAATGCGACATTGAACCCCTATGAACATAGCTTCTTAGACGCGTTTTACAATAGGAGGCTGAGTGTATGGACATACGGGAAATACTTAAGCGTATTATTTATGTTTTCTTCTTTGTATGGGGGCTGCTGGTGATAAGGATATATATTATAGGGACAGTGCTTGGGTGGGGGACTATATATCTAAACATATTCCGCCCGTATTTTTTAATCGCATTGCTGTCAAGCCTGACACATTTAACCCACTATTCAAAGAAAGAGGTTACAGGGAGGCGTCTAATTATAAGGTTGTGCATACAGTGCGTGCTTATAGTTGGGATAACCCTTTCTGTAACATATTTTTCTGGGTGGATATATTCCATGGCTATGGCAATCAGCGTGGTTATATCTGTTCTGGTTATTTTTGTAATAGTTGCGTTAATTGAATGGTTTGCATTTTTTAGGCTAACAAGCACGATTAATAAAAAGTTGAAGGATAAGTTTAGATAATAGGACGCTATATAACATAACTGGCAACTTAAGCACTGATTTGGATAGGTCGCGCAATATTCGTTGCATAAGCAATTTACCTGCTATATGTTAGCAATCAAATTATAGCCATTCCCCCTGAAAACCGGCCCAAGGCGTCGCGGATTTTTGCCGTAAGCCAAGGAAGTGCCGACGACGTGGGCCAAGAAGGCCCGCTAGGAGGTGCTGACGCGGGATTGCGGCAAAAAGACCGATGCCTTGGGCCGGTTTTCAGGGGGAATGGCTATATATAAAAAACAGAAATGAGAGATTGCTTATGAGGAAATTAAAATCAGCAGCTGTAGCATTGGCGTTAATCCTTGTTATGGCAATGCCAGCGGCAGCCTTTGCCCAGCCAACACCGCAAGAAATGGGGCTTATACCCATTAGGGCGTTTTTTGAGGACATAGGCGGCACTACGGAATGGCAGAGTGAAGACAGAAGTATACACATAGCCATAGACGGCGGTACGGTAGTTTTGTTTCCAGGGCAAACCGCCGCCTACACAAATGGCGTTGCCATTACATTGCAAGATGGGGTGAGTTTGCGGCAGAACATAGCATTTATATCTGAAAATGATTTAATATTGCTGCTAACTCATTTCTTGGAAACCCTTTCGGGGGATGGTGCGCTTCTAACATTTTACTTAACCGAGGAAGCCAGAGATATAGTCTTATACGATTTTGATTATATGGTAAACGCTATCTTGGAAAATTCACCGTGGGCCAGCGTATTGGACAGGGCCGCGTTAAACCAAATAGAACTTGATTTTGCTGCGTTTACATCTATATTTAGGGGTTTTATCGAAGCTATGGAGCCGATACAAATGACCGTGTTGGACGAAGCCATGTTGCGGACGCAATTCCCCATACAGGACGGGGATGACGCAAGAAGCATTGCCGCAAACTACCTCTTTGCAGCGCTGGCTTTTGAGTTTGCGCCGCCGCTTATGGGCATAGGACACTTGGGGGTGCGCACATTAGACGTGTACACCGCATTGCTGACAGCAAATTTACGCCAATATTATGATGAAACCCATGATTCCGAAAACAACTTGCTGCTTCAAATGTTTATAGAAGCCTATACCCACCCATCTGCTGTTTGGTTGTATGGGGAAGTAGAAGTGGACTTGAATGCCGATATACTTGACGCGTTTCCCAGCGTACCGGGGAATATTGTGACAGAGATCTTGGTGCCGTATGAGGTGGCGTTCCTTCGTATCAATAGCTTTCTTGCTAACCCGCTGTATGATGATTTAGTAATACTGCCGTTTTTGCAGGAAGTGCAAGATTTTAACCACTTGATTTTGGATGTGAGGGGTAACAGGGGCGGCCTTGAAATGTATTTCAATGAGATTATTTTAAGGCGGCTTATTAATGAGCCTGTAGAAATAGGCACCCGGGAATTTTTCTCTGGCGGCGATTTAGCGGCTGGGATTATGGATGCTGCTTTGCAAACCATGCTGTACATGGAAAGCGCTTTTGATTGGCAGGAAGTAGTATCTGCTGAAATAGTACCTATTGGTGATTTTCTTGCCGAAAATAATATGCCGTATTTCAATAGGGGCGACTTAGCAAGCCTTGATTATGTACTGCTTTCCCTTGTGGAAATTGCCCCTGCGTACGATAGCATAAATTTTGGCGGTAAAGTATGGCTGCTTGTTGATGGCATGAGTATGTCAGCCTCTGTACTGGCTGCCGAAACCATGATTTATACAGGGCTCGCAACCATTGTTGGCGAAAATACATCCGGCGTTATGGGTTCTTCACACGTTTACATTGCCTTGCCCAACACAGGCATAATATGGCGCATAGATATTGGATATAGGACAGATGCACTGGGCCGCTCCCTTGAGGTAAATGGCATTGCACCGCATATACGAAACTTTGAGGATATGGATGCGTTGGAAACTGTACTGGCCTTGATAGCAGGAGGTTATTATGAGTAAAAAAGAAGAAAAACGCGCAATACTACGCACAGCCATTTGGATACTTATTATTGGCGGTTTAGGAAGTATTGCAATCGGATTTGGTGCTAATATAATTTTTGGTTTTGATGCAGCTCCAATCATTGGGAGTGGTGTCACACTTACTGCCGTTAATTGTGCCTTAGCCCCAGTGTATGTTAATGCCACAAAAAAGAAAGAGGATAGTACAAAATAATTTGGTATGCGGAAATGTGGAGATTATTAAAATCAGGAGGAAAAGGTATGAAATTTGAGTACAAGAATCTAAAGATTGCAAAAGATGTAATCTTTCAATCCAAAAACAGCACCACAATAAACATCGGTAAGGCAGAAATATTTGAAAAAGCATTAAATGAACTTGGTGAAGACGGGTGGGAGCTTATTCAAATAATAGACCCAAAAGGTTTTTTAGGCATAGGTGATGTGGGCTACTGTGTTTTTAAGCGGCAGGTATAGCGAACGGACTTCGAAACAGTGAATGCAAGCCACAAAATCCGCATGCCTCAAGCGGTTTTGGGGCGCAGTCATTCACTGATTGAGATGCCGTTTGCTATAGGTTAGAGCTTGCGGTTTAGAGGCTGGTATAATACCAAGCATACATTTTAAAGGAGGAACACAAATGCAACTGTACACAACAGATTTTATCACAGGCAAAAACATCCAAACCATTGGGCTAGTAACCGGTGGCGCTGTGCAAACAAAGCATGTTGGGCAAGACCTTAAGGCTTTGGGAAGAAAAATTATTGGGGGCGAGGTAACCGTCTATTCCAAAATGCAGGACGAGGCCCAGTCCCAGGCCACATTAGACATGATAGAAGACGCCACGGAAATGGGCGCAGATGCAATTATCAGCATAAGCTATGCCATCGGCTCCATTGCAGAATCATCAAAAGTTTTGGCTTTTGGCACTGCCGTGAAGTTTGTATAGGTAATACGAATCTCAGAAAATCACGTCGGCAACTGAGCGAAAAATCGGCGGCTTTAAGCCGTTTTTCGAGATTAGTATAAGATACCTATGTAATAGAGGGTGAAAAAATGGAAGAGAAAAATCAGAAAGCAAATAATAATTTTGCGGTTCTAGTTTTTGTTGCAGGAATTTTCTTGCTTGCTTTGCTTGTCGGGAATGGGATAGGGATAGCAGTATCTCATGATGATATTGCAAGTTTTGGAGATTTTTATAATGCAATGGGCGGCTGGGAAGCAATTGCTAGATTTGTAATAGGGCTAGTTTTGATTATTTATAGCGTTAGGCAAATGAAAAGATTGAAAAATAGTTAATAATTTGTAGTTAATGTGTTAAGCGTACCGATTTTATATGCGGGAGGGGAAGGGCGCGATGAAGTTTCTATTTGGTGTTTTGGGAGCCGTTATATTTGCAATTATAGCGTGGGTGGCGGTAAATGCTTTGGGGTTGGAAAATGAATGGCTACGGTATGCGATTGCCGGTATTTTAACCTTTACTGGGTGGACAATAGCCCAAGGGATTTACGGCAAAGTGAAGGCAAAGGAATAGCATTAGAAACCTACAGATAGTGCATACTTTTCAGCTGAGATTAGTATGAATAGCAGATGATGTAAAATGTCTACCCCACAGCTCACGGAAATCAATTTCCAACAAAACTTGCGAAAAACTTCATCCTCGTCATCCCGGCCTTTGAGCCGGGATCTCATAATCTATTGCAAAAGAGTAGGGATCCCGGCTCAAGGCCGGGATGACGAGGATGTTGGGTAGTGAAAATTATCAAAATTGATTTCCGTGCCCACAGCTTAAGTGCAGAGATTAACTGTATTGATTGTTGGGCAGATTTCTTTTCGTTCTCACATCATTCTAATATAAAAGATTGTAAATTAGAATGGCGTGTAGTTGACAATATCCGCCCCAAAAGCCTAAACTATGTCATGGAAAATCCCAATCAATAGGCGGACATATGACAAAAGAAGAAACCAGCACAGCCCCATGGCTTCAAAAAAACTTCTTAAAAAGGCCTTACAGAGTGCATGGGGTCTTATTTTTAATCTTCATAATCCAAGGTTTTTTCTATGCAAGCCCTACAGAAATAATCCAGGGCCTGATTGCCATTATCTCTGGCCCAGACATTCTGGTAACGGACTATATATACACCGGCGGGTTAGGCGCGGCTTTTGTTAATGTGGGCTTGGCCGGGCTTTTTTCCATTTTTGTATTTGTATTGGTAAAGCACCAGCCAGTGGGCCTTACAATGGGCACTTTGGGTTTGGTTACAGGCTTCGCGTTTTTCGGCAAAAACCCTTTAAACATGCTTCCTATAATTTTAGGGGGCTATTTTTATAGCAAGTTTACCCGCACACCATATAAAAACTGTGTGCTGCCAGCGGTACTTGCAACCTGCCTTGCCCCAGCGGTTACAGCCCTTATATATGTACAGCATATCCCAAAAGGGGCAGGTATTGCCCTTGGTATAGGCGTTGGCATATTTATTGGGTTTATCATAAACCCCCTTGCCGCAGCAATGAAGCGCTCCTACGAAGACTATAATCTTTACAATGTAGGGTTTGCGTCGGGTATTCTTGGGCTTTGCTTATTTGCTATATACCGCAACCTTGGCATTGACTTTCCTCTTCTTGGCCTGTGGAGCAGTGGGTACAACTTTCAGCTTGGGCTTTTTTTGGCCATTCTTTCAGTTTACCTGATTATCTGCGGGTGGCTTTCTTCCCCTACACTCCGCCCCTATAAAGACCTTGTAAACCCAGACATACAAGGCCATGATTATTTTAGCGCATATATGGAAAAATCTTATGTGGCAATGGGCCTGCTTGGGCTTGGGTGCTTGGTGTTTATGCTGGCTGTGCGGGGGGATTACTCTGGCCCGGTTATTGGGGCAATACTCTCTGTTGTGGGTTTTGGAGCTTTTGGTAAAGCTCTTAGAAGCGCATCCCCTATTGTTGCCGGGGCCATGCTGGCAGCGGCGGCAAGCTGGCTTGTTGCGGGCACACCGTTCAATAGTCCGGGATTTCTTGTTGCTGCATTATTTTCTACTTGCCTGTCACCTATTTGTAGGCGGTATGGGGTATTTTGGGGTGTGGTTGCCGGGTTTGTTCATCTTTCCCTTGCTTCCCATGTGGGGCTTTTTCATGGGGGCATGAACTTATATAACAATGGCTTTGCAGGCGGCTTTGCGGCAATTATGCTGCTTCCCCTTATTCGGTTTTTTACAAAAGAGGGGGAAAAATCTAAATGACAATCCATGAAACATTAAAACAATACTTTGGCTATGATAATTTTAGGCCCGGGCAAGAAGAGCTTATTAAGGATACCCTGGCGGGCAAAGATGTCCTTGGCATAATGCCAACTGGGGCTGGTAAGTCCATGTGCTTCCAAATCCCGGCCCTTATGATGGATGGGATTACTTTGGTAATTTCCCCGCTAATCTCCCTTATGAAAGACCAGGTCAACGCCCTAACCCAGTCTGGCATTGGGGCGGCATTTATCAACTCATCCCTTACAGACGGGCAGATTGCCAAGGCATTTGCCAATGCCAAAAATGGTATGTACAAGCTTATATATGTGGCCCCAGAAAGGCTAATGACCTACGAATTTATAGCCTTTGCCCGTGAGGCCAAAATATCCATGCTTACAGTTGATGAAGCCCACTGTATCTCCCAATGGGGGCAGGATTTCCGCCCAAGTTACGCAAAAATCCCAGAGTTTATTAGCCAGCTGGCCAGCCGCCCTGTGGTGTCGGCATTTACCGCCACGGCCACCCCCATTGTCAAAGAAGATATTTTACACCAGCTTAAGCTTCGCACCCCAAATGTATTGGTTACTGGTTTTGATAGGCAAAACCTTTACTTTGAGGTGCAAAAGCCCGACAACAGATTTGAAGCATTGCTTAAATTTTTGCAACCTAAGCAGGGCCGCACTGGGATTATATACTGCACAACCCGGGCAGCCGTGGAAGAAGTATGTCTAAAACTGCAGCAATACGGCTTTAATGCTTCCCGCTACCACGCAGGGCTTTCTGATAACGAGCGGCACAGCAACCAGGAGGATTTCTTATACGACAGGATACAAATCATGGTTGCAACCAATGCCTTTGGTATGGGAATAGACAAATCCAATGTGTCCTTTGTGGTGCACTACAATATGCCAATGAACCTGGAAGCCTACTACCAGGAAGCAGGCCGGGCAGGCCGTGATGGAAGCCCTGCGGACTGTTTATTGCTATACAGCGGCCAAGATGTACATACTCACCTGTGGATGATAGAAAACCCCCGGGACATAGAATATCCAGACCCACAAATAGAGGCTACCCTAAAAGAACGTGACCGGGTACGCCTTAAGGAAATGACATTTTACTCCACCACCAAGGATTGCCTGCGGGGGTATATTCTTAAATATTTTGGAGAAACGCCGGAGAATTTCTGCGGTAACTGCATAAACTGCAACACCCATTTCGAAGAAATGGACGTAACCCAAGAGGCGCAAAAAATAATCTCCTGCGTAGCCCGTATGAAGGAGCGCTTTGGGGTAGTTATGATTGTGAATGTACTCCAGGGTTCCAAAAGTGATAAGGTGCTGCGGTTTGGGTTAAACCGGCTTTCTACCTATGGTATCAGCGACAAAACATCTAAGCAGCTGCGGGATATTATTGAACACTTGGTGTTAAGCGGTGCCCTTAGCAAAACCGACGATCAATTCCCGGTTATACAATTGGGCCCAAAGGCAAGCGATATCTTGCGCGGGAATGAAACCGTCATCATAAAGCTGTCCAAGGAAGACATTGAGCCTAAGGCCAAAACAAAAAGAACCCGGGGCGAAAAGCCCAAGAAGCGGGTATTTCCAGGCGGGGAAGCCGCTACTGCTGCCAATAATAAAAAAGCCCCTCCGGAAGCAGAGGGGCAAAATAAAGCAGATATTGTACTCTTTGATAAGCTGAAGGAATTGCGGCTTACAATCGCCAACGAGCAAAGGGTTCCGGCTTTTGTAATATTGCACGATAGCTCCCTGGCAGATATGTGTATCAAGCTGCCTAAGACTATGGATGACCTGCTAAAGGTTTCTGGGATAGGTAAAGTTAAGGCTGAGAAGTTTGGTGAGCGGTTTTTGGATGTTATTACAGGGCATCTTCAATCGCAATAGACCCGCTTATAATGTCAGATACTTCCCAAAGAATATCATCGCAAATAGCCTCAACTATTGTATATTTCCGGTTCTTAAGATCAACGGCCTTGATCTGGTCGCACATAATAAAACCTGTTGTTGCCATTCCTTCTAACGGAACATGCAATGGGCTTTCTCTGTAGGTACTAGTGATTGGGCAAATTAGTACCATATTACTCACTTGTGAAAAAGAAAAATTATTTATTATAAGCGCAGGGCGGAAACCTGATTGTTCATGGCCCCTTGTTGGGCTTAAATTAATTTTTATTATGTCCCCCTGTTTAGGTTTCCTGATTACCATACTTCCTCTCCTGCAGGTTCCATGTCAAGCCATTCTCTATCTTCATCAGTCAATTCATAAGGTTGCCTGTTCCAATTCTTTATACGTTCAGCAAGAGGGATATGTGTTCTATTGCTTTTTAACTTCTTTATTGTGATTTTGCTGTGGGTTGCAATAATTTTAACTTGCTCGTTTTCTTCTATACATGCTGTTTCAAGAATAGCTTTGGGCAAACGTATTGCCCGGCTGTTTCCCCATTTTTGGATAGTGGCCTGCATTTAATCAACTCCTTTATATGTAGTATATACAATGTTGAAACATTTATCAATGAAAATAAAAAAAGTGCTGCATTTAAGGCAAATAACGAAATATGTATGCAATATTCGTAGGGGGCGGCATCCCCGACGCCCCGCTAGCCTTGTAAATACTAGGCTGCGGGGCGTCGGGGACGCCGCCCCCCTACGATTATTGCATATTTATTTATTGTAGATATATATAAGCCTACAGCACCCGCCGTGCGGTAACAAAGGTCCGCGCAAAATAAGCGCTATGCAAGTTGCTAATTACCACGCCCCCAGTACGGGAAGATGAGGAGTGTATAAACTGCCCGCCCCCGATATACAGCCCAACATGGGAGACAGTGCGCCCACCTGCGGTTGCAAAAAATACTAAGTCACCAGCTTGGATATTGCTGCGGGACACATAAACCCCGCTGGAAGCCATATCCCTAGACCTGCGCGGCAAGGTAACCCCAAAGGGCCTTAATACATAAATCACAAAACCAGAACAATCAAAGGAACTAGGCCCGTTGCCCCCCCAGCGGTATGGGGTACCGAGGTAGCGCAAAGCCCTTGTCACAACATCTTCAATAACGCCTTCGCTTACCGTTGCGGTGTTTAAACGGGCTGGCGGTACTGTTATAAGGGTAGCGGGTACATATAGGTGGTGCCTTTCGATAAACGCCAGCTCCCCTTCATATATTACACCGTACCAATTGCCGTAGTAGGATACAACCGTAAAATAATCACCTTCTGCTGCTATGCCAATAGGCTCGCCATAAGACATGTCTGGCAGGTCATAAATCCATGCGGCGGGGGCTGTTAGCGAGCCCATGGTGCGGTAGAAGCTTACCCATTCCCGTGCGATATATGCATAGCCAATGTCTGGGAAAGAAGCGCGGAAAAAGTCACCATATTCTCCCACAATATTTACTACTGTACCCCTGGGTACTGTGGTTATTCTGTTTGCGTCACTGATTTCTGGGCTGGAGCGGACATTTACTGCAGAGCCGGTAACGGTTACATAGGTGTCCGCAAGGGCGGTTTGCCCGGTAAGGGTAAACAAACCCAGGGCAAATAACCCGGCAATAAAGTACCGGAATGCTTTGTTTTTAATTGCTGTTGCTTTTTTTACATTTTTAATCATATGTATCCTCCATCAAATATAAACACTTAAATATTAACAATCTATTAATAAACTATTAAGTTGATTATAATCTTGTGATAGATTTTGTCAAGAAAATATATTTTAATTTTTAATTCGTTGTTACAAATGGCGCAAAAGCGCATGTTTGTCGTATAATGCCCCCTATGCATATTTTGCGCACAAAAGCACTACACTTATAAAAGAAAGAAAAGGACGTGACACCTTGCAATTTTTGTTTCTAATGCTTACCGGCCTTGCCTTGGGTGCGGCCAACATTGTACCCGGTATAAGCGGGGCAACCCTGGCGGTTATTTTTAGGGTATATGACCGGCTTATTTCCTCCATAAACTCACTTTTTACCCAGCCCAAGAAGTCATTGATGTTTCTGGTGCCCGTTGGCCTTGGTATGGTTATCGGGATACTTGTGGTTGGCACAGTTTTTGCTGGGCTTTTTAGGCAGTTTTCCTTCCAGACAAGTGCTTTGATTTCAGGGCTTGTGGCTGGCGGTGTACCTTTTATCTATAAGCAGGCTATTTCCAAAGACGGGAAAAAACCATTGTATTTTGTGGTTGCTGCTGTGGCCGCCATTATTATTATCCTGCTTGCCCTGGTTGTGCCTACACCTGCAGTTGGGGATGCTGTGTTTAACTGGCGGTTTGCCCTTTTACTTTTTGTTGGGGGGCTAACCGCCGCCGCAGCGCTTGTAATACCTGGGGTAAGCGGTGCCATGGTTATGATGCTTTTTGGGCTGCTTCCTATTATCATGGACACAATTGCATTAATAACAGATTATTTACGCACCCCCACAAATTTGGGGCTGCTTGGCCCTATCTTGCAAGTGGGTATACCTTTGGGGCTTGGTATAATTGCGGGGATATTGCTGGCCTCTAAGCTGATTGCGATGTTATTAGAGCGGCATTTTAGCATTACGTATTTCGCTATTCTTGGGATGGTAATTGGTACTATCTTTGCCGTATTTAGTGACCCCGATACCTACTATAGCGTGGAAAGAATGACTGCCGGGATTATTGTCACTGGGGTAATTGCGTTTATTGTTGGGATGGTGATTGCTTTGTTTTTTGGAAAGCGTCCTGTTGGTGAAGATAAGTAAAGCGCATATTTGTTCATAAAATCCGCATAATAAAAGCATACCCACCGGTATGCTTTTTTATTTTCCATACTTATACTAATCTCAGCTAAAAAGTTAAAATCATTGCGGTCTTTTTGCCACAATCCTGCGTCAGCACCTTCTAGCGGGCCTTCTTGGCCCGCGTCGTCGGCACTTCCTTGGCTTGTGACAAAAATC
>Ga0131853_10025170_pt1 | contig 10726 bp, 10 predicted proteins | sample TergutLab28metaG_FD_92764 | JGI IMG/M metagenome (GOLD analysis project Ga0131853, IMG submission 92764) | Labiotermes labralis P1 segment gut microbial communities from Petit-Saut dam, French Guiana - Lab288 P1 (version 2) (version 2) | ecosystem: Host-associated > Arthropoda: Insects >... | reverse complement strand
TCCAGTTCTTTAATGTCTTTGTCAAATGTGCTTCCTACATGCAATTTGCTTTGAACACTACCTCTTTTTAAACATATTCTTGCACATTTTTCTAAACCAAAATTCATATTCATATCTTTACTAATTGTTTGCAAAATTTTCATTTCGTTCTTCAACTGATTTTCATTTCTACCCAACAGTTTCAGGTCATCCATATACAATAGGTGACTTATTTTCCTCTCAGTTCCATTATTATTATTATTATTATTATTATTATTATTATTATTACACCCTCTTAGAAACCCTATGTCATTTTTAATAACTAAACGTTTATTGGTATATTCTGTCTATAAAATGTAAAAAATATTATTTTGAATTTTGGGTTATGTCCCAAGGGCTAAAGAGCATATTTGAATTGAAGAGAAGTAAACTGACAGGATAATGGAGAGAATTTCCTAGTGAGGAGATTATGGTTGTGCTTTTCATCTTCATTTGCAGTGGTGATGTTGAAGTGAGCAAGACATTTAGTATATATGGGAGTAAGACAGATTTTCTGTTTGAAAACCACATGGAATATTTGGGCCATGGAGTGCAGTGTCACACTGAAATGTATTGTAGGAAAGCAATGTATCACATGGGTTATTGTGTCATGGAGTAGAGTAGAACACTGAAATGTATTGTTGGGAAGCAACAGTGTGTGAGGATGTGACTAAATTCAGTTGGCTTAGGGTGAATTTCATTGGCAGGTTTTGGGGTGATAGTAATGAACCTTTCTGTTTCATGACAGTAGTGAATTTCTGAAATATAAAAAAATAACAGCAGAATTTATGACGCAGTTCATTATGGTTTTATCATTATCATTGATTTTATTGTTCTCAGTTTCTGTGGTAAGAAAACATCTTGTTAGATTCTTACCCTCACAAGAACATAGTAACAGAACATGCAGTAGTTTTGATCATTCCAAAAATAAGGTTATTATTCACTAGCTTCTCACCATGATGACCTGGGTTCAATCCCAGAGGAAGCTGGGTGGGGCTTGTGGTGGACATAGCCATGTTGGAACAAATGTTCCTTTGAGCACTTTGGTTTGCCATCATCACTTACAGTGGTTTTCTCTTTTCACTTGCAATATGTCCATTGCTGCATTCTCTTCTGTCATCTGGGGCTAATGCAGTAGGCCAGGGAATGACAGATTTTTGTTGGGTTAGGAGCTAGACAGTTTTACACCATCAGGGTGTGTAGGTAATCAGTACACACACGTCTGCATCATATGATCAGCACACATTCCATGCTTAGTGCATAAAATGGCATTACAAGTGAAATGCCTGCCGACTCTACCCAAGTATGCACAATCATAAATGACCGCTGAACAGAGAATTTGTGTTCAGAATGTTCACTGGTAGAAATGAGCAATTTTGTGGTGCAACATCGTTGAGCTGGGATTTTATAGAGGGCAGAAACCTACATGAACTACAAATAATTAACTCTCAAATAGCAGGAAAACTGATATGCAGGATATTGAACCTTGCAATAGGCCGCTTTTAGATAGTGTCAGGGATTTACTGTCATTTCATTTGTAAGGTAAGAAATAAAATAAAGACATGAATAAATGGTACACTTTGTGTGCCAAATTTGTTTCAGATCTTTTGAGTATTTATTTTTCTCATACGAAGTTGTCAGGTTTTTGCAGAGGAATTAACATTCTTCAGAAAGAGAGACAACTCAGTTGTCCTGTTCATTTTTCTTCAATTGTTGCTTTCTTTAGCATTCTGACATCCATAAAAGATATTTAGTATCATTGCAGCTTCTCTCAGAATTGTCAGGTCTTAAATGACTGACATATTCACCAACACAGATATTGGATACTGTCACAGTTTCTGTTCGAATTATTGTCAGAGGTTGTCTTACTGTTATTTTATTATTAACTGAATGTTGCTTTGTCAACTACATAGGTTACAAGGATCCAAGGAGTGGTAGGATATGCCTGACTGATGGTTAGGAAAGATGTGGGAGCAGGAGTGATTGTTTATTTTTTTAAATTACTGCCTTCATGTTTGCTAGAATGATCTGAAGAAAATTATGATGGCTGTCATGTAAAATGGTTGGTCTGGCAGCTACAACTGGAATCAGATACTTAGCAAATATGAATCCTTAGAGAATGTAAAATGAAGGAAAAACTGTGTGGTCAGAGTTGTTGATAGCATCTGCTAGGATATTTGTATCTGCAGCGACTTAGAAGATCAGGAGTGTTTGCTAAGAACTGATGTGTGTTTTGACAATTGATTTTTTAGTTGGCCAGACCCAAGTAAACAGAAGCCACAATCACTGCAGGAAATGGCAGCAAAGGGGAACCCAAATCATGTCTCTGAAGATGAAGAAGCTGAGAGGGAGATGAAAATAGAGAGAGATGATCCTAAGGTGTTACAAGAAGCCAGAGACTTTGATGAATACAAGGATGATCATCGACGTGGTTGGGGTAATAGGATGAATCGCAGCTGAAGAGGTCAGGAGGATGCAGTGCTGCATGAATCCTGAGTGTGTTTGCTGAGACTTGTTCAGTTTAGAAAACATTTAAATTTAACATCAGTGGATTTTGTGATGTCTTTTGTTGATGGCTGTTTGTAAATACATAATTGTACCAAATAGAAACTGAATTTTGTGTATACACATGTTATATGTTATGAGTTGCTTTTCATACATTTAATCTTGCATCATACACACCTTTGTTTGAGAAAAGTTTGCTGAAGAAGATATTTTACCCTAAGAAGGAGGAGGGAATGGGAAACTCAAGAAAATTATAATGAGTCCCATGATTTGTATGCCTCACCAAATATTAGGGTAAACAAATGAAGGACGATGAGGTAGGTGGGTCATGTAGCATGTATGGGGAGAAGAAAAATGCTTACAGGGTATTTGTGGAGAAACGTGGAGGGAAGAGACCACTTGAAAGACCTGTATAAAGATGGGAGTACAAAGTAGATCTTGCAGAAATGGGATGGAAGGGCACGGACTGGATTAATTGGAATCAGGATAGGGTTAAGTAGTGGGTCATTGAGATTTTGGTGAAGAATGCTTGGGGTTTTATAAAGCTGGTGAATTTCTTGATGAGCTGTGCAACCATTAAATTGCAGTAAGGAATCTGCTGCATACATGTATCGAAACACACCGTCTGCTTTATGTGGAGCAGTATCTTTTGGTAAGCAAAGACGAGGAACTGTTGCTTTGTTTTCATGTGCAACCTTTTATTATGGATATTTGGTCTTTTTACTACTTTTACTGATTTTACGTATCCTGAATGTTTTATGGTTGCTTGACTTTTTTTCTTTTCATCAAAGGGAATGTATATTTTGTACAGAGTGAGTTGCACATTACCTGTAAAAGTTAAATAAAACATCCATAAGACAGTAAGAGTTGTCTGTTGCTCATAAGCCAACAAGAGTTATCTGTTATAGTAATTGCTACTGGTCTGTCTGACCATGCCAAGTGTATAGTTGGCATTAGATTGAGTGCTGTATAGCCATTGGAGAACTTCATATAGCAGTGGAGCCATAGGCAAGAGATCACCACTTTGTTTTTGGATACTGTATACATTATACAAGATGTGAGGTTCTCACACTGATGTTGCTGAATATTTTATCTTCTGGAATGTTGTGCCATGACAGTTAGGCCCCAGAATTGTCCTGCCATTTTTAGACTGCTTGACTCTGAAGGTGCAGTTAATACAATCTTCAAATTGTCAATAACTGCCAACTAATGTGACGTAACTTGAATCTTCTGTTTAAAAGGAGACTCTGTGTCTTGATATCGAATTTCGTACCCTTTTAATTTTCTGTGCTCAAATTGGGACTGTTTATGTAGTCATTTTAAAGTAAATTAAACTAAACTGAATTAAATAGTGCCCCAAACAAACAAACAAACAAACCAACATGCTGGTGATTAATTCACTGAACATAAATTCTTTAAATTTTTATACTGCTGCATCTCTGTTTTGCATTATGGAGGCATATGATTTTGTATGAATACTATGCCAAGGGTTGGTTCTTCACCTCATGGACCCATGACATATCTAATGTGAATTTAATGTAATCCATATTCCATTCAGTAGATTTATGATACAGTATTTGAGCCAACACACTGCGAAATCAATAATGAATATTCCTTTGCCACGTTCCTCCAACATTATTCAACCTCTACAAGGTCATCATCAGGGAGGTACATGGAGAAGCACACAGTACAGCAAATTCTGTCAAAGATGTGCATGTGTGAGGTTGTAACGTGTAGGACTGTAAGTAACCAGTGATTATTGATTACTGATTGTGCATTTTGTTGGATCAAATACTGTATAATGTAGTGTGAAGTTAATTCAGCCAGTGATTAGATGAATTACTCTTGCCTGTTCTGAGAATCAGTTGAAACTCTGTTTGAAATGCAGAGTTCTTCAACCTTAGACCAGGTGGCATATGTGATAACCACAACCCATTTGTTGCCACGTAAGCAGAGATTTATGACTCCACATTTAAGAGTGAGGCGCACTGTGTTCTTTCTAGATATGCTGCTAATCAAGTTCCATTGTCACTCAATTTGTCTTTATTCAAATCCTGCTGTTTTCATATTTTCATTTTGCACAGCATGTAACCTGTTGTGTGTAACTTTTTTTTTTTTTCATATTCCAGCACACTGTTAGTGAGAACCTCAAAGCAACCATCTTGAGTACAGAATATGACAGATCAAAAGCAACTGGAGAATGTGGAATGTTTAATCTATTTTGGTAGTAGGATAAATGCTGCAAGATCTACAGGGGAAATTAAATCCAGGATTGCCACTTCAAAAGCAGCGTTCAATAAAAAGACTCTTTTTCACAAGCTAATCAACTTAAATTTAAGGAAGAGGCTAGTGAAATGCTACATTTGGAACATAGATATGCACTTTATATGTTGTACTGTTGTGATATTCTATGTTTATTGTATTGTTGTTGTGTTTTATTATTTTAATTGTTACTGTTTGCCTGTAAGTGACAGTGTTGTTTGAAACAATTTAAGATGAATTTTTTTGACGTGTGGTGCTGGAGAAGGATGGAGAAGATCAGTTGAACTGATTGTGTGAAAAATGAAGAAGTTTACATAGAATCAAGGAGGAAAGGAATAACTTACGTACAGTAAAAAAGAAGGAAGGCTCACTGCATTGTTGACGTGTTGCATAAGGACTGCCTTCTAAAGCACATTGTTGAAGGAAAATAGGAGGATATAAGTGATGGGAACACGAGGAAAAATATGTAAGTAGCTATGGATGACCATAAGGAAACGAGAAGATACCGGAAATTGAAAGCAGAAACACAAGGTTGCATGCTGTTGGAGAACTTGCATTGGAAGATGCTATGGACCTGTCATAAGACTGACTACAGAATGGCGATGATTACATTACACTATATAATCGTGATGTTAGTGGGGATATTTTGTCCATAAGAAATAGAAAAATAATGTGTGATTAGCCCTCACTGAATGCCATTTTACTGTTGCACTGGAATGTGCCTTGGAAAGCACGTTACAGTCATCTGCAGTGTTGTATGCTTAACTGCAATGTTGTAAGTCTGCAAACAACACTATTATTGCAGGGAAACAGAAAACTCCTGGCTGACACAGATGAAGGATGTTTGGAAAATGGTGTGCTGGAAAAAATATTTGGACTGAAGAGCAAGCAATGGAAGGTTTAAACACAGGATACATAATGAGGAGCTTCGTGTCAAAAATGGAGGATTTTTGTAGCATTTATAGAATACCATCTTCAGGGGTTTGATGTGAACACTGATATGTTTCTACCAGGGTAGACTATGTTACATCACACTGAGGGGAACCATGATTGGTACTGTTTATAAGGTGTTATTAGGGTGATGAAATGGAGGAAGGTGAGATGATTGGCACATGCAGCAAGTTTGGAAGAGATGAGAAATGCATTAAAGTTTCGGACGGAAAACCTGGAGGGAAGACCTAAACATAGATAGGTAAAGGTAAATGTAAGGCAAAGTTCATCCTAAAACAGGCCATGAAGGCCTAGAGAGGGACTAGAATCTACTCTTTTTTAACACTGGTGGTAGATGACAGTGGGTGGTTAATACCACGCTTTACCCCTGGGAGAGAGACCCAGTACCCATTGCACAGGAGCTTGGTAGTACCCAGGGTTGGTCTGGGCGGGTGTGAAAAATCTCTCTGCCACTGGGATTTGATCTACGGACTGTCCAGCCCCTAGCATGTCGCTATACCGACTACGCTAAGAATAGATGGGTGGGTAATATTAAAATGGATCATAAGGGTGGGAGGGTGTGGACCAGTGGCAGTCTTGTAAACATTATACTGAACCACCAGTTTCCATAAAAGTCTGGGAATTTCTTGCCTGAGTTTGTTTCTCAAGAAGGATTCTGCTCCAGGGAAGTATTAACATATGCATGTAATCTGATGGAGTACTTGTCAGTGCCACCCATTTGGCCTTTTCTTGGTGAATTGTTTCATCAGTGACAGCAAGAGTTAAATGATTGGGTTATTATAGATTCTGTAGTTATAAACGTTGCTTAAGAGGAAACCAAATTTGCTGCTTTCCAGTTGTACATTGACAGGATGTATGTGAAAAATGACAATGTGGCTGTAACGTATGATTGATCATGTATAAATAAATTGATTTTTGGTTTCTTTGATGACTTGGTGGCTGAAACTATACAGCATAAGATGGTACCATGATTAATGAGCAGTGATTTAGAAAAGAATTTGCATGGAAGTGGTGGTGACCTAATTTGGCCCGCTATTCTGTCATGTGCCTGAGGGTATTTAGGTGAGTCGAACTCATCACCTCCAAAATATAAGTAGGAATCGTTACTGGCTGAGCCAATTTGCTTGTGCAAGCATAAAACTTCCAGTTTCCGGTTCAGAGGGTAGCGGAGTTCTTTCCGGTGGGATAAAGCAGCCGGAGAATGAAGCTCACTTCATCTACGAGGTTATGTATGAATGCCTAGGATTCTACCTCCACTCTTCCATGCAGCAGAGATTACGTCCTCCGTTGGTATGTCGGCCCGTGGTTGAAAAATGCCGCCTTTCGCCTTTTCGTATGTTCTATTTAGATCACGATCGTGCACATTTCGTAAAGAATCTCGCCTCGTTACTAAAGAGATATCCTTGATGACACAATGAATGGGAGCGTATCGGCACGGGCGGACACGCTAGCCACCGACAGGCCACAATCCCAGTCACTATCACTTCCACGCACTCTCTCGTTGGAACCGTAACGAACCGGAAGTTAATATCTTGTCCTTAACATTTCCTCTTTTTCTTTAGCATACGTCGATCGAAAGTAGGAAATTATCCTCACAGCATCCGGAGGTGTTCTGCGTGTTGTTATTAAATGTTGTTGAATTCTTCAACAACGTATCCAAAATGTATGTGTGTACAAAGCCTGTGCTTCGGTACAACGTACTGGAGGCATATGGGGAAGTGAAGGTGTATTAACTTGAAGTAATGGGTGGCGATAAGTGTCCAGCATCATGCCCGTGTCCGATAACCCACGATGAAAGAGATCTTAGTGCCCACTGAATAGGAGGCGGAGTGGGCCTCAGGTTTGGCATGGACGCTTTGTGGAATACAAAATCTATTGCCCCTGTCAGGACTCGAAGTCATTTACCTCAGTTGTCTAGTCATTAATGAGATATCTTAGCACCTGAATTTGCCACAGCTAGACGAATTTCCTGTGCGTATGGCTTATACCTCACCTCGTTAGGTTACGTTAGTTGTGTCATTGTGACGCTGTTTTGATGGTTATACAGGAGGACTGGAAGCAAAAATAAGGGACAAGTGATTCTGTCGGTGGCAGTGAAAACACTTGTTTTGTCTATGTCTGATGTCTGTGTATTATTGCACCAGATATCAGTTGAATCTCTGAAAGTATGTAGTTGAGACATTCATATGATGGACAGGTAGGCGTATTACTTCCACTCGTCATAATCTCTCAGGTTAAAATTTTGTCCAAAACGATGTAAAGCATTTAAAGTAGAATGGCTCTTAAAGTGAAACCAGAACGTCAAAACGAAAATATTTTCGGGGGTGGGGGGGGGGGGAAGTAAGTCTACCATTTCAGGTTTAATCGAACGGGTTTGGAATATAAGAAGGTGTCTTCGAAGTGCTCCAAAAGACAGTTGGGTATAAGAGCTAGGCAGAGCAATCTCTTGGAATAGTAACAGTTCTTGATTTGTTAAACCGCGCTATCAACTGCGGGTCTTACATAGCATCGAAAGAGGCTCCAAAACATTGTTATGAGTGCCGAGGTAAAAGATGCTCCATAGAAAAGCAGTTGAGATCTGCTTTAAGGAATCTGCCTGGAATGAGGAAAACTACGACGACTTTAAATGGGATATTCGATTTCCGAGACGAGATTTAAATGGATGATTTTTGTATACAAGGCATGAATCCCAGTTACTGCATCACTTTGTGTGACAGAAGAATAGGCGTAATAGGTTGGTGCTTAGATGTGTGGTTAAGTCGAATGTTGCGCCGTTTGGGGTCAAGGGATTCGGTAAGGAAATGGGCAATTAACCCTTACCCTGCTAACATGGAGAATATGGTGAGCTAATAATGCCAGCAAATGGCAGATGGGGGTTAACTCGGCGTTTAAAGGGTTAAGGCGAAGTGTGGCTCGAGTTAGAGTCGTATGACACGATAATGAAATGGATCGTTAAGCTGAGAGCTAGCTCAGGTTAAAGTCACGTGACTTGATAAGGAACTGAATAGAATTAATCTTGTGCCCGTTAGGGCCAAGTGACACGAAAAAGAAATGGGACAGTTAAGGCAGAAATGTAGCTCGGGTTAGGGTCAAATGACTCCAGAAAGAATGTGTAGTTAAGCCGAGATGTGGCTTGGGTTAGAGTCGTGATTTGATAAAGATGGTAGTTAAGTTGATATGTGACTAGAGTTAGGGTCAAGTGACACGATAAAGAAATGGGTAGTTGAGGTGAGAGCTAGCTCGGGTTAGGGTCATTTGACTTGACAAGGCAATGAGTACGTAAGCTGACACTTCGAACGAGTTAAATTCAAGTGACTCTATAGTAAATGGCGGAAGGTCGCTGGTTCGATCCCAGCTGGTGTCATTGGAATTTTTCATTGACATAAAATCCTTCCGATCGCAGTATGGCCCTGGGGTCGACTCAGTCTCTATAGAAATGAGTACCAGGAGCATTTCCTGGGGATAAAGGCGGCCGGCGCGTAAGGCTGACAACCTTACCACCATCCCGTGCCTTTGTCCTGAAATCTGGGAACTTTAACTTCCTGGAACACTCTGGGCCCCTCCAGGCCTGTAACGGGACTCCTTTACCTTTACCTTTATATAGTAAATGGGTAGTGAAGCTGCGGTCTGGCTTCGGTTGAAGTCACGTAATTCCCTTTGGTCTTGGAAGTGTTGAATGTTCGGCTGTCATTTCTAACGAATTATTCACTTGAGAGTGTAATTTTAAAATATAGGTTACAGGTTACATTTCTTACAAAGGATTAATTTTTACTTCTTGATTTCTTTGACGGGAATTTTCTGTTCTGCTCATAAGAGCCGGCCAGTTCTAGCTTTTAACAGGAACGTAATATTAACACATCAACAAGATGACGCTGTTGCTTTGATACCATTGTTACCAGGATTCGATTCCGCAGGACGAGAAAAGTTTTCAGTGTAACTATTCCCTTTCGATTTCTTGGCAGAGAAATTTAACGCAGATAAAGGAGTCTTTCATACTGACCATAAATCGATATTTCCTTCATTTCGTACTTGTACGTCTGCAATGGGCCACCTGTAATAATTTCTGTTTATTTCCCTGTCGCCTGTTAACAACCATTTTACAAGCCAGTGCCAATCGACACCAGCCAAAAGAAAGAATTGCTTCACGACAATCAGTTGTGCCTCGTCATGATACCACCGGTCAATACGTCGACTGTGGGAAGCGCAGATCTTAAGTTTATCTGAGTGTTCTAGGAAGTGTGTCATCCCCGTTGTGTGTGCGAAAATTGGAAATGGTATGCAGTCAAACACAACTATATCACTTAAGGTGTATTAATGGCTATACTGGACAATTACAAGTTTCGGCCTATACTGGCCATCTTCAGGTTGTCTTAAGAGAACTTAACTTAAGGTCCTACTATATACATTGAGCGCGCACGTGGTGCAGAGATCTCTACATACGGGCCTTATTGCTTAAAGTAATTCTATATGTGGAGATGTGCTCTGACTAGAAGCACGGTGCCGCTAGTAGCCTCCATACAACTCCAGAACCTTTAAAACTTTACAGTAGCTACTAGCAGCACCGTGCCTCTAGTCAGAGCACATCTCCACATATAGAATTACTTTAAGCAATAAGGCCCGTATGTAGAGATGTCTGCACCACGTGCGCGCTCAATGTATACAGTAGGACCTTAAGTTAAGTTCTCTTAAGTCAACCTGAAGATGGCCAGTATAGGCCGAAACATGTAGTTGTCCAGTATAGCCATTAAATACACCTTAAGTGATATAGTTGTGTTTGACTGCATACCATTTCCAATTATCTGAGTGTTGTTATGCCATAACAGCTTTCAAATAAAATATTACACGTCAGTCATTAACACAACATTACTTTTATATACAATGGTATATATGTCAGGGCGACATGTTTCGACCTAGTAGGTCATCCTCAGGCCCTCCAAGAACACAGATCTAAGCGTTGTTCAGTTTTTCTGCATTGTGGGATCCCAAATGC
>Ga0131853_10025167_pt1 | contig 10727 bp, 10 predicted proteins | sample TergutLab28metaG_FD_92764 | JGI IMG/M metagenome (GOLD analysis project Ga0131853, IMG submission 92764) | Labiotermes labralis P1 segment gut microbial communities from Petit-Saut dam, French Guiana - Lab288 P1 (version 2) (version 2) | ecosystem: Host-associated > Arthropoda: Insects >... | reverse complement strand
TGTACTGTATCACACCCGCTACATATGTACAGGGTGGTATAGCAGTACATATGTACTGTATCACACCCGCTACATATGTACAGGGTGGTATAGCAGTACATATGTACTGTATCACACCCGCTATATATGTACAGGGTGGTATAGCAGTACATATGTACTGTATCACACCCGCTACATATATACAGGGTGGTATAGCAGTACATATGTACTGTATCGCCACAACCCTTAAGGCTGGTAATTACATTGTAGTGTTCAATGTTCCGATCATACAGTAAATGTAATTTCTTAACCGAACTTGAATTTCCCCTAAACATGACCGTATCTGGGCTCAAACCATGAAACACAATAATTTGGTAGCCCGAAACGTGGTCTTGAAACTGCCGAAGTTCGTCAAAGCCTCCGCCGTTAGGTACATCCACACCGGAAGCCTTCAGGAGATCTTCAACAGGTTTCTTAAAGCTTTTGCTATGCCTATATAATTGGTACTTAGGGTCACCATTAACACGCGCCATAGCGATAATAAGTGCATAAGCCAAACAATTGACAGTCGCTTGAACTGTAACGATACTCTTTTTAATAGCACTCAAAACATTTAATGAACGCCCCTTCGTCTTTTCAGCCCTTTTACCGTTACCAGCAGGCATCCTAACATGGTCCAGATGCACTTCAAGACGGTCAGTCAAGCCGAATTTTGCATTACTCTGGATCACCTTTCCGAGTACGGCCCAGACCACATCAGGTTTAAGCTGGTCGCTGCGACGTAAACTAATGCCAACCACTTTATCCTCAACGTTCTCAGTGTTGCGGATTCTCAAACCCACCAAATCTCTCTCCGGCACATCATTGACTAGGTAGTTTCTCAATGCTGTAATGCATTCCTTTAGATAAGTACAAGGGTTCTGTTCTTCAACCGGAGAATTGAACTTAATAAATAGACTACGCCCGGTCGCTTTAACTTTTGGAAAAGATTTTGAGGTCTCATCCAAAATTATAAAGGGTAGCTGTTCCGACAACTGATTGTTCCCACTAGTAGAGGCTATTTCCTCCCTGCTTACAGAGGGGGTCTAAGCAGATGGAATAGCTCTCTCCCTACTGAGAAACACTTTCTTAGCCATTATATTTTGATTAGTAATAATACCACTTACTTGAGTATTAAATGTAGTTCCGTACACTGTTGCAGGTAGCAGGTATCACGACTGGTATCAAACTCAGTAGCACCGACTGGTGATAGGTCTCGTACAAAGCAGCTTGGTAACGAAGCAGAGATCTCAGCAATTCGGAAACCAGGTTCAGAATATTTCAGTAGGGGTTTGGGGATGACATATATAGCTCACCCCTAACAGGTTTTGTCTGAGTGGTGAAAGTTAAAAGGAAAAGTTCGCTAAAGTGAAAGTTACTGGTTTAGCTGGGTGTAGCAATAGGTGCTGTTGACAGAGTTGTGTTAGAATAAATAATAACCGGCACCATACTGTCTGCCATAATGCGTCATTTGTTTAGATATCAGAGGTTATTCTAGTGGGCTTTTGATGTTATATCGATAAAAGGGAAAGTTATTGAGTTTAGCCCGAGACGTAGCAGCAAGCGCTGTTGACACAAATAGATGAAGTTATGGTAGAACCTGCCCAGCCCTTAGCTGTTGTATCTTATCCACTTTTGCATTTAAGTTATATTTTAAAAGTAGCGTGCTATAGCAATCATATTGTAAGAAGTTAGGTTTAATTTTAAAAATACCAGCAGTATTGTGAAATCGATAAACACCGCTCTGGTTGTCATATTGAAGATACACGCATCCTTCTTGTTGTAACATAACACCCATCCTAATAAACGTCAGACAGTCTGCATATTTAAACTAATGCGATTGGAACTAAAGTAATATACATAAATGATTAATTACAAACCTAAAAATCGTACAATGTATATGTTTGTAAAATTGTGTGTATTTATTTTCCTTATACCAGGGATAGGGTCCTTTAAAAAGAGATGGTTAAAGCCGCAGGATTCGAACCCAGTATCTTACCGCTTCAGCCAAAACGTTTCGAGAAACATAAAGTCATATAAATTTTAATTTAAAAGTAGCGCGCAGGTAGCCATATTCGAAAATGACGGAAAGCGCCAACTCAAACTTAAAGTTAGTTAGGTTTAATTTAAAAGTAGGCGTTGGCAGTCATATTGGAAAATGGCGGACTTTAAAGTTACAACAAATTAAAAAATACAGCGCTGGTAGCCATATTGGAAAATGGAGGACTTTAAAGTTAGAACAAATTTAAAAATACCGCGCTTGTAGCCATATTGGAAAATGGCGGACGTTAAAGTTAGAACAAATATGAAAGTACTGCGCCGGTAGCCATAATGGAAAATGGCGGACTATAAATTTACAACACATTTAAAAATACCGCGCTAGTAGCCATGTAGGAAAATGGCGGACGTTAAAGATAGAACAAATTTAAAAATACCGCGCCGGTAGCCGTATTGGAAAATGGGGGACTTTAAAAGTAGGTTGGCGCCCATTCAAAATAATAGCCACCGCCATGTTTGTTGACATAGTACTCATTTGTTTATATATCAAAGGTTTATTTACACCACGTGACCGAGAGGTTATTGACCCGCCGCCATGTTTGTTGACATACTACATCATTTGTTTACATATCAAAGGTTTATTTACACCATGTGACCGAGAGGTTATTGACCCGCCGCCATGTTGTTGATATAATACGTCATTTGTTTACATATCAAAGGTTTATTTACACCACGTGACCGAGAGTTTATTGACCCCGCCGCCATATTTGTTTACATAGTAAGTCATTTGTTTACATATCAAAGGTTTATTTACACCACGTGACCGAGAGGTAATTGACCCCGCCTCCATATTTGTTGACATTCTACGTCATTTGTTTACATATCAGAGGCTAAAGATAGGTTTATTTACACCACGGACCGCCTGGGGCAATGTCGGCCGCCATATTTGTTTACATGAGACGTCATGGGGTCATTGACCCCGCCGCCATGTTTGTTTACATCACGTGACCTGTGACTTCGGAGGGTCCTATACCCTGACGCTATCTACTAATGACTAGCAGGCGGGGCGGAGACTTGCGCGAACCGCAAGTCCTCGCCCCCCAGTTAACAATTGGGCTTGGCGTGGCTTGTCTTGGCTTACCTTGGCTTGGCTTGGAGGCAAATTTTCGATCCCAGGCCAAGGAATGTGGGATTTGTGGTGGACAAAGTGTCACTTGGAGAGATTTTTCTTCCAGTACTTCTGTTTCCTCCCGTCAGTATCATTCCACCAGTGCTCCATACTCATCTTCGTTTACATGTTGCTCTTAACCAGAAGCACAAACGCGCAAAGCCTGGGAACCTTCAAAAAGCAATGCTCTTTGGAATGTCGAGGTGCCACAGATCTTTGATACTTACCTCAGTAACCATGGTGACTGCGTCCTCTCTGTACTCGAACTGTTCACATGGCCTTACGCTCCTGTTGACTGCAATCCGCTGAGTCCCTCCGATCTTCTCCAGTTGCACGTCATGCCTGCTGCACGAGTCTCTTCCGCCCTGCAATGCCAGCACGTGTGATGAAGGTCGTTTATAGACACGTGACCTGCGGGTAGACGTGGCCAACAGTGTGCCCCTGTCCCTCACCGGTGCTATGTGGACTGGTGGGTGAGCGGGGCACACTGTTAGCCACGTCCACCCACAGCTCACCTGTCGATGAACGATGTATAATCGCCCTCTCATTTTCAGTTCTACTGAAGCAGTAGGTACAGTGGTTAATTTGACGTCCAGGTGACCGTGCATCGTGATAAATTCTTATAATAAAACCAACTAGATGCACTAATTTCTCAAATTTATTTTTGGAATAAAACTCGTTTTATTCAAAAAATAAATTTGAGAAATTGGTGCATCTAGTTGGCTTTATTATAAGAATGTACAGTGGTTAGTGTTCGGTTGGAGGCCTCTAGGGTAAGAGATCGATTCCCGGCAGGTGCAAATGATTCGTCACTCCCGCAAAACTTCCAGACTGGTGCTTGGGGTCTGCCTTGCTCCCACTCAGTGGGTAATGGTACCTTTGTCTCTGGGGGTAAAGCGGCCGGAGCGTGAAGTCGACCATTCACCACCGTCTAGTGCCCAGGTGGCGTGCATTGGGAAAACTCACCGGGAGCGTCGTTAAATTACAAGCGCTGGTTGGTTCAGTGGTTAAGATTAGGTCATTTGATGTCACGTTTGTTGTTCTGCTGGTCATGTACCGCCTTGGCAACGAACACAAGTCAGTTTTTTAGTATACTGTGTAAGAAATTAGGTCTGGTTTCCTGTAAATTCAAGTTACATATTCTTGTTTTAAAATGTTCTACAGCTATCCTGATGAACACCTCGACAAGTCGAAACATGTAACGATAGTGACGTCATATAAAATTGTTGTGTTCGGTGGACATTTGTTAATTTTTAAAAGAAATTAGCTGAAACAGGGATAGAAGTGAGAATTGTAGCTGGTAATGTAGCTGGTATTGTAGCTGGTAATTGTAGCTATTAATTGTAGCTGGTAATGTAGCTGGTAATGTAGCTAGTAATTGTAGCTGGTAATGTAGCTGGTAATGTAGCTAGTAATTGTAGCTAGTAATTGTAGCTGGTAATGTAGCTGGTAATGTAGCTAGTAATTGTAGCTGGTAATGTAGCTAGTAATTGTAGCTGGTAATGTAGCTGGTATTGTAGCTAGTAATTGTAGCTAGTAATTGTAGCTGGTAATGTAGCTGGTAATGTAGCTGGTAATTGTAGCTAGTAATTGTAGCTGGTAATGTAGCTAGTAATTGTAGCTGGTAATGTAGCTGGTAATGTAGCTAGTAATTGTAGCTAGTAATTGTAGCTGGTAATGTAGCTAGTAATTGTAGCTAGTAATTGTAGCTGGTAATGTAGCTGGTAATTTAGCTGGTAATTGTAACTGGTAACTGTAGCTGGTAATGAAGCTAGTAATTGTAGCTGGTAATGTAGCTGGTAATTGTAGCTGGTAATGAAGCTAGTAATTGTATCCGGTAATTGTAGCTGGTAATGTAGCTAGTAATTGTAGCTGGTAATGAACGTTGCTGCGCGGTAGGCCATTCTGTGAAGGGAGTGTGCGCTACACACTCATGAAGATCTGGACAGTGTAAGACCAGCTGTGACCTGCTCTACGGAATGATGGACCTTAGCGAATACAGTAGAAAGAACTTAAATGGGGGGAGGGAGGGTAAATCATGACAGAAATATGTGGGGCGAAATATGGGGATAGTTAACTGGGTGATAGAAATGAACCGAGGGATTGAACATGCAGTTAAATATCCAGATATTGTGACTGTAGTTACAATGTGTAGATTGGAGTGGCTGGGATTGTAGTAAGAATGGATGGTGAAGGGACAGTAGAGAAGTTACTGGAAGGCAAACTAGAAGGAGGAAGAAAAAGTTAAAAAGGAAGACCTAGACTGAGGTGGATGGATGACGAAGAAATGGACTGGAGGAACGTGGGCGTGAAAATGGAGAAGATGAGATTTGGAGGGAACAAAATGTACATTTGGCGTGAGAGAAGGCGAGGCAAAAGGTGAAGGGCTGTGGTGCTAAATAAGAAGGAACTCGAGAAGGTACATAAATATGTCTGTCTTTACGCTCACCGCAGATGTGTTAGGGTGTACAACCTCCTTCCATTTCTGCTCGTCCCAGTTGAGGAACTCCCTGGGGCGGGCACACCAGAACTCCCCTGGGTTGGGTGCAGTAAACAGAATGCTGGCCATCTGCCACGCCGCCGGTGCCTTGACCAGCGCCAGCAGGAGGACACTTCTGAGCTGCCACCGCCCGAACTCGCCCAGCGCTCTGATGCATACTTCGTCTGTGTCCGCTGACATCTTGCCTGGAACAGGAAGTGACGTAGTGGTCCAGACCCTGTTTTAATTGGACACGATCTGGTCACAAACAGCTATCCAACGCACCCTGGTACTGCCTTTGTGAAGGCAGATTTGTCCCTAAGCGTGTCGTACAGGTAAAACTCGGCAGTAGTTGGAGAGGGTGAGTTATCACCTCCACGCCCCGGCCGTTTTGCATCTGGTGAAGTAACACGTGGAAGGGGGGGGGGGGCGCAGACCTTGTCTTGACTTTTGGGAGAGGAGAACGATGTGTTGTGCCTGCCGGCAGCATCTGCGGTTTTTCCGTGCTTCCCGTAATTAAACATTACCTCCGTTTCCTGCCAGTACTGCAAAACAGTCGCTGATTCCTCGTCTAGATAATTTACTGACGTCACATACACAAATTACTCATTACATAATGTTCCATGGCTCAGGCGGTAGAGGTCGGCCTCTCACGGCGGAGGCCTGGTTCGATCCCAGTCTGTATTGTGTGGGATTTTTGGTGGACAGAGTGACACTGGGACAGGTTCTTTTTTTCTCCGAGTACTTCGGCTCTCCACTGTCAGTATCATTCAGCCACTGCTCCACATTCACCCACCTGTTCATCACCGACGCCATACAATCTCTGCTGCTACATGTCCGTAGCGTATTTTCTTACCAGCGAGAGGCGCTCGCAACTCGGTCAGTCCCAGACGGTGGAAGTGTCGCAAATACTGCCCAGGAGTGTCGTAACAAAGAGATCACTGTTGCAATGCACTGGCAAATACTTCCTGGATAAATATTTAACCTTCAAAAGCCTCTGACATGAAGACTAGCTGGTAGTTTCTAAACAAACGTCACAGTACATTGACAAGCTGATTAACCCCTTGCATTTTATACTGCGGGCGAAGGATGGACAGCTGTTGGAGAGAGGAAAGTACCGTCGTGACAAGAGATAACAGCACAGACAGTGCATGCTCGATTTTCATGATTGTGACCGACACAGTCGTCACGAACTGCCAAATGTATTTTGAATTTACGCCTTTTAATTTCCATGACGTACCAAATACCATTAAAACACAAAAAATAAACCCCGAAGCGTAAGAGGCGTGACAGTTCGTTGGGGATAAATGAAGACATTTCTAAAGCATAAAACGATTTGACATTAAATTAAATGGAGTTAAGCCAAATGAGAGAGTAGTGAAGTGCAGTTGGGTGAAGTGTGGTTGGGTGAAGTGTGGTTGGGTGAAATGTAGTTGGGTGAAGTGTGGTTGGGTGAAATGTAGTTGGGTGAAGTGTGGTTGGGTGAAGTGTGGTTGGGTGAAATGTAGTTGGGTGAAGTGTGGTTGGGTGAAGTGTGGTTGGGTGAAGTGTGGTTGGGTGAAGTGTGGTTGGGTGAAATGTAGTTGGGTGAAGTGTGGTTGGGTGAAGTGTGGTTGGGTGAAATGTAGTTGGGTGAAATTTAAATGAAATGAATTGAAGTATCAACAAGTGAAGTGAAGTTGAGTGGAGTGAAGTGTAGTGAAAGTTTTAGTAACAGGGTGTCTACCATTATTAGAAGATATATAGATCGCTTTGTATACTTTTGTTTAATTCTGTAAGTTATGTATTTTTATTGTTCTGTTTTTATATTCTCATTGTTATGAATGTTCTGTTTTGTATATTCTGTTCTCATCGTGCCAGCTGACTCTCTTCGGCTACCCTGACTGAGGTTTTTCCGTGCTTTTTCCTCAGTTGTAAGGCAAATGACAGGGTATAACTCGCAAAGACGGGGCACGGCCAGCACTCTTCCCAATTATTGTGTTGTTCTGTGCATTGTTTTTGTGTAAATGTGTACTGTACTGCTGCCACCGGTGTCAACACAATTGCAGTTAACAAACAAACAAACAAATTAAGTAACAATCTTATTCTATAAATAACAAAACACAGTCAACCTCACTTAATGAAGCACAGAGCTCGACTGAGCTACGATTGAGCTGCGCAATTGTAGGAGAACAGGGGAAGCTGATTATCCAGCTACGTGGCGTCATCCTGATTTGTCGGCACGTGTCACGAAAGATCGAAACAATGTTTCTAAAATAGGTTATCACGAAACGTCAGATTCCCACACGTCTTGACTGCTGTAGTTTTCAGCAGTTAGAAACTGCAGCCCCTTTCCCAGACCAGGTCTTAAGCTGTAGAACCAACCGTTTTAGGCCGACCGCAAGTGGTTGGGCAGTTTGCCCGCTAGTGTCCAACGTATCTGAAGGTCATCGCTGCCACGTAACCCGGAGGAGCTCCGTTCCGTGGCGACTAAAGGCAAGCGAGACTGCCGCTTGCATTTCATTGGTTATAGGAGAACATAAGACAAGCTGAAGAATATGTTCGCGTGGCTTCCATGTTGTTGTTTTAAGTTATACAAAAAGATTAGATCAGTCAAATTTGCTGTTTCCTGTGTGAAAATACAAAGCGAGATAAGGAGACTATAATTTTGATGTTTTTATGTGGAACGGAAGCTTGGTCTGTCAGATTAATGAAGGAACGTAGGCCGTGGGTGTTCTTAGGTAGGGTGCTGAAGGAGGTATTTGGGTATGAGAAGGAGGAAATGGAGACCGGAGAAATCCGCACAATGAGGAGTTTCAGCAGTTGGCTGGTTTTTGTGAGTACTGTAATGAACTAATTTTACGATATGCATTTCGCGAAATTAGCTACGTGTCTATTATGAAACAGGAAATTTGCTTTATAATATATATATATATATATATTGTACTGTATTTTCTGCTACATGTTTCGACAGTGGACGGCCATGTTCATGGAGTAACCCCAGTATTTAGAACTTTACGAAGTGTTTAACATTTCACTACAAAGTTATTATATTTTAACAGGTTTTAAAATATATTTTTGCTGCTTCCTAAAGTTGGCGGTGGAATGTCGAAACATGTAGGCGAAACTAGTGTGTTGTTGTATACGTATATGCAGGGTGTCCTAGAAGGAAATGTGAATATTCTGGGAGGTCATAGTGTCGCTCATTCTAGGCAACCAACTATACATGTACAGGTGTCCTATTGTGAACGGTTTCCGAGATACAGCTGTTTCACTGTACAGGAGTTTGGATTTTGGGCCCGAAATTGTCCGTCACTGCCTCCGTACTGCGCCACTGTATGAAGTACGAGAAACGGAGTGAGGCGTCAGTTGGCTGTTGTAAGTGTGTACAGGAGACGAATTGCTCGATCCCATAATCTATGTTATTGCCCGCATAAAGGAACATCAAGACACACTCAGACAAGCAGCAAGCCCTGTCCTCACACAAACTGCAAAGTACACTGATGTTGATGGTGGAATTGTCGATACTATGACCTCTCAGAATACTGACATTTCCTTCTGGGACATCCTGTATATATGTATATAACAATACAATAATTTCGTCTACATGTTTCGACTTTCGACCGCCAAATTCAGGACGCAGCAACATTGTTTTAAAAGATGTAAAAAATTTAATAATATATAACACTTCATAGGACTCTAAACACTGGGGTTAGTGCATTGCAGTAGCTAAACTGTACTAACTTTCACACCTGAACAATAAATGCCGGTATTAGAAACAAAACGTAAATTGCGCAAGTCCATAAAGGGAAAACGATAGAGGCCATAAACATCGACGAGTGTGCCAAAAGGTGCAAAGGCAATTCTTTCATTACGAATAATAACTTCCGTGTATTACAGGCGGACAGAACAGACAAACAGCAGCAACACCTGCACAAAACAATACAACAATGCAACGTAATCATAAACAAAATCATCAACAAACCGAACATAAAACACCTAACACAAAAGACACCGGCGCCACCAACAATAAGATTACAACGAAAATTACACAAAACCGCCACCACCGACACTAAGAAGACAACTAAAATTACATAAAACCGGCACCACCAACACTACAAGTACGACTGAAATTACATAGAACCGGCACCACCAACACCAAAAGTACAACTAAAATTACACAAAACCGGCACCACCAACACTAAGAGTAAACTAAAATTACACAAAACCAGCACCACCAACACTACAAGCACAACTAAAATGACAAAACCCAGCACCACATACGCTAAGATGCAACTAAATTTACACAAACCGGCATCACCAACACTAAGAGTACAACTGAAATTGCACACAACCGGCACCACCAACACTAAGAGTACAACTAAAATTACGCAAAACCGACACGGTCAACACTAAGAGCACAACTAATATTACACAAAAACGGCACCACCAACACTAAGAGTACAACTAAAATGCACAAAACCCCGCACCACCAACACTAAGAGTAAAACTAAAATTACACAAAACCGGCTCCGCCAACACTAAGAGCACAACTAAAATTACACAAAACCAGCACCACCAACACTAAGAGCACAACTAAAATTACACAAAACCGGCACAACCAACACCAAGAGCACAACTAAAATTACACAAAACCGGCCCCACCAACACTAAATGTAAAACTGAAATTACGCAAAACCGGCACTGCCAACGCTAAGAGTGCAACTAAAATTACACAAAACCAGCACCACCATATCTAAGAGTAGAACTAAAATTACACAAAACCGGCACCACCAACACTAATAGTACGCCTAAAATTACACAAAACCGGCACCACCAACACTAATAGTACGCCTAAAATTACACAATACCGGCACCACCAACACCAATAGTACGCCTAAAATTACTCACAACCGGCACCACCAACACTAAGAGTACAACTGAAATTACACAAAACGGGCACCACCAACACAAGAGCACAACTAAAATTACACACAACCGGCACCACCAACACTAATGGTACGCCTAAAATTACACACAACCGGCACCACCAACACTAATGGTACGCCTAAAATTACACACAAC
>Ga0131853_10025165_pt1 | contig 10728 bp, 10 predicted proteins | sample TergutLab28metaG_FD_92764 | JGI IMG/M metagenome (GOLD analysis project Ga0131853, IMG submission 92764) | Labiotermes labralis P1 segment gut microbial communities from Petit-Saut dam, French Guiana - Lab288 P1 (version 2) (version 2) | ecosystem: Host-associated > Arthropoda: Insects >... | reverse complement strand
TTTGTTAATTTGTTTGGTGTCGGAACCAACTTATTTTAACAAAAGGTGGGCTTTTCTGTTTCTTCCCCACGGTGAAACCTTTTTTTGAACCGCCGGTATAACCGGCGGTTTTGTGCCAATAAAGGTTCGCTTGAGCGAACTTGTCTTCTGATTCAATCATTTGTACTAGAATCTCAGTTTAAATGCACCGCTAGATGTTTTTATTCATATCTATTATATGTTTTTTGGTTGACAAAGTGTGTATAAAAATCATATAATATAATGTCAAACTTTATTTTATTTTTAAGAAAGGGGCAAAAAATATGCCACTTAAAGTTAGTCCTTACAATGCCCTCGCACTTAAAGAAGCAGCCGAGGAAGTAGGAGCAAAAGTCGCAATAGATTTTCATGCGCTTGTCAAACTTTATAGGAAAGGCAAAATTACTGAAGAACAACTTAACCAAGTGTTCTGTAACCCAGACATAGTATTAATCCATTAAGGATTTACTTGCAACATTGTTCAGAAAAATTCTGAATACAAAAAGAGTGCTATACAAGTAACTGGATTACTTAAATGCACTCTTTTTTTGTGAAAACAAATAACCCTCATAATATTATGTTCACAAACATTACGATTACATTTACCGAGAATTACCAGTTTACACTGGTTAATTCCTGAGTTATACTCTACACATGAATAATAGAAAAGAATTAATTCGAAACTTTTGCATTGTTGCACATATTGACCATGGCAAATCTACACTTGCAGACAGGCTTTTAGAATTTACAGGCACGGTATCAAAGCGTGATATGGAGGCACAATTGCTTGATAGTATGGATTTAGAGAGAGAGCGTGGAATAACAATCAAATTGACACCAACAAGAATGTTTTACCAAATGGACGGCGTGAAATACACTTTAAACCTTATTGATACACCTGGACATGTAGATTTCACATACGAAGTAAGCCGAAGTTTGGCGGCGTGTGAAGGTGCGTTATTGATTGTTGATGCGGCACAAGGCGTTGAAGCACAAACACTTGCAAATGCGTACCTTGCACTTGATAATAAACTTGAACTTATCCCTGTTATTAATAAAATTGATCTTCCTGCGGCACGCCCAGAAGAGGTTCGTGCAGAAGTTGAACAAGTGATTGGCATAAGTGCGGGACTTGCCCCACTTATCAGCGCAAAAGAAGGACTTAATATTGAAGAGGTTCTCGAACAAATTGTAACACTTTTACCACCGCCTGAAGGAGAAGAATCGGCACCACTGAAGGCACTTGTATTTGATTGCTATTATGATAATTACAAGGGTTCTATCTGTTTTGTACGTATAGTTGACGGTTCAATAAAAGCAGGACAACGTATTCGTTTTATGGCAACAGGCAAAGAATTTGATGTCGTAGAAGTCGGTGTATTCGCACCAAAACAATTGGCAACAAGTGAACTTTGTGCGGGCGATGTTGGATACATCACCGCAAGTATAAAGACGGTTTCTGAAATCAAAGTTGGTGACACAATCACACTTGCATCTAATCCGGCAAAGGCGGCATTGCCTGGATACAAGGAAGTCAAGCCTGTTGTGTTTTCTGGACTCTTCCCTGTTGATGGTGACAAATATAACGATCTTAAAGATGCACTTGATAAACTTAGATTAAATGACAGCAGCCTAGAGTTCTCGCCAGAAGTTTCTAATGCACTTGGATTTGGGTTCAGGGTCGGATTCCTTGGACTTTTGCATATGGAAATTATCACAGAGAGATTAGAACGAGAATTTAATTTGGATTTAATTACTACTGCCCCATCTGTTTCGTACAAAGTTCATAAAACAGATGGAAATGTGCTTGAAATTTCTAATCCATCTAATCTGCCTGGCCCTGTTGAGATTGATTATATTGAAGAACCATTTGTCAAATTAAGCATTTTCACGCCGCCTGATTATATTGGGCCACTTATGGATTTGGCTTCACTTAAACGTGGAGAATTCAATGGTATGGATTATTTGGATTCAAATCGTGTAAAGCTGTCGTATGATATTCCGCTTAACGAGATTGTTTTTGATTTCTTTGATAAACTCAAGTCCTGCAGTCGTGGCTATGCATCTATGGATTATGATATTACCGAAGAAGGTGAGAGTTTTCTTCGTCGAAGCCAATTGGTAAAACTGGATATACTTTTGAATAACCAAATATGTGATGCACTGAGTTTAATTGTACATACAAGCAAAGCATATGAAAAAGGCAAAGGCATTGTTGAAAAATTAAAAGATGTTATACCAAGACAAATGTTCGAGGTGCCTATCCAAGCGGCGATTGGAAGTAAAATCGTTGCAAGAGAAACGTTACGTGCATTACGAAAAGATGTTTTGGCAAAATGTTATGGTGGGGATATTTCAAGAAAGAGAAAACTTCTTGAAAAACAAAAAGAAGGTAAGAAAAAGATGAGAACCCTTGGATCGGTTGAGGTGCCATCAGAAGCATTTGTTTCGATTTTGAAGATTTAATGTTTAGGGTTAATTCTTTTCGTTTTTTGTCAACTCTACAAAAAGGTTATAGTAACCTATTTCCCCTGTTTGTTCAAAAAGTTTCCATACTGTTTTTGCCGTATCACTCATAACAAACCTCCAATTCTTATGTTATAGTTATGTGCTTTTACTTGGAAAAGTATTCAAGTTATGACATACTTGTTCAAGTGAAAAAGCAAGAAGTGGTTACCGGCATAATTTTGCGAGCGGACAGACACAAGGAAAACGATTTAAAGTTGGTTGTTTTAACATCTGATGTTTTAATTTCAGTGTTTGCAAGTGGCATATTAAAACCAGGTGCAAAATTAAAAGGTGCATTACAACTTTTCAATATAGTAGAACTTACACTTGTCGGGATGAAAGTAATGGGCGCACACGTCGTTCACAATTCAATTGGATTGACAAATGAAATTAATAGATTCTATTTGGCGGGTTTAATTTCTAGATTCTTATGTTATATTGCGAAAGAAACAAGTAATCAAGAAATTGAACAAATCTATTCATTGACAACAAGTGTTGTTATTTTACTTGCAACAACACAGATAAGTGTTTATAAAATTTTCATTTTATTTTTTTCAAAACTTGTTGTGATACTTGGCTATAATGTAACGGAATTTGAACACAGTAATAGTCTAAATGAATTTACCAATGTGAATCTAGCAAATCTTGATAATATCAAATTAAGTCTAGATATTGCAAAAGAGTGTGTAGTGGCAATCAAAAAAAGTTATATTGAATGTCTAGACTATGAACTTGACGTTCAGTTTTTATTGGCAAAATAATATTTATTTGCCTCAAACAATCCTTTTGCATCGCCTGTGTCAAATCGCCTGCAACGTGTTTGCACGGCTCGCAGGTTATTATTCTGTGCAAGTTTGTTCAATTGTTTTACAAGACAGACTTCATCATCAATAACTCTGTCTTCTTGGATTAAATTATATATTTTATCTGTCAAAATAAACCTACCACAAAAAGCAAAGAGGCTTGGTGGATTTTTTGGTTTTTCAATAATACTTTGCACCTCAAAATTGCATTTTGCACACATTCGGCCTTTCGACTCATCAACATTACTTCTTGCGATTTTGCGAGATACTATGCCATAATTCGAGGCATTTTCAATGGGCACAGGAAATACGGTGATACATTCCTTTTTATTCAATTCAAAATCTTTTACAAGTTCAATACTTGGATTATTTCTAAGCTTATTTCTTTCTTCAAAAAAAATATCATCACAATAAGCAACAACGAATGGGTCTGAACCTGTGAATTCTTTGGCGTGATAAATATTATCCGCAGACCCACAAGGCATTGCAACACGTCGATAAGTTATATTAAGTTCGGCAAAAGGATTTACAATGTCATCAATTTGTTCTTGAGTCTTTTTATTTGTAAGAGCATATTCAAGTTCAGGGTAACGATCAAAATAATTTTGCAATGTTTCCCTGCCTCGACCTATGAGAATCAAAATGTCTGTTATTCCTGCGTCTTTTAATTCTTGTACTATGTAGTGAATGACCGGTTTATCGGCAATCGGAAGCATTTCTTTTGGTATCGCCTTTGTTATTGGAAGGAATCTTGTTGCATAGCCTCCACAAGTAATTATTGCTTTGCGAATTGTGTTTTTTTTTGTTTGTTTCATTACTGTCAATATATGCACGTAAAAAAATCTTGGAACAAGAGCATCTTTCGGTGCGTTTCAGCCGAGATTCTAGTACAAAAAATTTAGCGATAGTTCCTAGATTGGAACAAGAGCACCTTATGTGAATCTAGGTTATAATTATCAAATGGGTGACCGTGTAATATTGCATTGCGATTTGAATAACTTTTTTGCATCGGTCGAGGTGCGACTTGATAAATCTCTTAAAGGACATCCTGTGGCGGTATGTGGCAACCCTGAAGAACGAAAAGGAATTGTTCTTGCAAAATGCGAACGTGCAAAAAAATGTGGTGTTAAAACAGGTGACACAGTCTGGCAGGCAAAGTCAAAGTGTCCAGACATAATTATAGTTGTGCCAAAACATGATGAATATGGAAAACATTCAAAGATGGTACAACAAATTTATTACCGATACACCGACAAAGTCGAGAGTTTCGGTATTGACGAGTGTTGGCTTGATATTACCGCAAGTATGAAGTTATTTGGCGATAAAATGGTGATTGCAGAAAGAATTAAAGAAGAGATCAAGCGAGAGTTAGATCTCACAATTTCAATAGGTGTGTCATGGAATAAAACATATGCAAAGATTGGATCTGATATCAAAAAACCTGATGCGATAACAGAGATTAATCGTACAAATTACCAAACAATTCTTTACCCCTTGCCTGTTTCAAATATGTTATTTGTTGGACGAAAAACTGTTGCAGTATTTGAAAAACTTAACATCAAAACAATTGGGGATTTGGCAAATTATGATAAAAAACTTTTAAGTGCACGATTGGGAATAAATGCGGATAAACTTGTCCGTGCGGCGCGTGGTGAAGATGACGATGAAGTGGCAAACTTTCATTTCAAGCGAGAAATTAAAAGTATCGGTAACGGCACGACGGCAAAGCGTGATTTGACAAACATCCGCGAAGTTGAACAATTGGTTTATGTTTTAAGTGAAGAGGTTGCATATAGAATGCGTCGTAAAGGATTGAAAGGTCGCACAATAAGTGTATCTATACGTGATGCCAATCTTAAATGGCATGGTGCACAAACAAGTATTTTGCAACCTACAAACAGTTGCACAACAATTCAACAAACCGCAATGCGTGTATTTACACAGCTTCATCAAAACGACGATAAAAAGCCAGAGGTTACGGTTGACGGCTTTGCACGTGGCAAGATACGTTTTGAACCTGTTCGTTCTATACGAATTGCGGTGTCAAACTTTGGTGTAGATGAAATAATGCAATTAAGTCTTTTTGAAGATAATTCCCAAGAAGAACGTAATGATGAACTCTCAAAAGTTTTTGATACAATTCGCCGTAAATACGGTACAAATAAAGTAACTTTTGGAACCGCACTTGATAGATTAATTGATTTTGATTTTGAGGTTATTGACGAATAATGGAATAAATTATTTTTCAGATTCATCTAACTGCTCTATCTCGTTAATTAAAACTTCAGTAAGTTCCGCAATTTTTTCCCGAATATTTTTGCAAAATTTATGTATTAGTAGTTTTTTTCTAAAGCACTTAATTTCTTCTTTATTGTATTTAGACTGAATATTGTATTTACGCTTTTCTTTGAGTTCGTTCATAGATTACCTCCAATGTCTCGAAATGAGACATTTTGAGTATATGGCTCACAACGAGCCAAGTCAAGCAAAATGTCACATTTTGAGCCATTATTAAATTATGTACAAATTAGGCGAAAGAATAAGACTTGCTCGAAATAGTATAAACATGCAACGTAAAGAACTTGCAGCATTATTAAATGTTGCAGAAAGAACAGTTAGAGGCTGGGAGGAAGGGACAAGAGAACCTAGTAATCTTGAAATGATACGCAAAATTGCAAGAGCACTGAAATGCGATGCGAATTATTTATTGGGATTTGATGAATAGGCAATATGCCAATCAAGTTCTTTCTGTATATCCGCACGTGGATAAAGCACCCCAAGTTCTCCAAGAGTTGAATTAGGCAAAACCATTTCCATTGTTATGTCATCAAACGTAATTGTGCTTGCGTTTAAATTGAATGCACCAAGAACAACAGAAGTATTTTGCTGGATAAATGGATAAAGTAATGATGTGCCATATGCGATTGCATTAAGTAAAATATTGATTGTTGTCTGCAAGCGTTTGACATCGGTCTTGGCAAGCCCCCATGGTGCGACATCATTTATATATCTGTTGCAAAGATCGAATATACAAAGAACTTCGCTTATTGCTTTTGATACATCAAAGTTTTCAATTTCTTGTTTTGCTTGTGACTTGTGACTTTCAATTTGTGTTATCAATTCTTGATCAATAGGTTCAAGGTTCTGTCTTTTTGGCACCACTGCATTGAAATATTTTTTTGTCATTGCAAATGTACGTGAAACAAGATTGCCATAATTGCCGGCAAGGTCTTGGTTATATTTAGATAAAAAATCTGCGGTTGTATACGCGGCATCTTGTCCAAATGGGAGAAGTTTTAAAAGATTAAGTCGCACAGCATCTATGCCGTATCTTGATACCAAAATTTTTGGATCAAGTATTTCGGTTGCATTTGTGGATTTGCTTTTTGAAAGTTTGTCATTGCCAAATATCATCCAACCGTGACTGAAAATCTTTTTTGGCAATGGTAATTCAAGTGCGAGTAATATCGCAGGAAATATAATCGAATGAAATCGTGCAATTTCTTTGCCTATGACATGAACAATTTCGCCATCATTGTTTATTGCATCAAGCCAGAATTTTTTGAAATTATGATTATTGTCATCACCATATCCAAGTGCGGTAACATAGTTCAAAAGTGCATCTATCCAGACATAGATTGTGTGCTTTTGGTCAAATTCCACAGGTATACCCCATTTAACCAAAGTACGTGAAACACAAATATCTTGAAGCCCCTGGTTAATAAAGGTAAGCATCTCTTTTGCCTTGTGCTCGGGCACAAGGAATTTTTTTGATTGTAACAATGTTTTAAGCTTGTCTGCAAATGGCTGCATTTTGAAAAAATATGCTTCTTCTGTGTTTGCAACAACTGGCCTGTTACAATCTGGGCAATTATTTTCAACAAGTTGTCCCTCAGACCAGAATGCTTCGCAAGGTGTACAATACAGTCCTTTATATTCAGCCTTGTAAATATGTCCATTATTGTACAGTTTTGTAAATACCTTTGAAACCGCTTTTTTATGATAATCGTCAGTTGTTCTGATGAAGTGATCATAATCTACCGCCAATATATTCCATAATTCTTTTATCTCGGACACCGCATTGTCCAGATACTTGATCTCGGTGATACCTTTTTCAGTTGCGGCTTTTGCAATTTTCGCAATCTTTTGTCCATGTTCATCGGTACCTGTCAAGAAAAATACATCTTTGCCAAGAAGTCGATTAAATTTTGCAAGTGTATCACATAATACTGTTGTATAACAATTGCCAAGTGTTAATTTATTGCTTGGATAATAAATCGGAGTTGAAATATAGAATGTTTTCTTCATGAGATATTATAACATAAAATTTAGAACAAAAGCACGCATACGGTGTATTTTAGCCGAGATGCTAGTACAAATGATTGAAGCGATAATTCTTAGACTGCAAAAAATGTGCAACCACCTAGGCTGCACATTAACGCATTCATTATAATATATATTCATAATAATTGTCAATACCAAATCATTTCATTTTTATATAATTAGGTGTATAATCAATCTATGGGATTATTTTCGAGTGATAATTCACGTAATGTGAAACGATTAACAAAAATTGCAGAAAAGGTGATGGTCTTAGAAGATGAATACAAGGCAATGAGTGATGCCGATCTTCGAGGCATGACCGCAAAGTTTAAAGCACAAATTGAAAAAGGTGAAAAGTTAGACAACCTTTTGCCAGAGGCCTTTGCGACGGTACGTGAAGCGGCCGCCAGAGTTTTAAAACAACGGGCTTTCTTGAGCCAAATCTTAGGTGCGACCGCCCTTCATCAAGGGCGTATTGCAGAAATGAAAACTGGTGAAGGTAAAACACTTACCTGTGTGTTTCCTGCTTATTTAAATGCTCTTGCAGGCAAAGGTGTCCATGTTGTCGAGGTCAACGAATATCTTGCCAAACGAAATGCAGAGTGGATGGGTAAAGTTCACAAGTTTTTAGGTCTTACAATTGCTTTTGCACGTGCTCATTCGGAACCTGATGAAAAACGTGCGGCATATGCGGCAGATATTACATATGTTACAAGCACCGAACTTGGTTTTGATTATCTACGTGATAATGTGGCAAACAGAAAAGAGGACAGAGTTCAACGTGGACATTTTTATGCAATTGTGGACGAGGCGGACAGTATTTTAATTGACGAGAGCCGTACCCCACTTATCATGAGCATGCAAACCAAGGATAACAGTGACCTTTACAGGGTCTGTGATAAATTAGTACGTAATCTTATTCGCAAAGAAGAAAATTTCGAGGTTGACCTTAAAGAACGTGCGGTTCGCCTGACCGAAGAAGGTATTGCAGAAGCGGAGAGAGCATTTGGGATTGACAACATAAGTGATGCGGATAATATGGAACTTAACCACTTCATAAACAACGCACTTCGTGCATATTTGTTGTTTGAACTTAACTCAGATTATCTTATTAACAAGGATAAGGAAATTGTCATTGTTGACCAAAATACCGGGCGACAGATGGTTGGGCGACGTTACAGTGATGGTCTTCACCAAGCGATTGAGGCAAAAGAAGGCGTCCAGATTAAAAATGAAGATAAGACCGTTGCAACCGTGACTATACAAAATCTTTTTAAACTATATCCCAAATTATCTGGGATGACAGGTACCGCAAAAACCGAAGAAATGGAATTTCAAAAAATCTATGGTATTGACGTTGTTGCAATCCCAACAAACAGAGCTGTTCGCCGTGAAGACGCACCAGATGTTGTATTTCGTTCAAGCGAGCGTAAACTTGACGCAATTCTAGAAGACGTGGCATTCAGGCATGAACAAGGACAACCTGTTCTTATTGGTACAACTACAATTGAAAAATCAGAAGAGATCTCAAAGCATCTTCGCAAAGGAAAGATTCCCCATGTTGTGTTGAACGCAAAAAATCACGAGCAAGAAGGTGAAATTGTCGCACAAGCAGGTAAAGAGGGTGCGGTTACAATTGCAACAAACATGGCGGGGCGTGGTACAGATATTTTACTTGGTGGAAACCCAGAATATGCGGCACTTCGTCAAATGAAAAAAGAAGAATATTCAGACGAGCAAGTTGAACATGCAACAAGTTTCCATGATACCGAAGACGAAGAAATTTTAAAATTGCGAAAATATTATCATAAGCTTTATGATGGATTTAAAGAAACAACCGATGAAGAAAAACTTCGTGTACAGGAACTTGGTGGACTTCATATTATAGGAACCGAACGACACGACAGCAGACGTATAGACAACCAATTGCGAGGCCGTGCAGGACGTCAAGGAGATCCTGGCTCTAGTATATTTTATATATGCCTGGATGATGATATCATGAAACGTTTTGGAAAGTCTATAATAGGTGGCACAATGCGTATGTTAAACCTTGACGATGTTCAATCGCGTATGATGTCAAGACTGTTTGAACGTGTGCAAAAGGCGGTTGAAGGCCATTACTTTGATGCCCGTCGCCATACATTTGAATTTGACAACGTACTTAATGATCAACGTGTCCTTGTATATAAACAACGTGACAGCATTCTTGACGGAATTGACATACACGACCAGATTTTAAAAATGTTCCCAGACATTGTTTCCAAGGTTGTTGCAAAAGCAATTGACACCGATAAACATTGGACCGAATGGGATTTGGAGAGAGCCAACAAAGTTTTGGGACAAGAATTGTTTGGGCGTGAAGTAGAATACCTTGACAAAGAAAATACCGAAAATGCAGATTATACCGATGTCGAGGCAATGGTACTTGATGCGGTCATATATGACTATGAAGCCAAGATTAAAAAAGTACAAGAGGTCGGGATTGACTTTGCGGCATTTGAACGAAACGTTTTAATCGGCGTTGTTGACCAAAAATGGATGGAACATATTGACGCTATGGTACAACTTCGAAATGGTATTGGGTTACGTGGCTATGGCCAAAAAGATCCACTTGTTGAATATCGCCGTGAAGCGATTGATATGTACAATCAAATGATTGAAGAAATTAACGAACGTGCGGCAACGTATTTATTCAAAATACAAATAGATATAGATCGACCTGTTCCACAAAACCGCACACAAGCACGAATGCAAGGCGGACGTGGTACAGATGCACTTAAAGGCCCTGTACAACCAAAAGCAACCGCCCCACAAGGTACGGTTATCAATATGGCAAAAGCAAGTGGCAAGAAAGAAATTGGTCGTAATGATGTGTGTGAATGTGGAAGTGGAAAAAAATACAAAAATTGTTGCGGAGCAAGTGTTTAAATACAACTACCGTTACAAACGGTGAAGCATTTAATTCTATTACATGATAATAATCCCCCCGTCACGTCGGGGGGATTTTCATATGCGGGCGAAGCCCTTTCAATACCCGTGCATACCCTCAAGGGCTACCCAGTTCCGATGTCGCATC
>Ga0131853_10025164_pt1 | contig 10728 bp, 6 predicted proteins | sample TergutLab28metaG_FD_92764 | JGI IMG/M metagenome (GOLD analysis project Ga0131853, IMG submission 92764) | Labiotermes labralis P1 segment gut microbial communities from Petit-Saut dam, French Guiana - Lab288 P1 (version 2) (version 2) | ecosystem: Host-associated > Arthropoda: Insects >... | reverse complement strand
TGTTCCCTTGGAACCCTAAAAGTCCGTTTTATCAGGTGAAAAAAAAAAAAAAAAGAACTCCAAAAATAAAAAAACATAATTTTTTCTCAATGGCAAAGTAAAAATATTTTGAACTTACAGCCAACAAAGAGTATTGTGTCCCATGATGCACAAAATGCATGTGCTGATGCTTGCAAGTCATTGTTAAATTCAAATACTCGAAAAATCATAGCCAGGCCATTTGATAGTATCAGTCCATCTGTAAACAACAACAATAATAATAATAATAATAACAGCCTGCCTTCCCATTAACAAGTATAATCGAGTCATATCATAAAACAAATCCTACTTCAGCTGCTACATGGTGATCTAAAATATTTCACCCTCTTCACTAAATTTAAAAACTCCTGTTTAAATTTCAGAAAAAGTGTCTTCAACTATACACTTTCAGTGCTTTAGTGAAACAATCTGTAATTATAACATGAAGGCTAAACATAAATTCTATACATGCTTTAGTTACGAAACCTTAATGCATGATTTCTAAACCATTTTCCAACTTGCTCAACTGCAGAGTTGGAGAGAAATCTGTTGGATAATGAACTGCTTCATTGACTTTCATGAATCACATTTTGATCTGTACAATCATGGGCAGAGCAGAAAAACAATGGGTATTATTTAATTACCACTATACTGCTTTGCAATCTTCATGTTTGCACCATGCATCAATGATAATTAAACACTTTATTATCCAACTAATGCACAATATATAATAGGTAGATACAATTAAAATTATAAAATATTTAAAAGTGCTCCAACATGTTTCGGATCACAGAGGATCCATCATCAGGGAGCCTTGTACAGTGCTTGTCTAAAAATTACAAGAATGATTCTATCATGTCCGTTGACATGGACAAGTTCAGTGTTATGGCAGCATATTCTGACCGGTTCTCCGTGTGTGTAGTTCACTGCCTTCATATACAGTGAACTACACACACGCACAACGAGTCACAATATGCTGCCATAACACCAACCTTGTCCATGTCAATGGACACAACAGAATCATTCTTGTAATTTTTAGCCAAGCACTGTACAAGGCTCCCTGATGATGGATACTCTGTGATCCGAAACATGTTGGAGCATTTTTAAATATTTTATAATTTTAATTCTATCTACACATTATATATTGTGCGTTAGTTGGATAATAAAGTGTTTAATACATTGCTTTGCAGCTTACTTCCATTCACCATGTTATGGAAGAGTTCAAGTAATTGCTCATTCTTACTGCCATGTATTTTAACTTCTACTATTAAAATAATATATTCTGTTTTTTGTGAGTTTTGTACATACAAGTGCTTCAGTAATATAGAGTAAATTCCAGTCTTACTTCACTGAACAATATTTAGTAACTGGGAAAAGAAACAATATATGTGCCGATTCCTTATGGTCACTAGAATTTGTATTACTCAAAATGTCTAAATGCTTACAGACAATATAATCAAAGTATTTCCAGGTAACAAAATCATGTGTGAACTGGCAAAATGTCTGTAGTGGAGCCCACGTAGTATGGAACCAAGGAATCTGTGAGAACTGGGCTTCCCACTTGAGCATTACAGCATCATACAAAGAATAAAATTCTTCTAGTGATAGCGAGCCACTCCCTGAAGCATTAAGCTCTTTAAACATCAACATCACATCACGGGTAGCTGTGCAAATAAGGAAGACATCAGTTAGTTATCCTTGTCAAATATCATACAAAATCACTTATGTACAAAACTAATAAGATATGACCAAAGAAGCTCACAATTATCATTCAGTTATGTAAAGGCTTAGATAAGAAAATCACTTGGATTTGTTCTTTTCTAATCAGTTTCTTATGAATGTGTGATTCTTGTAATTTCCCTAAGTGTTTATTTTCTTCCAGGTCTGTGTGATATCAGTGATCAGATCAAGAAATAAGAGAATGTACCTATTTACTTACATTTCTTAGGTGCAAAATACCTCATCAAACCCTCAAATTGCTTAAACTGTATTTTACTTGGGTTCTGCTTAGAAACCAATAATCTAAAGGCATGTTGACATGCCCTGCGTTTATGGAGTAAAAGTTTCCGAAATTTATCACGTTCAATTCTCGTAAATGTTTCGTACACAACAGCTAACATCTGCGGAGAGAAAATAGTTAAGTTATTAAACAAATGGAACTAAAAAGTAATTCAGTTCATACTGTTCATGACTGTATATACACTTCTGCTAATACTAACCAAGTTCATGAGGACGTACAGCACAGTGCAGAGGTAGGAAACAAAGAATATCGAAAACCACTTTGACCTTGCGTATGATGGCATCATAACATCGGGGAAACTGCAAATTTATTGTCAGTTATTTGTCACATTCAGTATCCACACAAAGAGCAGTTTTTATTGCCAGATTGAGCACTGCACAGCTGGTGGCACCATTGGATGCTACATGGCAATGATATCACCCACTCAACAGCAAACAATCCAGCAATATGAAATGCTCTATGTATAAGCTTACCAATATCAATGGTTAAGACACTCTATTCACTTCAAAAGTAATTCACATGACACAAATTTTCCTTGTTGAAGATGACAATGCATATAAACTTATAATCAAATAGCTAACATAGAAGCCATAAACAATTATACTAAAATGCATGATGTAAACAGAGGCCGATACAAGGTCTGAGGTCACGCCTTTATACAGCTAAGACCATGAGGAGCTTCATTAAAACTTGATATTATGACATACTGGATACTAATGTTGCTGTCATTTAGCATTTGTCATGTGCATCAAACTTTCATTAACATTGTTACTCTTAATTGTTTCACATGGAGTGCCATACCTAAATCACTGTGCATGTATTGACTGTGGCTCTTGTTCATAAATTGACTACAGCTGATCATACTACTGTGACATATTGCATGATGATTTAGAATTCTTATAATAAAACCAACGAAATACACTAATTTCTCAAATTTATTTTTGGAATAGAACTCTATGTGTTTCGGACAGATTTTCTGTCCATTATCAGGAGTCTAGTACTGTATACACAGTAATAAGTATACTTCATACACATTTTGCTGTGTATACAGTACTAGACTCCTGATGATGGACAGAAAATCTGTCTGAAACACATAGAGTTCTATTCCAAAAATAAATTTGAGAAATTAGTGCACCTTGTTGGTTTTATTGTAAGAATATATCACGATGCACGGTCCACTGAATGTCAAATTCATAGATGATTTAGAATGTATGTAAAGAGCAAAACATTGTGTCTTACATAATGTTCATTCATTAACTAAACAGCATTGCTGTTATATCAGTTTCAGTGCTTACTTTGCTGTGGTGAGCAAAACAAACATGCTGACAAAACTGTCGTGCAGTGTCGTAAAGTGCTGGTCTCGAGGATCATTTGAGAAAAGGAAGTAACCCAGAAGAGCATAGATAGTGACGAAAAACAGCAACAATCCCAACATGTCCAAAATTGGTGGCACTGACTGGAAGATCTGTCGTATGAAGCGTCTCACACCTCCACAATGGCGTGTGTCCACCAAAAAAATGGGGCGTAGAGCACGTGTCACACGGAAATGAGACGACTGTCGCACCAACACTGTTATAGCCTCCACGAACATAATGCCAAGAGTTATGCACTGCAAGCAGAAACAAAGTCAGAGTTCATAAGGCCTGTAATTAACAATGAGGAATGACTAATTTAGTTACAATTACTTTTCATGTCCAGATTCAACATAATTTTCATCTGCTCATGAAATTAGATCAGGTTAGCTTAGTTTAGGTTAGATATCATCTGGGCAATTCAGACAAGTTCTGCACTTTTATCAACTTAACAAGCATCACAGAAGCATGAGGTACCCAAACTCAGAAATGGAAGTTTCTTATTTTGCACAATGTAATCAGTATATTCATCCATTTTTCTTTTTATAAAAAAGGGTAATAGACTAACCTTAATCATAGTTCGTTTGTGTTTGAGAATTGTTTTCCAACCAATCCAACGCAGTTTCAGAGCCAGCTCCACTCCAATTACTGAAAGGGCCAGTAATTCAATGCTCCCATGTACTCCAACTGGAAGCTGGTTTGTGAAGACATACACATTTATGTTTACATTTACATTTACACTACATACATTTCATAGTTTCATCATATAGCCTGCATGGCTTAGGATACGAAAAATGTCATTATAACCGTGTATGATTGAACAGCAATCGTGTCATGTTGAAACATACACAAAAATCACACATGACATAAAATGGAATGCGAAGACAAATATACAATGTAACGTAATGTGGTGTAGTATAATGCTGTATAACATATAACAGATAATATAAAATACTCACTGTCAAGTCAAGTTGTATAAAACACACAAAAATGGACAGTCCAGACTTCATCATTAAAATAGTATAAATAACAAGTTATCCAGCTCTCAATATGCTGCCATATTTCTTGTTTTTCACTGGTCAGCAGTGAACTTATAAGGTTTGTTGATCACAAAGCAAGCATCATTAACAAATCACATATGTGATAAAGTCTTAATACGCATATACAAACATAATAAACACTATAGACCAATCCCTGTAATGTGCATGTATTGTGTTTCAGAACCCAGCCTCTTCATTAGATTCAGAGCAATAATCCATGAATTAATTTACAGAATAAAATGTGTGATCAATTAAAAAACTTCCTACTAAACTTACAAATTGTTTCTTGTCTTTCAGTGAGTCAGCAAGATATTCCAAAAGACCTTTCTTACTGTATTTAATATATATTATGGGCACAAGAAACTTACTCTAAATAACGGAAGTGCTGGTTCTTCAACACAAGCAAGGATGAGCAATATCAATGATGTCACCAAGTCAAGTCCATAATACCATCCATTATGCACCAGCAAATATGCAGGCAATGCTTCAGAGTTGTGTGGGTGGGAATCAAACTTTTCATTGTTTTCCCCTTCCTGATGAAAAAAAGAACTCTGTTACGTTCAATAGTTTCACACAATAATCATACATACAGTTCCAATGTAGGACATACTACACACCTCAAGAAATATTGCTGCTTCATGGTAATTCATTTCCCAGTGCTGTTCAGCATCAACATGTGTATCTCCTTGCACACGCAGTTCAACCGAATTTTCTGCTGATATATCACGATTTAAGCTAGATGTACTTCCTATTTCATTAGGAAAATCTGCCAATGTTTGAGAAACCTCATGTTCTGCAAGAAATGAAATTGGTGTTACCATAAAAGGTAAAGCTGTCCCTCTATATGTCATGAAGGCATACAGGGAGATTGTCAGTACAGCTCCACACATTCTTAACCTTGGCTCAAAATGGAGATGGAAGGGCAGCCTCACGCCCCAGTTCCTTTACCCCTGGAAAAGACCTCCCTGTACCCACTGAACAGGAGGCCGAGTGTGCCCCACAGCCGGTGTGGCCCTTCTGGAGAAGAAGCAAGGGTCTGCCTGGAAACTGAGGATTCCGTTCTTCTGGGAGAAAACAGTCCCCCTGAATAATCGGAACCTCGACGTTTAGAGGCTATGTTGGCTCGAAACGTCGGGATCTGACTACCTAATAAAGCAACATCATAACCCAAAACAATTGAACCGTAAGCTGCATCGCTGTGAATACCTCGAAACTCGCAATAAATTAAATTACTGGCGCCGTGTCCCAAATGTCAACAACGACGTATCTCAGCTGACCCACAGTATAAGGTAACAGTACAGAATTACTGTAATTGATATGATAAGCATATAGTTGTTTAACTTACTGATATTATTTGACTGGTATGAACCTTCAATATTATCAAAATCATCACTAAATCTACTGTAACCGTCAGAAGCAGAATCTGCTCCTCTAGCAGAAGCCATTTGTGATGTTGCCACCCAAGTGAAGAATATGCCACGTAACTTATAGAGGCTTGTGACACAAGTATTCACATTTTATTGCTACATGTAATAAATAATAAATAAAATGTGACCTACTGGTCTCTTTTTTTCATACTGAAATATTTTATAACTAAAGCAAATATGCTTTCTTATGCTTATGTTTCCCACACTGAGAACTAGTTGAAACTAGCGACATTAGCGGTGCTTTGGGAAATTAATATACAGTAGACATCCAGTAGCTAAATAATCTGTGCCCGGGACGTTCTTCCGGGTTGTTGAGAAGTGTGAGTAGAAACGTTATGGACGCACAATTTTAGTAATCGTAGTCATCTGTGCATATTTATTGTAGGAATTGGACGCTAGGTATTGCAAGACAATTTTAAAGCCCAGTAGCTTCCATATATATATGTACGTTACTTGCTGCGTGATACCTCGTTTCTAAGAAATGTTTCTAATGTGCGTCATTCCCGTTGTGTTTTGTACAATAGTAGGAGTTAGGTATGTTAACACTTACAGTCGAACACAACTATATTTGTTTTTAAATATACAGGAGTTTACAGCAACGACATGTTTCGACCCTATATGTGGGCCATCATCAGGTTGTGGTTGGACTTAACGGCTTAGGCTATACTAGCATGCGTGTAGTTGTCTTGGGGCGGGTCCCGGGTGTATCTGGTTGAATATCCAATCAGATACACCCGGGACCATGGTACTCTGTGACATAATTAGATCTCGAACCCGCCGCATTACGCCCCAAGACCACTATACGTATGCTTGTATAGCCTAAGCTGTAAGTCCAACTACAACCTGGTGATGGCCCACATATAGGGTCGAAACATGTCGTTGTTGTAAACTCCAGTATATTTAAAAACAAATAAGTTGTGTTCGACTGTAAGTGTTATCATACCTAACTCCTACTATTCTAAGAAATGTGTTTATGAAGTGCAAGTGTGTTGCATGGCTCATTCATTCCTCATATAATCAGTATGTTTCCCATGTTTAGATGGCAGACACTGCACCCAAAGTTGCGCCTGTTGCGTCTGCAACAAAAACTCCAACCAAGGGATCAGGAGAGGAAAAGAAAAAGCGTGGAAGGCCTCGGAACTATGATCTAGGAAATGGCGTGTACAGGTTCAGTCGTACTCGCATGTACCACAAGAAGGCTGTGTACAAGTTTATTGGCAAGAAGACTGAAAAAAAGGTATGGTGTATTAAACATTGTGGATAATCTTGAATTGCTGTCCCTCCATTTTTGACTACCAAAATCAAAGGTCGGTCAGGTTGAGCAGTCCGATTTCCATTTTGGTTGGTACAGAAGTGAATTCTGTAGCAGTTCAGACTTTGAGGTTGCGATAGAACGCATATACAAATGGTTTTGGAGGTACTGGGAATTAATTATGTTGCAAATTGGTACATTTTAACATCACAGTACTGCTAAGTGTGGGAAGTTAAAACAAGAAGCAGGAATAGGAATGAAGTGCATATGTTATGTTTTGGCGATGGTCGCGTCTTAATTCCCAGACATGATGCTCCTTCATGTCTTTGAGTCCATTACCCTTGCAATGAAATGTGCAATTTGACAGCAAGTTAGTTGAATCATCCATGAGAGGAAACTTATATAATGTATGTTCGGATCTAAAATACTGAAACATCAACATATAAAATTCAGATGCCAGAGAATTACCCAGAAGAAAGCACACAATATTCAGAACACGGTGAAAGTTTGAAATCAAGAATAGGAGGAAACAGGTGAGAGAAATGTATTGTGTATTATTTGTACCAATATATGAATATATATATATATATAAACTCTAAATTATATTACAAACATGTAGATGCATCTGTAATACAGATATGCATTGCTTAATGGCGGGATACGTTCTGAGAAATGCGTCATTAGGCTATATGGTATAGTCTCTTGCTGCTAGGCTACAAATCTGTATAGCATGTTACTGTACTGAATACTGTAGGCAATTGTAACACAGTGGTAAGTGTTATTGTACTGTATACTTTATTGGAAATCAGGATAAATTTCTGACTAACTCATCAGTACACAGTATAAACACAAGAAATAAACACCATCTACATAGACCTATTGCTAACCTGTCTTGTTTTCAGAAAGGTGCGTCCTACTCTGGGATCAGAATTTTTAACAGCCTACCACAAAGTATTTACAAGCTTTAAGAATGAAAAGCCACAGTCTAAAGTAGCCCTAAAAATTTTTTGTATGCACATCCCTTTTACTCTGTGGATGAATTTTCTGCATGTACAGATGGTATGTATTGCTGACTTATATGGCTGTGTAAATCCTTACACTGTAATAACTTTATATGTCTTATTTACTGTTGTATGTTTTTGACATGTTCCACATACTATTGTCTGGTGACAGCCTCAGGGATCTATGGAATGTATGTATATTTGTATAATATTATAATCGTATGGGACCACCTTCATATATACGTTCTGTCGTTGACCAAAACGTCATTATGTCGCGCATAGCTGTATACTTTAGTTTTAATTTATGTGGCGCATAGCTGTATACTTTGGTTTTAATATATATATATATATGTGTGTGTGTGTGTGTGTGTGTAAAGGTGAGAGAAACTTCTGAACAAGAAACGAAACGAAGAAGTAGCTCATGAGAAGTTGAGTGTACTAATGGGGTACAGAAATGAGAAACCCAGTAAATATTATTTGACATAGAACTGTGCGACAGCTCACTGTCACACCTGTGGCAATTGATATATGGACCAACCACTGCTGTTTTAAAAAAAAACACGACGCATTTGTGAACGCATGATGCGTGTTCATGTACTTGTGTTTGCGGGATGGTGGTTGTCAAAAGACGCGTCACTTATACATTCATGCCCTGCATAACGATGGTTGGGTCAACGACACACCACATGTATGACGGTGGTCCCATGATATTATAATACCATTGTGTTACAATTGCCTACAGTATTCAGTGCAGTATGTTCTGCCCCATTTGAAATGCTGGTACCACTCCTGACATTGCGTACAGCTCAAACAGTCCTCTCCATAAGCCTGTTGCAACATCTGAGAAGTCTCCGTAAAAGTTTTTCCTTATTTGAAGCAGAATTTGACGCAAACGCGTTGCTCCTCAAGATCCTTCATTTATCAACTTGCAAAAGATCGCCAAGAGTACTAAACACACACTCATTCAGGTGCGTGTAACTCGAAGACTAATTGACATGGCATGATGCTGCTAGTGTCACAATGAAGCTTAAAGTCCCCGCTACACAACGCCACCATTGTGAGCGTGTGCAGCACGCTCATTGGCTCGTTATTTCACAAGTTCGGTTTCTTTATGGACTGCCTACGTACATAGACAAACCACTTATAAAACGAATATCCTGGGAGTCCCCCATAGAATGAATAACACCCCCAGCACACATAAACAGTAAATCCTTAAACAATGCATGAGTTAAAAAATGAAAAAAGATCCAAGCCAGAAAGAACAATAGAAGTAGTAATAATCATAAGACCTAAATTTAGGTCTCAAAGTAGACAAAACAATAATCTTCTTCAAATCATATTTGAAATTCCTCCCAAGACCCGCTATAAATATGGTCAACCCAGAAACCAGTAACAAAATAATGTTAAGTCAATAACTAAAAGAAAGTAAAGGTAAATCGTCGCATTACAGGCCTGAGGTGCCCAGATGGTTCCAGGAAGTTAAGGTTCCCAGATTCCTTGACAATGACCCAGAATGGTGGTAAGGTTGCCAGCCTTACACACTGGCTGTTTTTACCCCCAGGAAATACTCCTGGTACTCATTTCTGTTAGAGGCTGAGTCGACCCCAGGGCCATAGTGCAATTGGAAGGATTATGTCAATGAAAAATTCCAATGACACCATCTGGAATCGAACCAACAACCTTCTGATTTGTAGTGCAACACAACTAGAAGAAGGGCTAAAATGAATTAACAAATAGAAACACACGGTAACCAAAGTAGACATGAGGTTCAGCTTCCGACTTCAACAGCAAATCTGTTGATAGTCAATTCCCTCACGCCGTGGTCCCCTGATGTGTTCCCTATCATAAAATTTTATCCCCCAAATGCTACGGAATCGTTGAATAATTTACATTCCATCGCTGAAGATAAGCTGTTTATACCAGCAGGTGTACGTGGCAGGTAGAAGTCGTCGGAATGTGAATTGGGCGTGACACGGATTGGTGTTAATGCATGCACGATCATGTAACAGACCATGTGCACAGTACTGCATGAAGCGGAATCTGTATGGCACCAGTCAGCTTTGCACGATCTAGGGATAACTTCTGTCTGTTGGACACATTCACAGATGCATGGTTCTTGGAAAATCAGGTCTTCTACCATCACTGCCGAGGGAAATTTGTAATAACAAGCTAACATTATAACATGTGTCGGGCGGGAAGAGACATTCTCCTCCAAAAACAGGAAGTCCAAGCAACAGTGGCGTACTGAGAGGGGTTTGGGGGTGTTCAAACTCCCCCCCCCGAAATTCCGAAGGCCCCCCCAGAATCGTCCCAAACTCAAACCAAATGTGAAAACTGTTAAAAATTACTGAATTTAGGATGCTAACACACCAAGATTTTCAGAAAAAGGCAGTAAAATTCTAAAACTACCTTGGTTCGCAATTGTTTTACATTAGGAATGACAGATAAATTGGTTGTTGTCATCATAAATAGTCTTAAAGTACCAAAAATTAAGAACATTTTACTATATGAAATGAAATTTCTTGTACCAAATTACATCTCCCTCCAGAACCCCTGACTAGGGGGCTGCTGCCTCCAGATCCCTGTCCTTTGTCCTCAACTGAATTTGTTGACACACA
>Ga0131853_10025159_pt1 | contig 10729 bp, 5 predicted proteins | sample TergutLab28metaG_FD_92764 | JGI IMG/M metagenome (GOLD analysis project Ga0131853, IMG submission 92764) | Labiotermes labralis P1 segment gut microbial communities from Petit-Saut dam, French Guiana - Lab288 P1 (version 2) (version 2) | ecosystem: Host-associated > Arthropoda: Insects >... | reverse complement strand
TTAACAAAGTTTTTTTACAGGGAGGTGTTGTTAGCACCTCGCCCAACCCCCAAGCTGGAGGACCACCCCTATTCGGCTGTCCGCGAATGCTTATTCAATTTATTCGCATCTACCCTCCTTATCGGAAGCTGTTCCTCTATCCGCAACCTGAGGACGCGCCATGCCGTGGTGACAGGGACCCACTACATGGATCATTAGTGCACACACGATATTAAATTTTATGTGCACTAAATATACCATGTTTTAAATTTTATGTAAAAGTGGCCTGATGACGGTCTAATGACCGAAACTTGTTAACAGGAAGTTAAATAATAAACTATTTTTGTGTTTGCCTGAAGCACATGAATTTATTATTGTCCTTGATCCTTCAGAAGCGCTGCTGTGAGAAAGTTATATCTTCTTTCTCTCGGTTTAAGACAAAACAAATGATTTTTATCCATTTCTGTTGATACTCACGGGAGAGTAAATTGTTGACTTAAACGCCGAGGAGACTAAAATGACCAGCTGACCAACTGCCCAAACACAAACCGACCCATTAACCATCACACTTGCAACACACCTCGGTGAAAGCAAGTGTGAATTAGGGCAAGCAGTGTTTCATCTAGCTAATGCCCAAACGGTAGTTAAAGTGTGACGACACACGAACGACAGCGAGGAAACCAGGTAGCGCCTGAACTAAGTACAAAATACGACAAATTACTTCGTAGCATTAAACACCTGCAGTTCAGATTTATGACAAAATTAGTGCAGCTCTCTTGAATATTTCGTAAGGTTACAAAACCACTGTAGGCCCGGTAGTTCAGTCGGTATAGCAATTGATTACGTGCTGGACGGTCCGGGGATCGAATCCCAGTGGGGACGAGATTTTCCGAACTTATGCAGACCGGCCCTGGGGCCCACCCAGCTTTCTGTACAATGGGTACCGGGTCTTTCGCGGGGGTAGAGGCTGCCCGGGCGTGGGGCTGACCTCCACCACCATCTAGTGCCGGTGGTCCTAGAAAGAGTACAGCTATGCCTCTACTCACCCTAAGGGCCTTCGTGGCCTGTAAAAGGGTGAAACCTACCTACAAAACCGGGGGACCGCGGTGGCATAGTGATTAAGGTGCTGTGCTACAAATCGGAAAGTGTCTGGTTCGATCCCAGCTGGTATCGTTGGAATTTTTCATTGACATAAAATCCTTCCGATCGCACTATGGACCTGAGGTCGACTCAACCTCTAACAGAAATGACTACCAGGAGAGTGCACAACGAGGAACTAAATGATCTGTACTCCTCACCCAATATTGTGCGGGTGATGAAATCTAGAAGAATGAGATGGGCTGGGCATGTGGCGCGTATGGCTGTGGAGAGGGGGGCGTATAGGGTCTTAGTGGGGAAACCGGAGGGAAAGAGACCACTGGGGAGACCTAGGCGTAGATGGGTGGATAATATTAGGATGGATCTCCAGGAGGTGTGATGTGGGTATATAGACTGGATTGGGCTGGCCCAGGATAGAGACAGGTGGCGGACGCTTTTGAGTGCGGTAATGAACCTTTGGGGTCCGTGAAATGCGGGGAATTTCTTGACTAGCTGCAAACCAGTTAGCTTCTCAAGAAGGACTCTGCACCATGGAGTAAGTCGGTAAGTAAAGGCGGCCGGTGCGTAAGGCTGACAACTTTACCACCATCCTGTGCCATTGTCATGAAATATGGAAACCTTAACTTCCTGGATCCCTGTGGGACACTCCAGGCCTGTAACGGGAATGCTTTATCTTTGCCTACAAAACCACTGTGTGTGTGTGTGTGTGTGTGTGTGAGAGAGAAAGGGTGAACGGTATGAGGGTAACGGTAATGCCAGAAACTTAAAGAGGAAATTTCTCGTGTCAGATTTTAGCTTATTTCATTAATATGGAAGGTTACAGCGCGACACACATATGCATCGATCATATCAACCTCTAGTCTACAACTTCGCCAACCGTGACGCCCTCGTCGCTAATCTCATCATTCAGGAAATTTAATGTAAGCACACTGCTGTTGATATTAGCCACTGTTCCTGAACACACACTCTATAAACTTCTCTTTGAAACTGCATGCAGTAGTTTATTGTTCTTCTTGCGAATTAAATTTGTGACTTGTTAGCCACATTTTGACGACATTTCTGTTGTTCTTCCGCACGGCTCTCTCTTTTAGACAGAAATTGGAGACGAAATTATTTTGATCTCGAGTCTGAAAGTTGTAGAGAGGATTTTGCCTTGGCTCTTTTTTCTGTTATACATTCCATACTTTATAGAAACTGAAATTATACGTTTTTGGTGCGGTGACGCATTTGTCTGAAACACTGCGGTACGAGTTGGAAGGGCGCGGGTTTGAATCCCGATGGTGTCATTGGAATTTTTCAATTATTTAATCCTTCCATTTCATTATGACGCCGGATTCGATTTAGACTATTACAGAAATGAGTACCAGGAATATTTTTCTGGGGAGTAAAGGCGGCCGGAACGTAGGGCTGACACACCTTACCAGACTGTCTTGAAATCTGGGAACCTCACGCTCCTGGAACCCTCACGGTCTGTCCTGGCCTGCACAGTGAATGCTTTACCTTTATGTGTCGCTGGATTTGTCACAAAGAGTACATAATAAAAAGCACACATACAACAGGAAATGTATTCTGAGATGTGTTTGGGGCCTATGACATCTAAATATTTTTATACTGACAGTATTTTAATGGGGTGGGAAATAACTGAATCTGTTATAAATCTTATTGTAGCACCGTGCTTTTTTTGTAGAATCACTTCAATTTATCAACCAACGAATGTACATATAATTTCACATAAAACACTTTTAAAACATTTTAAAACATTTTAAAACAGTCCGACATGTTTCGATCTTGTCAGATCATCATCAGGGAGCTTTGTTCCTTGGTAAAGTTATGTTACAGTATTCACAATTCAACTCGTATTTGCAAACGAGGTGTTGTGGCAGCATATCGTGTTGTGTAGGAATGTGTTGTGGAGCAGTGGCTCGGTGTGCTTCGTATGCTGAGTAATTACTCAGCATACGAAGCACGATGATGAAAGAGTATAGCTATACCTATACCCACCCTCTGGGCCACACCGGGCCTTTAACGGGATCACTTTACCTTTTTTCACAGTCTACTTATTACTCTTGTGTATGTGGAGTCGTGGTTCGGTTCCTTGTAGGTGTCAGAGATTTATCTTTTCTCAAGATTGTACCGTCGGTTTGTGGGGTCTATCCAGCCCCCTTTCACTTTATCCCTGATGTGAAATTAACCAGGACATGAAGCTGACCGCTGCACCACCTGGTGGTGCCAAAGACAAGAAAAAATTTTGCTACAACTTCCCCCCACCATAAGCCTCTTGTGTGCAGGGACAGATTGGACAACTTTAACTTTATCTTACTTGTTAGACTTATTCCTAAATCGGCGAAGTCATAAGTTGAAATTCGTATAGTAAAGATAAATGTATTTTTTTTTAATATAGACCGAAAGCAGTAGCATAGATGTAACTGAGGTACAGCTAGACTCGTTTGTATGCGGGTTCGCGAAATTAAAAAAGGGACTATCAGCTTCGTCATGTCTGTCCTTCCGCATGGAACAACCCGGCTCCCACTGGACGGATTTTTATGAAGTCTGATTTTTTTTTGGAGATTTTTAAAATTGTCGAATAAATAAAATTCTCAGCAGAATCTGACAAGAATAACGGGCAATTTATGTGGAGACCAATACATATTTTTGTTCATATCTCGCTGAATTATTCTTAGAATAAGAAATGTTTCAGGCAAAATTTGTAGGAAAAACAGAAACATATATTTTATGTACGATAACCTTTTTCCGATAAAGGTGCCGTTTATGAGATCGTGAGGAAAAATGCGGTACAGCTAGCCTGGCCACTGATGACAATTTAATAAGACGCATGCGCTTTACATGCTGGATAACTGAGGCCAAAATACAGGCACACAATCGTAATATTTAGTTTTTATTATTGTTAGCAGAAGGACGAAATATTTTCTAGATCGACAGAAGTTGCATTTCCATGGTAACACTGAGCACTTTTATATCGTTCAGACCTACAGCAGTAAAAAAAGGGAAAATACAGTTGCGTTTCTACGATACCAATGGTTACGCGAACGTGCCACTCTCTATAGTTGTTGGTACATTGTATAATTTGTCAACCCAGATATATTAAATGTAGGCCGGGTAGCTCAGTCGGTATAGCGACTGACTACGGGCTGGACGGTCCGGGATCGAATTCCGGTGGAGACGAGTTTTTTCGCCCGTGCAGACCCTCCCTGAGGCCCACTCAGCCTCCTGTAAAATGGGTACCGGGTCTTTCCTGGGGGTAAAATGCGGCCGGGGGGTGCTGCTGACCACTCACCCCCTTCTAGTGCCGCGGTCATGGAACAGTAGAGCTGTACCTCTACCCACCCTCTGGGCCACACCGGGCCTGTAACGGGATCATTTTACTTTTTTTTTTACACACACATATATATATATATAAAAGGAGGTGAATGATTTACTTCGTGCCCCAGCCGTTTTACCCCCGGTACTGAAACCTGGTGGAATTGAGCACCAGGCTGTGTAGCCATAGAGACGGTCTGTAGGTTTTGCAGAAGAGGAAAATCTCTTGCCCTTACCGAGATCCAAACACTGGACCATCCAACCCGTAGTCTAACTGCTATACCAGTTATGCTACCAGAGCTCATGCGATTTGCCGATTACGTAGCCTCTTTAAATGGAAGGAAAGATGTGTTCTCTGAATATACAAAAAAAAAAAACCTGTCATTCAGGATAGAGCAGATTTTTCCGAGAAATTCATCACCGCTTTGCTATCTTACTTGGAAACTTAGTGTACGTTGCTTAAAGTGGGTAGGTCTACAAAGACTTGTGACACAAATGTAACACTAAAGAAATGGACAGACAAAATAACAGAGGTCTGGTGAAATTAAAATATTAAGGAAAGGCCTAATTTGAATTCATATAATTAAAAAAAAGGCGAAATGATCCCTTTACAGGCCCGGTGTGGCCCAGAGGGTGGGTAGAGTTATAGCTCTACTCTTCCATGACCGCGGCACTAGAAGGGGGTGAGTGGACAGCAGCACGCACCGGCCGCACTTTACCCCTGGGAAAGACCTGGTACCCATTTTACAGGAGGCTGGGTGGGCTCCAGGGTCGGTTTGGACTGGCGGAAAATCTCGTCCCCACCGGGATTCGATCCTGGACCGTCCAGCCCTAACTCAGTCTCTATACTGACTGATATACCGGGCCAACGAATTCGTATAATTATCGGTGTTTAAATAAAGAATAATTGAGATTTGCGCGAAATGTTGCGTGCATGGTGTAGAGGAGAAATGTAAACCAAATTTTAGTACGAAAAATTAAAGGAATTAACCGAGGCTTAAACGGATTTATGATATTAAAACGGACCTCGGAGACACATAGAGTAAAGCTAACTACTGTATTCATTTGGCCCACAATAGCGTCTAACTAGAAGAGGACTGGGTTCATTTAACACTGTAGTTAAATATCGAATTTTTCTAAGAGCAAGAAACTTCTTGCCTAGCTGAAGAGATCTCTCAATGGGGACACGGTAACCCAAGTTAGTTGTCTTCATGTTTGCACCGTGCATCAATGATAATTAAACAATCTATTATCCAACTAATGCACGATATATAATATGTAGATACAATTAAAATTATAAATTATTTATAAGTGCTCCAACATGTTTCGGATCACAGAGGATCCATCATCAGGGAGCCTTGTACAGTACTTGGCTAAAAATTACAAGAATGGTTCTATCGTGTTCGTTGACATGAACAAGGTCTGTATTATGGCAGCATATTCTGACCCGTTGTGCGTGTGTGTAGTTCACTGTATGCTAGCATTCCGTAAGGCAGTGCCTTCCTATGCAGTAACTACACACACGCACAACGGGTCAGAATATGCTGGCATAACACCGACCTTGTCCATGTCAACGGACACGATAGAATCATACTTGTAATTTTTAGCCAAGCACTGTACAAGGCTCCCTGATGATGGATTCTCTGTGATCCGAAACATGTTGGAATACTTTTAAATATTTTATAATTTTAATTATATCTACTTATTATATATTGTTCATTAGTTGGTTAATACAGTGTTTAAGTTAGTTGGTGTGTTACGTAAATAGTGTCTAGACAATGATAAAAGCAGTTCGCACTGAAATAAAGGATCAGACGGCTTTTCGTTGTTGTGTTGTACCGCTCTCTTCTGTGCTCGGGGTATAAAGTGCTCAGCAAAGTTCCCGAAGTTTTCACAGAAGGTCTTCCGCCGTCCGCTGCGGTGATTAATGGGGCATGTTTGTTTTTTTTCTGGGCGCCATTGAAAGCAGTGTTCAGTGTAGTCCCCTGACCCACACATTTTTCAAAACAGCGAGTAATCCCCCAACATCTAGAGAGTGAAATTTTTTGCTTATATAAACCGTGAAAACGAACCCATACTTTCCGCTAAATGAAGTAACCCACTTCAGGGTTCAATTTGGTCGCGATTTAGACCGCTTCTTATCCTGTGGATACGACGTTTCCCGCACACCTACGCTGACAGTCAGTGAAACTAGACAGGAGAAATACTGTACGATTTTTATCTAACGACCTGTTATAATTTAGGGATAGTATATGAGGTCCAGGTGTTTATTTGTACTTTTTATGAGATGTTCCATAAGTTTACAGTAATGCGAAAATGTAAAATGTCAGAGGCAGATTATTGGGACGAATGGTTTTCGATTCCCGAGAGGAGACGAGATATGTTTCTCTGTTATATCTACTTAGTTTCTTATGCTATTTTAACCGACTGTACTGCTATGTTATGTTTTATTGTACTGCACTTTTCTGTACTATATTTTACTGTACTGTGGGCCCGGTAGCTCATTCGGTATAGCGACTGACTACGGTCTGGACGGTCCGGGATCGTATCCCGGTGGGGACGAGATTTTGCGCCCGTCAAGACCGGCCCTGGGGCCCACCCACCGCATCTTTCCCAAGGGTAAAGTGCGGCCGGGGCGTGCTGTTGACCACACACCCCCTTCTAGTGCCGCGGTCATGGAAGTGTAGAGCTATACCTCTACCCACCCTCTGGGCCAATCCGGGACTGTAACGAGATCACTTTACCTTCACCTTTTATATTTTACTGTACTTCACTATACTGTAGTGTACTGTACTATACTACAATATATTGTACCCTTCTGTACTATACCATACAATGTCCTGTACTGTAATACACTCTGTTATCTATGCTACACTGACTATACTGTACTTTACTGTATTGCACTGTAAGAAAGGTAAAGTGTTCACGTTACAGGCCCGGTGTGGCCCAGAGGGTGGATAGATTTATAGCTCTACTTTTCCATGACTACGGCACTAGAAGGGGGAGAGTGGACAGCAGCACGCCTCGGCCACTCTTTACCTCCGGGAAAGACCCGGTGCCCATTTTACAGGAGGCTGGGTGGGCCCCAGGACCGGTCTGCACGGACGGAAAATTTCCTGCCCACCGGGATTCGATTCCAGACCGTCCAGCCCGTAGTCAGTCGCTATACCGACTGAGGTACCCGGCCCACATATTTTAGTGTAATATACTATATTGTATTGTACTGTACTATGATATACTGCAACGTAACATGCTGTGCTGTACATTTCGATACAGAGAGGCGGAAGCAGGAACCAGATCACTTAATTCCATTTAGTGTCAAGGGTAACAACGCAGGGAATATCACTTCCTCTAATTCACTTCAGTTTGTCGTTCGTAAGCTCTGCAACTTCGCCATTTTATCTTTGTGTTAATTGCAGTTAATATTTCAGTTCAATAAACAATCATACCCTCAGTATATACTGGTACACAAAACAACGTAATTCCATCTGGTTAACAATAAGTTGAACGAATATTTGAACTTCCCCTCCGAAAGATCGAGATGCTTTGTGAAATTCTGAAGTTGGCAAAATGCATTACGTCATTATTTGATGTTTAATTGTTACTTCATTATATAAATCTATATTACTTCAAAGCGTATCGTAATGTTATCCTGTCTTCCACACTGAATCATGAGGTTCGTCATCCCCCTTGAGTTCTATGAAATAACTAATGTTTTTTGTTTTGTGTAACTGCTTAATAAGTATTTCATGTACAACCTGAAGATGGCCATTATCAAGCGCCGAAACATGTAGTTGTACCTTATGTAGAAAATACGTTATATTCTACCAATAAATATAGTTGTGTTAGACCAGTACACACACTCTACATTAGTTATTCTACACGGAAGTTTCTAAAGCGACTTTTGTCTTCCGAACTTACGCATGAATTTCACATGTTCCGTCAATCTCATCCTCCTTCCTATTTATCAAGGTAGTAATAAAAGGCGAGACATATATTTTACACAGCCATTAATTTGCAGTTCAATTCATTCTACTGTTAGCACCTCTCTTTTAGATCCAAATATTCTCTACGGCATTGAGATATCTATTTGTAAGGCTGCCGCGGGGGTTAAGGTGGAGCAAAGGGCACTAATATGATATTCAGGAAGGAGGAGTGAACCTTAAGGGAGTTGAGAGATGGCGCTCAGACTTTCTAAAGTGAACACATTCAAATCTGATGCATATAATCCAGTATATATATAAGGGGAGGACAAATTGTGCCAGTCATGTGGGTCTACCGTTGATTGATGAGCATTTGATGACACCAAACTGCGGCTTATAAGAGGCACCTCATCGTACGTTAGAGCGAACCTGCTGATGTATCGGCTAAAGATTTAACTTGGGTTCGGAATATAACAGTTTCGAATCCGAGTCCATTAGTTGACTGTCCAACTTGAATACATTTCTGCTGTAGACCTTCGCCTCTAACTCTTTCAAGAAGCAGTGAATGAATCCAGCCCGATCCAAAATGTAGAGTTGCTCGAAGATCCATTTTAATATTATCTACCCAGATAGACCATTTTTTCCCTTAATGCAACGTTTTGCCACTAAACCTTTGTACTAAATTTATATGAATATGCAAGTGCTACACAATTCCATAGCGACCAAATAAATATCTACGAATGCTTTATTATCCAACTAAAGCACTCAGTTATATAAAATCGTTGAATTGTTAAAAAAAACAATGAAACTTATAAAAGCCACTCCAACATGTTTCGGTTCACGTAGAAACCATCATCAAGGAGCTACAACCAGTGCTTAGCTAAAGTTACAAGTAGTGTTCAACAGAGCACATCGGTACAGACGTTGTCAGTGTTATGGCGGCATATTTTACCCACGAATTAATGAAGATTACATTATTTTATGAAATTATAATATAATATATATATGTTTTTTACATTTTCATCTCTACGTCTTGTTATTGCTTACATTTTCCTCAGCCTTCTGCTATGAACTTTGCTCACTCTTACTGACACGCCTGTGGGAAACTTATCCTAAACGGTCCTATCGATAACTGTTTAATAAGAACATCGTAATCAGAAGGGCATTGAAACTTGAGATTTTTACATTTTAACACACAAAACGCAATTCGACTTGCAGTTAGGTCCTTTCAAATAAGAAGTAAATTATTGTAGGATCTGAGGATTGATTATTGCGTTAAAATTGTGCTTCATTTTTGCACGTTCTACGTAAAATATAAATTAAAAATTAATGTGTCAATTTGGTTGAGGAAGGAAGAAGTGGTGCCTAAAGAAAACTACGAAAAAATGTAATTGAAAGTAGTTGATGTTTCGCACCAAATGTAAATTCGGGAGTACCAGAATTATATATTCGGCACGTAACTATGTTACGAGTATTATATTAATTTTTTAAAAAAGAATTATGTATTTCTATGCGAAAATTGGATACTTAATGTAACTTATTTCCGACATATGCTGGTTGCTTTTGTAGGTCTAATTGCTAGGTTGGAATTTGGTACGATATCATAAAGTTGTGTCCTAAATTTGCATTTTATTATTGGATGTCGGATTGTAGATAAGTTAGAGAAAGGGAAGTCGAAATGAGGACGGCAGGTTCATGTGGCTACGTCTGGAAAAATAACGGATCTGCGCCTTAAGTTTTTTTTTTTGTAGCAGTTTGCTTCACGACCTACGCGGCAGCCATTGTAAGTTCTGAGAACAAGGAAAAGAAAAAACTGAGATATCCAAAATGCACCAACTGCATTCAACTTTTTTTTTTCAACACGAAACAAAAGTCGTTAGGTTTGCTGGGCTTTGTTTGTTATGGGTTTTTGCACAAAGTTTGCACAAAGTGTAGAATAAAGTGGGTACATAATTTAGAAGTCACTGTGTCGTTTATTTTAAAAATTGCTTGACGAATTCAGATAAAGTTTGTTTCTTAAGGATATGCACCTACAACTCTCGGTCGAATTTCCTAACATTCCAACACACCACGGCTTTTACATAAGATCAAACTTAGTATATATTCCACAAACTAAGCGGCTCTTCGAATTGGGTTATTATTGGCACAGTTTTAAAGAAATAGGATTCCCCAATATATAGAAATTTATATTCAGAAAATTTTTTATCATGACAAATATTTAATGAAACGTAAGGAAATATTAATAAGATGGGCTGGGCATGTGGCGCGTATGGGTGAGAAGAAGGGGATGTATAGGGTCTTGGTGGGGAAGCCGGAGGGAAAGAGACCACTGGGGAGACCTAGGCATAGATGGGTGGATAATATTAGGATGGATCTCCAGGAGGTGGGATGTGGGTATATGGACTGGATTG
>Ga0131853_10025158_pt1 | contig 10729 bp, 7 predicted proteins | sample TergutLab28metaG_FD_92764 | JGI IMG/M metagenome (GOLD analysis project Ga0131853, IMG submission 92764) | Labiotermes labralis P1 segment gut microbial communities from Petit-Saut dam, French Guiana - Lab288 P1 (version 2) (version 2) | ecosystem: Host-associated > Arthropoda: Insects >... | reverse complement strand
GGTAGGTAGGTAGGTAGGTAGGTAGGTAGGTAGGTAGGTAGGTAGGTAGGTAGGTAGGTAGGTAGGTAGGTAGGTTAAGTGAGTGAGTGAATAAGTAAGTATGAAATAAACTTACTGTAAAACAAGATTTTGTGCATCAAGTTGGTTAATTACTGAGATAAATATACTGAGATGCACGGCCAGCAAAACGTCAAGAGAAGTAAGTTTGTAAATGTGTAAGTAAGTAAGTAAGTAAATAACCCATATTTATGCAACAGAGGAGGATGAACAGACCAAGTTCAAAAGTAGAAGCAGGATAAAAGACGAAGTGGACGACCAATCAACGACACCCTTGCCGACGCACGTGCTTTGAAATAGAGAAACTTTAAAGCGCTTCAGAGTGTAACAGAGAAACCAGAATTATGGGGACGTAAGGCAACGCCCCGTCAGTTATTTGCTCAGACGAAGAACATGCGATGTATAAGGATAGGAGCGCAAGCAGCTTCGAAATGGGGGAACTAACAGAAATGAAATTGGTTTAAAAGACATATTAGCCTGTTAGAATTTTAAATGCCTTAATCCAATCGAACCTGACAAGCTAACCTAGCAGAAACTCAATTAAGGACAGCGCATATAAAATAAATATCCCATACATAAGCATATCCTAGGTGCATGAATGAAATATTGTGTAATCAAAACTTTTTTTTGCGTTTTCTGCATAATGGCATTCTGCAGTACGAAGGTAGCTTTGCAGGAGTGTGAGGAAATCGAAACGAGAAAAGCTAACCTCAGCAGTGCGTACGGTGGGGACCAGATATAAGTGGACCACAGAATCGCTGGTTCTGTTTCGTTTTCACTCATCATTCATTGATTTATTCTTCATTTATTCACTCATGCATGAATCATAATGCACGTGGACTTGATGATTATAATTTCATGCTTCAGACATTTCTTTTTTTTTATTTCGCCTGTAAGCAGCCAGTTGCAATTCGTTGTAAAAATCAGGATTTAGCTTGGTTACGCACATACTGCCCTACACACATTTGTTTGACTGCGATATTTCAACTTCATCTGACGTATAGTCTGTAATGGACGGTATAGTCAAATCTGAAGCCGCACGGCGTAAATTTCCGGATATGACAATATTCTACGCTGAAGATGGAGGCAGCACACATTTATCTGCAGCATTCCGCCTACCTAACAATGTATAAGGACGCCACATGCCTGATGACAGCAAATTTAGTCTTGATCATAAAGGAAGAGAAAGGATTCGGAAAAAAAAGCCTATTTGAATGTATCATCACTACATTCTGCTACACAAACTGAAGAAAACCACGAAGATTTCAGCCTGAATAGCCGGTAATACAGTCGAGATTTAAACTCGGTGCCTTCTGTTCCAGAATACAAGTGCACAGTGCTAATGCTACAACGGCCAGCTAGATTCCTACCTGGCGTCTGTAGTACCCGGAACCCTGCAGCTAGCAGTGCTACCTTTATGCCCACGCACATTCAAACCTCTGCAGTTTGCCTACACAATGTACTTGCCTTCAGTAGGATGCTCACAATTAAAAGCCATTATTTACCTAAGCAGCGTTTACCGATTGGGCTTTATAACGGAACGTGTGTGTTATTTGACGACGCTGTCATTTTCTAACACCATGTAGTACATTGGCGCACCAAGGGCCCCCCCTGCCGGTCTGTAACCCCCCGCCCTCTGAAAGCGAAATTTAAAAACACAGACTTTGTAGACACGATGACAAAATACATTTTACGTGATTCACACTTCAGCCTAAATCAGCCAATGAAATCTCCTCAAGACCCGTAGAATGAAATACTGAATAATAATAATATATAAACTTAGGAATATTTAGTTTTTTCTTTTCAGTTAGTTTTAATTTTGCTTGTAACCTAATTAGACGTTGGCGCGGAGATTTTGACGTCAATTTCATAATATACTCTTTAAAAGCAAACATAAATTATATATAACCTTAGGGTCAGCCCCCCACACCCCGTCCAAAGAAAAAACCTGTGTGCGCCTGTAATGTAGCGTTGGGGATGTGTCAACGAATAAGTTTGGAGTACTGGTGGGCAAGAACGGCACATCTGTCATTAAAGTTCAACCCTAAGCAGTAGAGACCCTCCCGAACTCCTTTCACCTGATGCACAACCGCAACACCGTCAACTTCCCATCATTCTTGCATTTGTCCAACATCCAGTTACCACAAGCATGAGCGCGAACGAACTGGGAATATGAAGCTGAAAATTTACTATTAATCACCGCCTAATAAATGTCGTGCCTCTGATTACACACCCCCCTCTATTTTCTCTTCCTCTTTTTCTTTCCCGCTTTCAAGGGTTTAAAAGGGGATGAAAGATTGCTACTAATTGTCTGTTTCTCTAATGACTAAACAGAAACATAAATTGTACATTATCAGCAGCAAACAGTAGGAGATGATCCAGGATAGCTCTGTCAGTACAGTGACCAGGCTACACTCTGAACTGAGGAATCTGGGTTTAATTCTCGGCAGGGACAGAGATTTCACTCTTATTCGCATTGCCGACATCGGCCGTTTGGCCTACGCTATGTTCTACCAATGGATGCCTAAGGCTCTTTCGCCGGGTGTGGGCGTAAAGAGGAACAGACGCCTCTATACTGAAGGCAAGTAGTGTGTAGGACTGTTTGGAACTGGCCGTTCTACTTATCAGACAGGGACACACTGATATCGGGGCACAGTAGGAGTCACCCCATTATCATGCCGATCTTTCAGTTCCCACGGCAAAAGCAAGTGGGCCTTTGTTGGTTCTCAGCTTATCTTCGATGGAGGATGAGAAATGCCTATGGCTAAGAGTGCAAAGGGGCTACACTGCCTCTTACACACACATTTTGATGGAGTGGTGCGTAAATTAGCACAGACACGAGTTTACTTTTCCTCTACAAAGTGCAGGTAACACGTGACTTACCCACTGTGGTCAGCAGCATGTTGTCCAGGAGCAGCGCGATAGCCACGATGACCAGCACCAGCCGGCGCGACTCCCTGCATCTCTGCAGGTAGCCGGAGAACCGCGAGCCACCCACAGGGCCGCAGTCCTGCACCACCGTCATGCTACCTGCAAAAGTGAAGCACAACGGATAGCAGAGCAAGTTAAGCAGTTACAAATGAGCATCCGTCCACAAGAATAAAGACACATTGGTCTGTAATAATATTCCCATACATAGAAATATTTAATGTTTAGAAAATTCGAACACTTTATTCTAGCGGCAACTCCAAATTCTTCTCTGTGTTCAGAACTGATGGGAGATACTGAAGAAAATGAAAGTTCCCGAAGGAAAACTTGTACTTGTGCCACTCTGGCAATCATAAATCCTATACGGACTCTTTGGAATGTAAGTTTGGCCCTCCGCGGTGACAGGCCGGCGACTATGGCGCACGCAATTTCGATATTACAAAAGCCAAATCAAAAAAAATCGGAAGCAACAGTCGATCCGGCAGAGTTTCTGTTCAGGAGACAAGACTTCAAAGAAGGAAGGCGGTAGATTCAAGTTATTTACACCGCAGCGAACATCGGAACACCTTACGGTGTCCTCTAAGACAAGAAGCGTAAGGCAGTGATTCGGAACCTGAACACGGAGGGAATATATTACATAGATATTTTGGTATCCATCCTTAAGACGTCTACATATTGCCTCCGGATGACGAAAACCTAAACCACTTGTTATTTAACTTGATAATTTGTTGATTAATTAAATTACTAAAACCATATAAGGCTTGCATTGCTGCCAAAAATTAGTCATCTCAAATGTAGAGTTCTTAACTATATTTCAGCTTAGTATAGATTAAACAGACTTGGAAACAAACTCACCATACATAACAATGCACATAAGGGTCAATGAATGCGAAGTTCCCACCTATGAAAACAAAAAGAACGAAAATGTCGAATGCAAATCGTTCATAATTAGGGGACTTCCTATACGCCATAAACAGGCACGAAGTAAAGCTGTTGTGAAGGTCCCGCGCAAAAAGTGTTAAAATCTCTCGATGAGGTCCATAAAGAATTCTAATAATTGAGGCATTTAACTGATTTCTTTAAGGGCGGTGGTTGTAGAGGCTGAACAGATCGAGGGGAGATTATATTTCCTTCTTTCGGTGCGCAGTACTAGCTTGTAGATGGAAGCCTGTTGCCTGTTTAATGTTTAATAGCACAGTTCTGACACAGAACATACAAAAATGCGCGTATGTTTTCCGTATATGTATGTATGTGTGTGTGTGTATGTGTATGTGTGTATGTATATATGTGTATGTATATATGTGTGTATGTATGTATATATGTGTGTATGTATGTATGTATGTGTGTGTGTGTGTGTATGTATGTGTGTATGTATATATGTATGTATGTATATATGTATATATGTGTGTATGTACGTATGTGTGTATGTACCTATGTGTATGTTTGCGTATGTATGCGGTCTTAAGGGCGCATAAACACCCGAAGCTAATATGCTCACGACTAAAATGCGATAAAAAGTCCGAAAACAAGGATTGGAATTCGCAAAAAATACAAAGACTTCAAAAGGTAAGATAAAATCATAATGCTGTGTGCCAGTACTGACAGGCGAAGTACGAAAGGCGATGACATAACGACAGGCTGCACGGCGGCTTGTCGTTATGTCATCGTAACTGCGCACATAAAATAGAGATAAAACACATTTTTGTGGTGTGGGACATATGGCGTTGCCGGGAGTAAGGAGCGTTTGCATAAGCATCAGAAGGCCATACTGGTAAAGAATGGCACCAGTTCCAAAATGTCCAATCGCTCAGCTTCGAAATACCAACAGCGACAAGAAATTTACTCCGAATCCTTACCAATAAGTACGGTACCCACGGCTGTTAAAACAACGCGAATGTGCTGCGGTAGTTCGTGGATCCGATTCGAATCCCATTGCACCTATTGAAATCATTCCTTCCGTTCGTCTGCCCGTCTGTACCTTGGCAACAATCCGAGAGCTGCCGAAAATTTGGCACGAGACAGCTAGTAACATTTTTCAAGCGGGAATTTCAGTTTTGGTTAAAATCTTATACGAAATGCACAATGAAGCATGAAAACGCACAAGTTTTTCGGCAAATACCGCGAATGTAACACACTCAATATTTTTTTTTCGAATCCAGAGATATTTGTACGAGCGTACCGAAAACTGGAGCACACAAATTATCTTACATCCAATGAATCTTTTTAGTAGGTCTTAAAGAATTTCGACACGTCGGTGATAGTTTTTCCAGTCGGTACTTCAACCTTCAGTTTATTACCTGTTCTATTCTATCATATTTTGTACTACTCGCCCGAACCTCTTCGTGTGTTTGTAACTCGACATGATGAAGAGGACATCCACACTTTCTGATGTTCGCTTCAGATTTTGACTTCATTCTACCATATGCTGTGCTGGAGTATTAACAAAGAAAATCCAGACATGGGTCTATTGTGTTCACCATGTGCGCATGTCGGCGTGAAACGGGTCGAGATCTGCTAAGGGATTTGTATTAAACTGAATACTGCACAGGTGTAATAACATAGCATATTGATAGACAGCAACTTTGTTAAAATCGGGCAAAGATAATGGACATCTTAAAAAAAAAACTTTTCCGTGCGTTTTTGCAAGTGCTTAAAGACCAGCTCATTAAATATTTATCCAGATAAAAATAACTGAAAGAGAAGTTCTAGATAAAAATTAAGCACGTGTTTCATTTCCAATATGCCTGGCCTAGAGATTTCTAGGTAAGTTAAAACAAGGTTACAAGCAAAATATACAGGAAATAAAAAAAGCAAAGATGGTAATCTTCTTGCGTTATGCTTTCGTTTCCGAACTTGTTTCTTTCAATATGCGGATAGCATAAATAAAAAAAACCTGAAACGGGAGGAAAACTTACGACGTATCTATGGCAAAGTTTACGTCAGCTTCCTTATTCCTTGCACAAATTAAGAAGAACATTTAATTACCAAAACTGTCCAGCAGCAGAGATAGAGTCGCTTAAAAGGCAATTTAATTCTCATCCCCTTATAATTATAAAGCTACTAACTTCTATCAGGACTATAAAATTCATCAACGAAAATAATGAGAGAGTGCAGAAGTTATCACTTAATGTAAACCATTCATTACACCCAGTGAGATGGTTCGAGTAAGCTTCGTCCGCACGTTCTCTTTGTGGCGTGCCAAGAAAACATGCTGACTGGGAGGACAGTTTGGCTAAATTAGTTGCATGCCACCGAGTTAGTTTCAATATGAAAGGATTGATTACACGTACGTATAGAGCAAAACCCATGGGTTGAAGTGACTCTGTGAAAGACAGAATTGAAATAGATGTGAAAATCAAAGTGAACTTCATAGAAATACGAGGATGAGTCAAATGAAAACATTAAATATGTTTTATCTCGTAATTTATTGAACACGAAAGGTACACAATGACTTCATTTTTCTACGTAGTATCGTACTGCCACCTGTCGGCCACTCTTCAAACCACGAGTATCATTGTTGAAACTTACAAGAAAATCTAGCCGTGGTTCGAATTTTTATCGCACTTTTAAGGTTATCATTTGACTCTCCCGCATATGTTCTGGAAGAGCCTAACATGGAAGAATATCTTTAAACATATCCGCAATTCGTTTTTGTGGAACCCAGTACCACATATTAACAGATACACGTGAACACATGTAGGACCTGATTCCTTAACAGCGACAAGTGTTTAATAGCAAAAGGAAAATAAACATGAAGACAGCGCGAAATTACCAGTTTTTCTCCAGAAGCAAATCACTTTTCTCGTTAATATGCTGTGTAATTCATAAGCAAAGAAATCATAATACTCGAGTTAAGAAACTAAAGTTTCTATTAATTACTGTTTAACAAGAGGCGTACAAAGCAGTCTATTTATTATTCTGCAAGTTCACTCTACATGTTTCGGGTGTCAACCACACCCATAATCAGGAGCATACAAGCTTAGCTTGGCCACGTTGGAGAGAGGCAGCTGCACAAAAAATATGACCAGTACCGGGGGCTGTAGATACAGTTTTGTGTCATCCTGATGTTGGGTGTGGTTGACACCCGAAACATGTAGAATGAACTTACAGAATAATAAATAGACTGCTTTGTTTTGCATTTCGTTGGACAATTATTAATATAGATCAGCGATGCACGGAACCATAAATATAAAAAACTAAATTTGTGGGAAGCCATTCACCCCCGCAGGAAGGGAAAGCTACACAGGGACAGAAGCCCGCCCAATACTGCACGAAGAAGCCGGCAACCGTCTCACATAAAACTAACTAGACAAGACGCAACCTATCCAAAACAGAAAGCAGTGACAGACTACAAAGAACAAGTGGACAGGCACACCCCACCCCCCCCCCGCCCCAACCACTGGAAAACAAAAAGCAGGACAACCAATACAACCACAACGGACATAACAACCAGAAGCCCAATCAGTGAACAACGGCCCCAGGAAATAGCACGCTAACACACGTCACAAACTTGACCCTAATATAATTACAATAGTACAATATACGTTATATTATGTACATGGTACGAATCACAGCACAAATTGTGAGCCATCTGGGATCCCAAATGTGCACAGCCACATTGTAAAGGACTTCGTGGTTTTAGCTTAGCCTGACGATGACTTTTTACGTCGAAACATGTCGCTTTAACTTATGCTTTTATTATATAGTTGTGTTGACTGAAATATATATTAATAAAGTGAATATATAGAATCAATACACAACGGGATGACTTCGTTCAAATCGTTCAAATAAAGTTTATTCGTGTAATTAAAAGTAGATTAACAGCGAGTATTTGAAACGCATCCAAACAATGCACTACGATACTTGCGTGTCTCTGTATCGTCATTAGATACCGTACAAAGCAAATTATGTCACAATTCTGGGTATTATTTTCTGGGAAAGAAGAGAGTAAGGAAGAGAAAAGTTAAATTTTTTATGTAAAAATTTGGTGGAATAAAACATCAAATAGGTAAAAGGTAAAGCAGTCCCATTACAGGCCTGTAATGGGAAGTTAAGGCTCCCAGATTGCTTGAAAACGGCACAGGATGGTGGTAGGTTGTCAGTCTTACGCACCGGCCGCCTTTACCCCCAGGAATACTCGTGGTACTCATTTCTGTTAGAGGCTGAGTCGACCCAGGGCCATAGTGCGATCGGAAGGATTTTATGTCAAAGAAAAATCCACTGACACCAGCTGGGAACGAGCCAGCGACCTTCCAATTTGTAGCACAGCACCTTAACTACTGTGCTACCGCGGTCCCCCACATCAAATAGGAATACATATAAAACGACAAATATTAGAAATAAAAAAACAGACTGACGAGACATACGTAAAGAAAACATGAAGAAACTAAAAAAATCTTAAACGGAGTTTGACAAACAAACTAAAGCGACCCTTGAGGAACAGAAAGATGATAAATAAAAATGAATGATAGCTGAGAAGCTAGGTCTTATGCTGTTGATTGTGCGTTCCCAACTGCCTGACTCGACACAGAAGTAACCACATAGCCACAACCTCTCAGGGCACTTAAACATTTTGTTGCGAGACTCAGTAAAACCAAGAAAAACTACAGACTTACGGGCATTCTGATCGATATTTTTGCTACAGTCCTACCACATAAGAATATTGACTGAGTAACTACATTCAATATTTATTTCGAACTGTCTTGTCACTAACTCGGAATATAGAGCGCAGAATGGAGGGTTCATCAGAAATAGTGTTAGTAACAACATCAAAACAAGCTGAATGCTGTGCTGAATTGTGTTACTTTTAGCGGATTTATTGGCAATGAGGTCCACCCTAAATACGGAAAAGGCGCATTTCCGAAACACGTAGGATGGAAATGCTTTTAATTAAAATTAAACTGAACTGTCGATAAAATGCCTGTCCTAAATCTTATAATTTTTGACACGTTACATCTTCATATTATAATAAGCTGAGAAATGTCGAAATAAAAATTGGAAGAAACAGAAGAAACCATGACAGAAAGATGTTAACTGTTGACAGAGAAAGAAGGAAGCAAATAACACAAAATATAATCCGCAAGTCTGATATCAAACTTCACAGTTTTCCTTTTCACTTTCTTTTTGTCTCAGTATAAGCAGAAATCTAGATGCGGTCCTAGTATAAAGACTTCTTTCCTTCTGTTATCTCACATTCAATATTGAATTTAATTGATGTTAATGAAGCAAGAAGTGTTTTTTGTAAAACTTTGGCGACCAACAAAATTATGAAACTTTCAATTACATCTCCATCTGGAGAGCAACCCGCAGGATATATCTGCACAAAGACGATATCTCATATTCACCTCAGCTGAGCAAGTTGGTTCACACAGTACATTTCCGACTTCTGCAGGCAACATTTATCCTTGGTGAACGCATTTTTTTTCTTACAATACCCATCGTTTGCGACGGCGTTTGTTCCGTAGCCAAAATTTTGATGATGGCATGCGTTCTGCTGAAAGCACCTACCATTTAAGACGGCGTTTACTCTGCAGACAACAAATACCGTCGTTTGACGTTCAGGTGACCGTGCATAGTGAAAAGTTATTATAATAAAACCAACCAGATGCACTAATCTTTCAGCTTGCGAGCAGGATCCTGCTCGCAAGCTGTCAACAAACCTGTATGATGTATACCATTGCTGTGTGTACAGTGAAAAACTCCAGATGATGGACAGAGGAACTGCCCGAAGCATGTAGAGTTTTATTCCAAAAATAAATTTGAGAAATTAGTGCATCTGGTTGTTTCTATTATAAGAAGAGATACCGTCTTGTGACGGCAGTTCATTTTGCAGACAACCACATTTTTGTGACTGCAGTTTGTTCAGCAAACACACATATTTTTGTCAGGAATTTAGTTCTGCAGTAAAAGTCCACCTTTCTTTTGACAACATTTTTCTGCAGACAGAAACATCGTCGTTGCAAAGGAAGTTTCTTCTCCAAACACCAAGCTTGCAATGACGGCATTTATAGTACCTATCACTTTGTGACGGCAGTTTGTTTTGAAGACAACCCCATTGTTGCAAAGGTAGTCTGATCTGCAGACAGCACAAATGTTTCTGTGATGGAGTTTGATCTGAAGAAATACTCATCATCTTGTAAAGGCCTTTGTTATTTGTTGCGATAGCCGTCGGTTCTACACACATCACCTGATGGCAGTCTGTTCTGAAGTCGACAACAATCTCTTTCGTGAAGGTGGCTGATAATACCAACCCTTCTTCCCTCCCTCTTCCTCACTTTCTTACCTTTGTCTACATATAAAATGTTGCGACGCTGTACAATCCAATTCCTTAAGCCCGCCTTGTATGCGACGTTGAATCTCTTCGTTTAGAGATAGGAACTTGCGGACTACTACATCATTTCGTTGATGCAGTTTGTTAAGATAAATCCTGTTGGCAAGCAATGGAGTCAATTAGCCAAGACGTCCGTTTGGAAAAAAACATAACCAACGGAAGAACGGACTAAGGAAAAGTCACAAAAAATTACTTTCTTACGGAAACAGAGTAGCCTTACGGGATCACAGTATGTCTGTGTGTATTTATGGGATGACAGTATGTATGTGCGTATTTATGGGATCACAGTATGTCTGTGTGAATTTATGGGATCACAGTATGTCTGTGTGTATTTATGGGATCACAGTATGTCTGTGTGTATTTATGGGATCACAGTATGTCTGTGCGTATTTATGGGATCACAGTATGTCTGTG
>Ga0131853_10025157_pt1 | contig 10730 bp, 8 predicted proteins | sample TergutLab28metaG_FD_92764 | JGI IMG/M metagenome (GOLD analysis project Ga0131853, IMG submission 92764) | Labiotermes labralis P1 segment gut microbial communities from Petit-Saut dam, French Guiana - Lab288 P1 (version 2) (version 2) | ecosystem: Host-associated > Arthropoda: Insects >... | reverse complement strand
TTTAAACGCTCCGGTAATTATTTATGAATATGCATTTCACATGGATGCAACAATATTTGCTGAAGCTTTTGAACACCGCACAGGAACGATTATTAGCGACTGGGGAATACAGAGTTTTCGCGGGATTGCAATCCACCCGCCTCATGGGGATATAAATACCTTATCCGCATTTTTCATCAGTGACGAAAGTATTTGGGAATTTTCTTTAACCCCTGCCCCACCTATTACAATTCCAACTGCAGAAGATTTGCCCCTACACTTTGTACAGACAGAAAATACCTTGGACTTTTTGCCTCGGGTGCATCGCAATTTTTCCTACAACCCTGTTTTAGCTATTAATCCATACAGCAATCACGGCCTGTCGTTAGCCTTTATCCGCAGCCAAGTAGAACATTTCTTTGATAACCCAGGCACAATTAATCATGGGCTAAGCGGCAGCGGTATATATACATTTAGCAATTTAACCACCGTTGTGCGCTACCTACCCGGCCATGTGATAGAATACACAAATTTCCGCACACTTGGACACACGTCTTCCGCAGGTTTTGTTGGAGATTTTTCCGCAGCGCTTACCTTTATAACCAACGACCCCAATGTAACAAACGAAATATATCTGGCCGGATACGATAACATGGGGCGGGAAAATATCTTCTGGTTTAACTATGTAATGAATGATTTTCCACTTGTACTAACGAGTCCATGGTTTACGAGTGCCCACTGCACTTCCCCTCTGCTTCATCCGATAGAAGTCGCTGTGGAGAACGGACGCGTAACACGCTACCGTAAAATTGCCTATCATTTTGAAATAGATACAAGTGTTACCGCAAGATTAAGTTCAGCCCTAACAGGGGAATATACCCTTGCATTTCCGATTACCAGAGGCCCCCACATCCGATTAGAAACATTGGAAGCAGTAGAAAGCGAGTAATATTATGGAATGGGAACGTGCAAAAAATTATATTATAATATTTTTCATATTGCTAAACGTGGGGCTCGGCTTTTTATTATTTATGGAAAATCGCCGCTACACAATGACATTAGAACAAGAGCGGCTCATACGTACAGTACTTGACCGCAACAATATAAGCATGTACACAATACCCATGCGCCGCTTTCCGCCCATGCGCCCATTAGATGTAACCAGTTTTTATTATAACTACGACACCTTGCTGCAAATTTTGTTCGACAACCCACAAGCAGTTGAATCCCATCCAGAAATCGGACTTTTTTACGATGCAACCAGCAGCGACAAAACCATTTTGCTAAGCATACACGAAGGTTTTATATTTTTTGAAAACCCAAGTGGCAAAAGCCATACTTTAGTCATCCATGCAAATGGAATAACCCACCCACAGGCAATAGACCTCACTGCAAAATTTATAAACCGTCACTTTCCCGACTTTACACATGGCTTCCCGGATGTGCCCCTTGATACGGATGATGGCATAAGAATTATCTATCGCCAACAATATCGCAATCAAGTTGTGCATTCGAATTTTATCGAATTTTTAGTAACCGATGTTGGCATACAACAAATAGAAATGCAGTTTGGGCAAATTTTAGGCCATTCCGGCACCGCAACGATGATTTTTTCCCCAGACGAGGCACTGCTTGCCTTTGTGCAGCGTGTACGCCAATTTACCAGAGACACGCCAATGACAATAACCCATATGGACCTAGTATACTTCCAGCATATAACTTATGAATACGGCAGCGTTTGTCAAGCCGTGCCATTTTATCGTATTTTTACATCTGGCGACGACAGACCTTTTTTGATAAATGCATTTACAAATGAGATTATTGACTAACACCCATAACAAAAAAATTCAGTTGGTAACAAATCGTTACCAACTGAATTTTCTATTTGAAAATCTCCTCTATTTGCGGCCGGATTTTTGCAATAAACTGAAGCATTTCCCGGTTAGTTTTTGCCAATTCTTGAAACTCCTCTATATCTGCAAAGTAAGCAACGCAAATCATTTGTATAGAGCAAATCACATAGTATACAGATTTCTTTTCCTCTGCCGTTAAGAGATTTATACTGTCATAACCTTGTAGAATTCCCTCTAGCATAAGGGGCCATTTTTGCTGAATATCATCCACGCCCCGCCATTCGCACAAAATGCCGGTACTACAATAACAGGGGTCCCATAGGCGAATATTTTTTTCACTAATGTCAAAATCGATAAATCCGCTTACATCATTGTTATGGAATAAAATATTGCTCGGGTTTGGGTCGCGATGAATTAATTGCTTGGGCAGCTTATCAAAAAGCTTGCCAAAGCCATTGATATAGTCTTCAAAAAATTCTTCCGAAATACCCATGCTCCATTGCTGATTCTGTTTTTGTACATTTGGCAGTGCCCAATTTATTACTTGCTTGTATATATCCACTTCATCGGGCATAATGTGTGGCTCTACTTCTTTTAATGCCGAGTGAAGCTTTGCGATGCTTTGTCCATACTTCTGCCCAAATTCACGGCGATTGTCCCCAAAACGATGTGCTTTGGCCAATGGAAAACCCGGCAGGCTATGGGTTAGTGTGATAATAACCTCGCCATCAATATAATCTGCACCTTCCTTTGTTGTAACCAGTTTTGCAGCGGTAAACCCATTCGCCCCAAGGGCTTTTGTAATACGGATATTTTTTAGCATATAGTCTCGCTGCCCGGCTTTTAATACATAATCATCCCCAAGTCTCCATACATTTCCTGATATTTTTGTACCGTCCATAATGTGTATGTCACTCAAGGGGAGGTTCTGGGGAATATCCCAATTGGTTAAAATTTTTCGTAATTCATGTGTTTGCATAGTAACAAATCCTCCCGATTGTTTTGGTTGATACTTCCCATATAGGGAAAGATATTTTCTGGGAGAGCAGCCATACATGCGCGTAAATGCCTTGTAAAATCCCGCATAGGTATTAAATCCATACTCCATAGCAACATCCGTGCCTTTTCGCCCATTCGAAATTTCCATCAAGGCTTTGTCAATACGGCGTTTAGAAATATAAGCCATTATTGGCATGCCTACATCTTGGGAAAAAATCCGGCAAAAATGCCATGGGGAATAACCTGCCATATGGGCAAGTTCTACAGTGGTTATGTCTGTTTTTAGGTTTATGTCAATGTATGATAATACCTGTTGCATGAAGGCGCTCCTGTTCAACTTAACCCGGGTTGTATAAAGTATATCAAATAAATAGCCCAATAACATTTCCTTATTTGCGAACTATATAGAAATACCAACTGGTCCGGTTTTCGGACCAGTTGATTCCCCTTGTTGAAAATCCACCTTTAAGAAAGCAACTGTTGGTTGCGCCACAATATTTTGCTTGAAATATGCCTATGATAAACATATACTCTACTCAGTACTAATTAATTTTAAGATTTTAAGGAGCGTGGACAAATGTATGGAGAAATGTCTCTAGGTGAAAAAATTCAAATACTAAGGAAGCAAAAAGGGATGACCCAAGATCAGTTAGCCGATATGCTTAATGTATCTCGCCAAGCGGTTTCTAAATGGGAAACAAACGAAAGTCAACCAGATATTGAGCGATTAATCCAAATTGGTGATCTGTTTAATGTTTCCATCGACTTTTTGATAAAAGATAACCATATGTCTACCCCAGTTACACACACAAGAAGATCGAAGCCGCAATTTCTTAGAAATTCTAGGATTTCCATTATGGTTTCTGCCATATACTCGGCAGCTACAGGTGTTTTTTTATTGCTTGGTTTTATTTGGGGGCTGTGGCACCCTGGGTGGATCGTATTTTTTATACCTCCATTTATCGTGCGCTTGCTGCAGACGACTATGTCAAAAAGTGAAGAAGAGTATCAAGTTTTTGAAGAGGCCATTGAACGAGAAGATGATTGGTAAATTAAATCAGCAAAATATGTATGTTCAGTTATTTGAATATTTAAAAATAAGGCAGTTATAGCATTGCTATAATTGCCTTATGCAATTTTAACCTACCAACGGCGACCGCTCCAAAAACGAGGCATTGGGGCTCTTCGGCGAGGTGTATCGCAAGTATCGTCGTTGCAGTAGTTTGGTTCGTGTGTTCTGCAATCATTATGCTTTACAACCTCACGTTCTCTTACGATATCCCGGGTATTGTATTCGTGTTCATGGATTACATCATACTCATGTACGACATCATGGTGGTGTTTTACTACATGTTCATGTCTGATTGTACGTTGCGTACCAGGGCAATTAAATACTTCTCTAATTACCTGTTCGTGGCCGCATCTTTGGCATCCGTGTGTGCAATTGCAGTTCATCATTAAAACTCCTTTAAATTATGGTACTTGCTATATTGTATGTAAAAAATACATTTGGGTTCATGGCAGATTACTAGTTTTGACATAAAAAAGGACTGTTTAGCTAAACAGCCCCTTTAAATCACAATCTTTTTAATAATATTTCGCCAATTTTGGAATAACTTTAAGCGCATTTTCAAAATATAATTTCCGCAGCACTTCATCCGGTAGGCCAATACCATAAATCATCCATCGCCCTTGGTGGTGCTCGTCCCAATTGTTGTAATGGAAATATTCGTCATAGGTTTCAAAGAAGCGATAATTAGGAATTACATTACCAGCATTAGGCACTAAATCTGTACCGTAAATAATGCGGTCTTGATATTTGATTATAAATTTGCGGGCAGAATAGGGCTGACGGCCAAGTTCTGCAATGCGTTCGGATGTGTCTATATACATATTTGGGAATTCGTCAAGCATTTCGCCTACGCGGGCTAAGTCTTCTGCAATACCGCCAATATGAGGGATTATAAACCGAGTGTTAGGGTTATTGCGCAGCAAAGTTTTGCCGCTTTCCACAAGTTCATCAAACCTGTAAAACTTGGGGTCTGCAAAAGACCAGCTTGGGTGGTGTATCAGTTCTTCATAACGCTCGTTAAACTCGTCTATAGGGTCAAAAAAGGCCATTGGGTCTCCGATATGGATTAAAACTGGGATATCATGTCTTTCGGCGGCTTCCCAAATGCATTTAAGGCGTGGGTCGCAGGGTTTAACGTACTTACCGGTACTGTCTTGTACGTTTAATCCAAGTTCTTTTAGAAATTTTATGCCGCCTGCGCCACGGCGTACATATTCGTCTACTCTTTTGTTAATTTGGTCTGCAAAATCCGGTTCTTCTAATTTAGAAAAATCCACTCTAACAAATGTCAAAAATTTGTCTGGGTATTTTTCCATCATCTCAAGTTGGCGCTCGCCATCCGGGCCTAGCTTGCCATCGAGGTCTACAATCATACGAATGTTGAACTCTTCCATTTTTGCCAAAAGATCTTCTGCTGTGGTGGTTACACCAACGTGGTTGTTTGGAGATAAGTGGTTGTGAGCGTCGATAACAGGGTATTTTGCTTTTGTAATAATGTGCTCTGGTACACGCAGTTGGCTTACAGGCCTAAACTTGTCTAGTGGTATCATTTTTTTGCTCCCTTCATGAGCGAGATTTTTTTATGTTATAGTAACTTACTTCTTATAACTTGTACATCTTTCACTAGTGAGATGACGGTTTGTTCTACTTGATCGTATTTAAACATTTGCTCGTAAGTTATTGCATTGTTTATGGCAAAAAATTGGTCCGCTGGATGGTCGTGTAAAAATGGCGTTAGGTTTTTTACCCGGGCCTCTTTTGTTTGTATGCTGCCTGTTTCCATTTCTTCGCTAAAGTAGTAGGATAATTCTTCGTTATAAAATAGCGGAATTGTAGCAATGTACATGCCGTATTTTATATATTTCATAGGTACCTGTATAAATGTGTCTGCATCGTCTATGCGGTAATTTAAGTGATATTTTTTGTCTGGCAGGCCATGGTATAAAAATGGCTGGTATTTTTCTATAAACGGAATTCTGGCAAAGCGGCTTTCTTTAAAAATTGGAAATAAAATGTTTTCCCGCTCTAGGTTATCTATTGCAAGTGCAAGTAGTTGGTTGGAATTTAGGGTGGTTATATTATGGGTAAGGTAACAGCTTGCAAGTGCCCAAGTTAGAAAAACGTCATTATCTTGCAGGCATTTGTTTTCTAAAATTTCTAAGGTATCGTATTCTGGGCAGGCTGAATTTGCCAGCATTTCGTATGTGGCGTACCCTATAAATTGGTTAAGCAAATGCGAGTCATTATCTTCGAAAAAAATGCGTACAAAGGATTTTTGTGCATGGGTATCCCATTGGGCCATCCATATGGCTGTTTCTAAAATACGTTTATCCAAATTTATATTGAATAGATTTTGCCCATTCAGCACTTGAGCAAGTGCTGTCCATTCGCTGTAACTTGCTTGATAGTAATCCAGTACCAGCCTTAAAAGCGCCTCGTCATAGTGGCCATCTATTAAAAGATTATAAGCCGCCGCTGCCAGAGGTTCAAGATTTATAGGCTTAAAAACCAGTGTACATATTGCTGTAAGCAAAACATCAGCAGGTATGTGCAAATGCTTTTTTTCAATGACGCCTACTGCGCGTTCGAATGCATTGGTTTGCATGTGTATCATTAGGATTTGTGCCATAAAGTCATTATCAAGCTGGTCTATTTCTATTTTCTTGTAATATGCGAGGGCTTGGTCAAAACTAGATGCATTGTAGTAAATTTGCCCAAGTGCCGCCAGAATGCGCATTTTGTAGGCCTGAGTTATAGTCTTTTCTTCAAGAATTGCCTCAAACACAGGTATTGCAGTATCCGGTGGCGCTTGTTGCTTTAAATAATAATTGGCCAAGTAAGTGAGCAAATAAAAGCGTCTGTCACCCTTATCAAAAAAATATTGATATAGTTTGTAATCTGCACCTGGTATCATTCGCTCTATGTTTAATTCTTCTGCCAATATATTACGCTGTCCCAAACCTAAGCAAATGTAAGAAAAATTTTGACTGCTTGCGGGTATTATTAGGTCACCTTCTGTTACGTCATGTATTGTCATGCCTCGTTTTTCGGGCTCGGTAATGTAAATATATTTTGCGGCAGATTGTGCCGGAGTGATAAGTTGAAAATTTGTTAGGTTTTGACGCAAGATTTCTTCTACTTTATTTACACTTGGTTCGGTTACCCCCAAGGCTAAACATCTGGCCCAAAAATAGAGGTATAGGCTATTTGCCACTCTGCTTGTAATATCATTTTCTATACAGCTGGTTGCAAGTAGTATGACGTGGTTTTGGTGCTGGGGTAATAAATCTGCAAGCTCTGGTGTGGTTAGCATCAAATGGTATACATACAGTGCAAGGCTGGTATCCATTTTTGCGGTTTTTAAAAATTGAGATAAAGCATAGTGAGTTATACTACTATCGTTATTTACATACGCTCCATGTACCAGTGCATGAAATAGCCCGACTACAGAAATTTGCTTTTTTTCAGCTTCTTTATAATAGACATATGCCGCTTTTGATAGGTCTCCCTTTGTTATGCGGTTTGTGCAAATGGCTTTAAGCAGTGGCGGGTAGCCGCTTAAGGCATATAAGTACTCACCTGCCTCGGGGTTTGCGGACATAGCGGCAAAAAGTGAGTTTTGGTGATGTGTGGCAATATCTGTAATGTCTACACCCCGTTTGGCGACATAAATTAACACAGCTAAAACGGTGCTGCCTTCAAGGCTGTGAAGGGAGGTACAGTAACATCTGTATAGTCCTTCGTATAAAAATATACTATTGCTGCCTTCCCGAAAAGCCTCTCGCAAATAGTTGTAGGCGTCGTCTACCTCGCCGGATGCAAGGTGCAAAAGCCCCAGCATAATTGTGTAATCTGTAGAGGGCGGTGCACTATGAATATGGTCAGTTAATGCCCGCCAGTGTTTTTTCGCAGAGCGGACACGGTTTTGATTTATCTCCAAATAGGCATATAAAAAACACATGATGGCGTACTGTAATGGATAATTTGTTCGCAAAAAAGATTTATGGACCATTGTCTTGTCCAACAATTCATTTGCATTGTCATAATGTCCTGCTTCTATTCCTATAAAAATGGCGGTGGAGTACATTTCTAAATGTAAAGGGTTGCGCCTGTGGGCAGTAAGTGCTACGTGGTTTGCGCGCTGCATTAATGTGCGTGCGTCTGTAGCAGCATCGGAAAAGCGCGATGCTTGCCAGTATCGAAGCGCTAGAGTGACTGCTATTTTAATGTCGTCTTTGGCTGCAAGGCGCTGTTCTAGTGCTGATATTTGTAGGTTTATCATGTTTGATCCCACTCCTTGGGGCAGAAATTCACTTCTTTCAGCTACCATTCCCCAACCGTTAAGGGTATACTTTTTTTGTATGTGAGTCCCGGTGCAGTTGTCTTAACTTCTATAGATGTTTTCATAAAGGGTAATTTACGGAAAAATAATTGTGCACTTAAAAATGCCGAAAGTTTAATTTCAAAGGGAATTTCACCATAGGCGCCAACAAGGTAGCTTCGTGCAGAAAAACGGACATAACTTTCCGTACAAAAAACTTCTACACGTATATCTTCACCGGTATTATTTGTTACCTGTAGTATGCCCCTATCATCGTAGCGTAGGGATGCACGGTTTAGCCGTAATGATATGGGTGGCAGCCGGCGGTATGTTATTTCTACTGTGTTTTGAGGTTCTACCCCAATGGTGATTAAATCTCTTACATATGAACCGCTTATTTTGCGCGGGTCTATGCTAAAATCGACTGTAGCGGTAAGATTTTTATCAAAGTCATTTGACATGAGCCTGATGGCAGGGCAGTTTAACCAAAACGCGTTGTTTTGTACGGTTATTGGCGTTTCCGCATAACCATTGTCGGATTTTTTAACTGTTATGTTGCCCTGCATTATTTGGGTGTCGTATGATTTTTGGATAAATTCCAACCGGGTGTTGTTTATGGATATATGGGTTTTATTCTTTAGGCCAGACAGCACAAAGAAATTATCAATGGACCTCTCGCGGTTGGAGTCTTTGTGTAGGGATTCGTAAACTTCCATATACTCATAACCTATGGCTAATAGCAGCATGTAAAACTCGCTGTCTACAAAAATGCGCCTTGCCTGGTCTGGATGATCTTGTGCGTAATTATAAAAATCTTGCAAGTTGGCAATTGTCGTACCCTGGACGGTGGTTATAGACATTTTTGTTAGCCTTGCCCGCACCGGAATTTTAACTTCACCACCATTAGAGGAGATATAAACATGGGACGAAATACCTTGCCCGGTAGCAAGACTGGCTTCTTGGGCATTAAATGTGTAATTTATGGTTTGCTTATTGCCCTCCCACTGGCTTGGGGTAAATACAAGTCCCGGAAGCCTGGAAAGTATTTTGCCCTTAAGGATACCGCCGCCTGCATTTTTTACAGACAGACTGCCAACCTGATTGTCTTTAGTTTCAATAAGTATTTCGTTAGTATCTACGTTAAGGGAAGGTAGTGGCGTATCGAAACGGTCAAGCTGTGCCATGTTTAGCCTCCCTTATTTGCCGCATCTAGTATGTTTGTAACTTTATCAATATTGGTTTTTAGGGCATCGTTAACCACCTGTGCAGATGTTTGGGCATGTAGATTTATAAAGGCCCCAAGCCCTTCCCCAACAGATTTTGTTAAATTTTGCAAAGAATCCTCGTAGCTGTGTAGGCTGGCTTCTAGGCTATGTTGGTTACGTTCAATATATTTTACTTGTTGAATGACTGTCTCTTGCTGGATAGCAAAGTGATTTACGGCATTTACTAAAGCTATCATTTGTTCGGAAAGTGCGTTGCTATGCCCCTGCATATGTGTTGACAATAAGTCTGATGCAGACTGTAGTCGCGTACTTGCCCGGGAAATACGTTCTGAAGAGTCGTTCATGGCAATTTGTACGTCAGTTGCTTTAGTTAATGCATTTTGCCAATCTTGCAGGGTTTTTGTTAGGGTGTCATTCATGTTTAGTAATTTTTCGTCCATGGCAGCTGCAACATCCGGGCCTATAGAAGATGTTGCGGTAGTCATGCTTTCGGTCACATTGGTCATGGCAGATGCGACTATGTGACCTATATTTTCCATGGTTTCTTTATAAACGATGGTTTGTTTATTTATAATTTCGGACAGGTCATTTTTTAGACGAATAACAGCCCCACCTGTGTCGGTTGCAAAAAAACGGCCAATTTCCCGCTCCACGTATAAAATTAAATCGTCTATAAGTTGGCTTTTTGCACTTTTTGCGTTAAAAAATGCAGTAAATAGCCGGGTTAGCACAAATGCAATTACAGCCAAGGAGCCATACATAAAGGCATAGTTGCTAAAGGTAATAGTTAAAATTGCGCCCACCCAAAGCAGTCCGGTTTCCATGCTTTCTACAAAGGGTACAACAGAGTCATATCTCCAGCCTAAAAACGTCATGTTAGATACGGTGCGTTCTACTATTTGTGAAGTGGGAACCGTTGTAACCGCCCGCTCTGCTGTACGGATATATTCTGCAACGGCCCGGCGTAGTAGTTTGTTCTTTAGTTTTGTGATATCGCTTTTATTTTCAATTTCTTTGCGGGTGTCAAGTTGAAGTGCCAGGTTTGCACCTCTAAAGTGTAGGTGTGCAATTACACGCAGCATAAGTGTGAGTAAAATAAGCGCAATATAAACCGCCATTATAATTATCTGATTATTTTGGTAGTTTAGTATTTGAAATGTGTTTTCCAAAAAAATTCTCATAGGGGTATCACTCTCTTTTGATTATCATTGTAGTTGTATGCATTATACACCCTCGAAAGCAACCATGCTATAATAATTGATAAAGTCTTAGAATTATAG
>Ga0131853_10025154_pt1 | contig 10730 bp, 7 predicted proteins | sample TergutLab28metaG_FD_92764 | JGI IMG/M metagenome (GOLD analysis project Ga0131853, IMG submission 92764) | Labiotermes labralis P1 segment gut microbial communities from Petit-Saut dam, French Guiana - Lab288 P1 (version 2) (version 2) | ecosystem: Host-associated > Arthropoda: Insects >... | reverse complement strand
TCAATTTAATAATTTTGCAGATGCGCTTGATTGAAATTGAGATTATAATGAACCCTGAATGATTGAAACAAGTATTTCATAATGTTGAGGTTTATCGTGTTTCTGAACATTGCTTTCTGTTTTATTGGTAAAGAGAAGAACTTCTACATTCCAAAGTATTTGAAACTTTGTACACTTGTGAAACATACAGCAGTACTTGTGAAAAGATGAATAGGAAAAAAATACATGGTGCAGTGGAAGGTGGGTGGGTATTGACATGTTGGCCAATATGTGTAAGGCCACTGCTGAAAAGTAAAAGTAAGTATTGTTGGTTTGATTTTTTTTTTTTTTTAAATACTTTGTGAGTCTCAATCATTAAGATACAGTGCCAGTGCCAGAATGGTCAGTTAAAATACTAGTACCAAAAGCATTTTTGTCAGATTTGTTGCTTCCAGAAATGTGTGTAAAATTGTATACTTTGAATGTTCATGTAATCAAGTGTGATGCATACTTGGACCGAACATGCAGACATCCTGATACCAATAGTAGATCCCCAAATGTGAGACCTGCTGCTGGTAGCATGGTTTGTTCTTTTTCTGCTCTAATGCCCCCCCCACCCTCCATACCTTAACAGTAGAATTTGTGCTATGTGCTAATTGAAAGTAGGGCTATGCATTCCAGGTATCAGTGTCGATGCCAAGCCCCACAGCTGCCACAACAACATTGGTCCACACACCAGGCTCCATCACTCCACATCACTCAGTAATCCCAACCACCTTGGGTTCACCAGTAGGTGGTGTTGCACTTGGAGGGGTTTCTACATGTGGGACTGGTGGTGTAAGCACTACACAGCAAGTTGGTAATGCAGTAAGTGCCATTCCTGGAAGTCCTGCTGCTTCTACTCCTGGAAAACCATCTCTGTCATTGCACAGGTGCAAAAATATATTTATGATATCACATGCACACAGTCTGGCTGTTAGTAGTTTGTTTATACTGAACAGCATGTGGCTCAGTTTGTGTGTGAGTGTGTCCTCTATAGGATGTAGCCCTGATACTTTGTGTTAGTGCTGAATGGTATAGTGTGTTTTAAATAGGTTGTAGTTCTGGTACAGTTTGGTAATTGTATACAGCATGTGACACTGGTACTTTGTGTTCTGAAAAAGATGTAGCTCTTGTAGAGTGTCCTGATTCTGAGCAAGATGTAACTCTGGTACTATTTCTTTGTTTAGTGATGTAGCTCTGGTATGTTGCATGCTGTGTGTGTATGTTGAAATTTTAAATATGTCAGTGATCTGATTGTACAGGAAGTAATTTTTTTTCTAACCTTGTAGGAAATGTTTGCCAGTATAAGAGTTCAGTCTTATTTGCCCCCTTTTATTTATTTCATTTGAACATAAAATGCATGCTTTTCTTTATTTCTGCAACTTCTGTTTGAAGTGTTTTTTGCTGTGATAAATGTGTAGTGAGTTAGTGAACATGCAAAAGCATATAGGTGTTATTCTAATTTTTTTTGTCCCATATTTGCATGTATTGACAAATTTAGTAAAATGTGTAAGGGGTACTCTATGACAATCTCTTCTCTGATCCCCCTCTGCCCCATACATGAATGCTATAAATTGATGGCAATAATGTGGTAATTAAGTCCTGGTAGTTCCAGAGTGGCAGTGGAGTTTTGTGTATTGTTTTGTCCCTTTTCACTTCACTGACATCTTTGATAACTTCGTGAAGTTAATAGAATTAATACATTTTAAATTTTAAAAGATACTAATGTTTGAATGTTAAAGCAGAGTGTTTAATGTTTTTGGTGTATTCTTCTTCCTCACCTCCTCCTCTTCCTCTCTGTCTTCCTCCCCCTCTTCTTTTTCTTGTTCTCCTCCTCCTCCAGTCATCCTTATTTTAAGCTTGTTTTATCCGTTGATAGATTTGTATAACTTTTGAATCATGCTTCACATCATGTTTCCACCTGATTTTGGGTCTTCTCATTCTTAAGGCTGTGGGTTTCCCTTCCACATTTTCCTTAGGTGGTGTTCCTCCAGTCTTTCTAAATGCCCTAACCATGTGATCCTTCTTGATTTACCCACTCTCACTATATTTTTTTCTTTAGGTTAATTTGACCATTTATGCATTGGTTTTAATTCTCCAAGAGCCATCAGCTTATTTATACAGACCATAAATATTTTTGGTACATTACTAATTCTTCTGCATCTTTTGTTTTACATTGAATTTATAAGATAGGTAACAGCATTTATGTACGTCTTGCCCCTTGTTATGCACTGCAATATAGCGTACAGACTTGTATTACAGAGTCCAGTGAGTGAGCCGTAGTGCAACACTATTTGCATCCCGCTGTCTTTTGTCATTATGCACTCTGTGTGGATGTGGATGATATGCAGTCTGCAACATTCTGTATTTACATGGATCCTTGTAATAACTGAGTGGACCTGAGGTCTGCACTTCTCTTTTCCTATGAAGCACTTCCATAATCTTTTCAAATTGCCTGGCAGAGAGAAAGTAGAGAGAGTCACAATGTATGTGTGTGCGTGCGTGTGTGTGTTTGTATGTGTTTGTGCGCGGGCATGCTTCCAGGAGTACAAAGATGATGTGTGGTCATTGTGCAAAGTTATGTGGCACATGGTGTTTAATTTCATGATAGACTATTGTTGTGTCAAAGTATAAATATAGTATGTGAATTTTAGGCCACATTTTTCATGTTTGTGGTTTGTAAGTATGCTAGCATCATAGAAGCAACGAAGTTTTTAGTGTTAAAACCCAAGGGATTGGTATGTGTTTGAATTTCAGTAAGAATAGTGTGTTTTGATTATCATCTTTGTCGGCTGTTTAAGTGGAAAACTAGGTCTCTTTTAAACTCTTTTGAGTAATGTATCAAGTGGAAAGGTTGGAATTTATGGGGGTCATAATGTATTTTGATCTCTGTTTACAGTGGTTCGAGCCATCATTCTGGTTCAGGCCTTGGTGGCTCAGCAGGTACCTCTCATCATGTGTCCTCACATCCATCTGGAACATCTCCATCATCAGGATCTGGAACAGGGACCCTTTCATCAGTTTTGGGTGGACAGCAGCACCATGGGTATCCACCCACACCAAACAACTCAGCAGTCCATCACAACAATAGTCACCATACACACAGTCATCACAGCCACGGTCCAGTCACACAGGCTCAGGCTATTTCTCAGGCCCAAGCAGCCCACCAGGCTGTGTCACAGGCTCTGAGCCATGCGGAGTCAGGCGCTACTGGTGCTATTCACCCCACACCACAGAGCCAGCCAGTGGAGTTCAATCATGCTATTAACTATGTTAACAAAATAAAGGTGAGCTGGTTTCTCTGCTGCGTGGAAGTGCACTGACTTGACTGACTCCATGGTGTAGGGAATTGCTGTGCAGTCAGTGTTTTGAAGTTCCTCACAATATACTTTCTTGAGTGCTTTGTTGGTCTCCTTTGGTGAGGCACAGGTGTACTGGGTTTTATCCAAATACATTCATTTTATTTTAATGGGTGATATATTTTTGAACTGTACAGTGAGTGGCGTGTATTTTCCGCTTTTCCCGTTTATTAAAAATATGAGTTTGTTTCTGGTACTTTTGCATTACTGGGACATGCGGTGGTGAAGTTGGTTGAGGCACTGCACTACAAACCAGAAGGTCACAGGTTAGATTCCTCATGGTGTCGCTGGAATTTTTCATGGACATGATCCTTGTGGCTGCAGTATGGCCTGGGAGTTGACACAGCCTCTTAACAGAAATGAGTACCAGGAGTATTTGTTTGGGATAAAGGTGACCAGTGCATAGTTCTGACCTCATACCAACTTTATGTGATGATTGGCCTGAAGTCTGGGAGCCTAAACCTCCGGGAACCCTCAGGGTCTGACCAGGCCTGCACAGAGGTTTCTTTATCTTTCCTTATTTTTACATTGCTATATATCTAGAGATGTAAAATAATTTATTATTGTACTTCCATTACCAGGCCATGTACTCCACTTTTTAAGAAGTGCAGAAGTAAAATTTGTAGTACTTGAACTTAAACTGAGATAATACATGTGTAGTGTGTTACACATTATGTGTTGAAATTTGAATGGTTTAAAGCAGTGGTTGCTTGGTGGCTTTTCATAGCTAAAAAGTTAATGCGATGAAGTAGATACTGTACTTTTGTTTGCTGAAGTGTGCATATTCTCTAAAGTTTGATAATTTTTTTCTCCTGATTTTTCCATGTGTGCAGTGGGCTGATAATGTTCTTTAACATCCATGCTGTTTGTTGCTTTGGAGTAAACTTTTCTGTATTAGAATTTGTGGAATGCTTGTCAGGAACTTTCCTCTTTTATGACCGCTGTTTAGTTACCATTTTCTTGCTTATCCTCTTAGTGTAGTACATTGTATAGAGAGACATGATCAGTAGTTATTGTATTGTAGATGAAAGGTAGTTCTGTGAGCAATTACTTGTCAAGTACCTTGTGACTGTAGTTTATGTTGTAACCATCCTGTAATCATCATGCACTTGCTCTGTATTTCAGCACTTTTTTTTATAATATCATTAATGAGATCCATTTGTATATGTTACAGAACCGTTTCCAGGGTCAGCCTGATAAGTACAAGCGTTTCCTTGAAATCCTCCATACTTACCAAAAGGAACAGCGCAATCTGAAGGAGGGTTTGAGTACACCAGGAAAACATCTGACTGAAGCAGAAGTATATTCCCAGGTTGCAAAACTGTTTGAGAACCAGGAGGATTTACTTGCGGAGTTTGGACAATTTCTGCCAGATGCAACAAGCCATCAGGCAGCACTGGTGAGTTTAATTTCTGCAAGAGATTGAGTTTCCATTGTTCTGCCATAAGGTCGTATAGAGTGGCAGTATAGTAGCCAGTATGTTCCTTGTAAATGGGTTTTGTTGTGTCATGTTTTCTCTTGCTGTGTTGTGCAGATGAATGTGTTCAGTGGTCTAGCTTATAGTTTCACGGTTGTTAGCAGCTTGGAGCAAGCTGTTGAGGTCATCAAACAATATACACAGACTGTATAGTCATGGAATCATTAACATAGGGACCACTGATCAGATTTGTGCCTCGTTTTGATTTGTGGTATAAAAACATGGCCTGGTTTAGGAGAGTGATGGAAGGTAATATTTGCTTTATCTGAGTAACATACATATTTAAGATGGTGATGTTAACTTATTTTGGTCGTTGTGAACGCAATAACATCCTCTAGGTTTTGCTAGAGAGATTTGGAGCTATGAGTAGGCAAAAGTAATGAATTGGTTATTGGTTATAGTTCTGGTGATGATGAAAATCGTGTGGTGGGGAAACGGGTACAATCTAAGCTACAGATATTCCTCAGGATCATGCAACAGATTTTAAGTACACTGTACTCTTTATTCTACGGGTATTAGTGGGGCGGTGAGGTGTATGCTTAATTGAGAAACACAGATAATCTAAAACATACTTCATTGAGCCATGAAAAGAAAACTGATTTGTTATGTACATAATATACACATAGTTTATGCTTAAAGATCCAGATTACTATATTGAGGATTTTGTTTGCGCACTCTTCACTGAATCATGTTACATCCCACCTCAGTTATTAGTCATTAACAAGTTATTATCTTGCACAGATTATCTGCAAACACGATAATCCACACATGGCTAGTTGTTTGTGCATTGCATTGATATAGCCCTCCCTGAGCCTGTTCAAGTGGCAAGTGCAGTTACTGGAGACTGTATTCCACACTTGTAACACACACAAAATGCACATCAGTTGAAGGGATGAACTGTTACAGTAGAACTCCATGTATCTGGATGCTGGTTATTTGGATTGACTTCACCTTTCTGGTAAATTTGTCGAGAATTCTACAAAACTGACTAACCCTTGAAGTTACCAGTTATTGGATCAAGTATAGTACAGTGTTATGGTTTCTAGAACTTCAGATCAGGCATGGGTGAAAGGTTTAGGCCCAGGTACATACTGTGAGTATAACACCTGAAATGCAGACTGTCAATGTAGCCTATTTTCAAAGAAAAGTCCAATTATCCAGGTTTTTTGCGTGTCTGGATGGTTCGCCATCCCAATTAATCCGTATAAGTGGAGTTATACCTTACGTGGAAATGGCCCAGAAGTATGTCTTTAGAAATAGTTTGGAACTGATCATTTTGGTAGAACACCTCAGGAAGGACAGCGTAAGAAAACTGCTAGTCACCTGACCCCACAGTTTCCATACCAGTTTTCACCCGTACTTAGGTAAAAATTTATTTGAAATCGGAGGGAAACCTGGCATTTTAGTGATAACCTGAACACACAGATCCCAGTCAGTTTTGAAAATAAGCCCACATGATAGTGTTACACAGTAATTCATATTAATTTATGGCATTCCAAAGGTACTGTTACAGATGAAACCTTTATCCAGTTACGGACACATTTGAAATTCATAACAGACCAAAGGAAAATGATATAATAAGTAGTGTTGTTGCGAGTTGTGTCCAAAGGTTAGTCAGGTTACAAGAGTAACATAGAAATATGTGCGGCTGAGAAGAAGATCCTGGTGCTCATAGTGATATCAGCACTGCACAGAAAATTGGCAGCTCAAATACATCCGCCAAGATTTCATATAGCGTGAACTTAGTAAAAAAAAAAAAAAAAATTTGTTGTAATGGAAGGCTAACCAGGGCATTCCCCTGAAAAAGAAGTGGAAGACAAAACATGTTAAATGAATAGTCTTTGTTCTGGAGGAATGATCATTTGGAAAGAGAAAGGTGTGAATGCTAAGCATCAATCATGAGGCAGAAGTGGTGAACACAGAAAGGAAAGGCGGATTTTCAGCTTAGAAGTGCAGGTACTGCTGTACCATGTTAGTTGCATTCATTATTAAATTTTGGCGTATAATGTGTTGTGAAATTGTATGTTATAAAGGTGCACTACTTACATTCCTGCAGTTAATAGCACAGAATGTGTCACTGCATCATGTGGAAATTAAAAATATAATTTCTGTCCAGAATACAGTAGTGTAGATTACATATTTATGTGCCATGTGTACGTGTAATTCTTGGGGATGCTATGAACGTATGAGTTATTTGAAACACTTCTGGTGGTAGTCTGATGTTGAGATTTGAAGCATTTGATGTTATTCTAGTGAACTGTAAAATCCATAAGAAAGAATTTATAAGTTACTAGTTGAATGTTCACAGTTTTTTACACTTTGTCATGTAGAGGATGTGGCGGACGTTTTCAACTATGCTTGTTTGTACTAGTTTTGGGGAACGTATCAAGTTTCAGTACTGTACTGAATTATTTTCAGTGAGGCCTTGTGTTGGGATTGTAGCTGTTTCTGTTTGAAGCAGCTAATGTCCATATATGGAACTTAAAATTTGCTTTTTTATATTTCAGTAAGCAGGTTTCAATACCATACTGAATTACTTGCAAGGAAGCCTTGTGTTTGGGTTTCATTTGTTGTTTTATCATACTTAAAAATTGTTTGCTACAGTTTTAACCCTTTGGCATTTCAATTTAAATGGTATCAGTCCGCCTCGCATAAGACATTCTTTTCACTGGCCATTTAAAATTTGACGCATGGTTCACAAAAAACTTTAATATGAACCACACAAGACTAAGTAATAAAAATAGTTTGCATTTTGTGGGAAATAAGACACACATTTCCGCGTGTCTTAGAAAATGTAGTAAGTATTCTTAGTTTCTAAATACCCAAAATAAATTTCTAGAAGATGCAGACATCTCAGTTTGTTGTTGTTATATTTTGGTTTGAGGCCCCAGTTTTGCTTAGGGAGGTCACACATGATGTAATCTTGCATTGGCTATCCTGAGAGCATGCAATTGTATAACTCTGTCTTTGTCAGTCCGATACCTCTTTCCATCTCTTCAGTAAAGAAGCAGGCTCAATGCAAGACAGTGGTAACCAAATCAGTGTGGCAATAAAACGTTATCTTTTTTTGGAATGAAAAGGAAGGGTCAAGAAACAATAGGAGTTCTCACAGTTAAGAAGTAATTGAAGAAGATATTTCTGGTCAAGGAATTTAACACAAATAATATATGAAGAAAATGAAAACTATTTTCTTTTGTTTTTGTATCAGTGTAGAGATGGTGCAGGTTTAGTTCATTGTAACTTCAGTCTTCCAGCTGTGATGCAGGGTGGTGTGTGTGACACAGTGCAGTACCCAGAAAAGATAAACACTGATTATTTGTGACAGTCCTGCAGTTAGTTTAAAATACTACAAACTGTATGTGAAACATCATGTGGCAATACCACTCATGCAGAGTGAGTCAAAAATAACTTTACCTATTGCGAACTGTGAGCATATTCTGAGGGTTTACAATAAGTGGATTTCTCATATTTACTCTAATTACAACAGATTTTAAAAATGGCCTGTCCTTGTCCAGATGGCCTGTACATGCTTGATTTGTTTGAAAAGACACGTAACAATTCAGTCCAAGGGATGTTCCTAACGAATGCAGTGTAGGTGTGAAACGAATTATGGCACCTTCTGTATAGGCTGTCATACTCTTACATCTTCTTACTGCACAAGAAGCCTGCTGTTTATGTGCCAGCAGCAAATCTCTGTCTTTGGAGGCCACATAGCAATGAATTATGCTTTCCACAGTTTGTTACGAGAATGGATACTTAAAAATGTGGTCAACTTATGCCATCATACTTGGCACTTAAACTGGCAGTAGAACACATGTCATAATGTAGTGATACAGGTAGCCATGTCCAAACTGTCTCTTATTCGGTTGGTATATGGTTCTTTCCCTGAGTAAAGTGGCCAGAGTGTGAAGCTGGCCAAAATTCTATTTGTTTCAGAGTTAAAGAATGAGTGAAGCTGTACTTCTGAGAACAAAATATTTAAATGGCAATAGCTAGAACACTCATGCCAGCCGAGGTGTTAAATGCCATTCTGTATCTAGGACCCAAGGACTCTGAATGTTACTCCTATAGCACTGGAACTGGACATTCTAATTTTAGTGCAGTCTTTATGTGAAATTTGAATATTTTATGAACAAAGTAGATAATATTATAAAATGCATGAAATTTTGCGGTAGGGGAAAAAATGTAGATTTTGAAGCATTTCTGAAGAAATTCAGTAAATATATATGTTGGTTGAAGATATGGCGTACCGTCATTGGGTGTTAGCAGTACTAGCATCCTCTATATATTGGGTGGGCAGTGGTTGGAGTGTAAACTTTCTATTTTGTGCAGAGCAACAAGGGTGCCAGCAATGACCACTCGTCCATTGCCAAAAAGCCCACCAGTGGTTTGAAACCTGGCTACAACAACTCGTGTAACACTGGAGCTGGTAGCCGACATGAGGGTGGGGGGGGTAGTCTGCCAAGTGGACTGTCAGACCGCAGTGGGTTGGGCAAGTTCAGTCATTCAGGTCATGGCAGTAGTGGCCAGGTGAAACGCTCTCCCTCCTTCTCCACATCTGCCCCAGCGACCCACGGGCCGCCCACTAAGAAACATAAGATGGCGTCACTGAGGGATGTCTCTCTTGCTGAGGCTGCCAAATATGGCAGCCTTAATGATTATGCCTTCTTTGATAAGGTAAGTTACAAAGGAAATTACTTTGCTCTTGTTAATTAATTTTTCTTCTTTCCTTTGCATTATTGCAGAAATTTTGGAAAGAATACATTGTTCCATTTGATGGTGCTTCTTAGAAGGTGACATTCTTCTATTTGATTGATTTTTTTAACATTGAAAAGTGGCAGTTTAAGGTACAGGATGAAACTGTTCTATTACCACTGTTCCTTTTTCCCCTTCTTTTCATTTACTTTATGAAAGGCTTGGCCATTTCATAAATGTTGAATTCTGTTCTCTGATAGAAATTAGCCATTCTTTGCCATACTATTCACTTAAACTTTGCAGTTTGAGCTAAGTGTATTAATTACTGTTAGCTCTCACTGGTTTTTGTTTGGGCTGATAGTTTTGTGCAATTTTTAATTGTAACACTGATTTTGTCTACCATTATTGATTCAAATAATGCTACATTTTCTGCATTTGATGTTTCAGAATATTAATGCATGGCGTTTGTAATGAAACATCGAATAAATTACCATTGTTTTCTTCTGCACGCCATAGATGGAATTAGTGACAAAATATTCACAAGTTTGATTTGTCTTCCTTGATTTACACTGACATCTGGAACATTGCTAAGTAGAAGTACTGATATATTGTTTTAATGAGCATGAGACACGTTTTGTTTTCCCAGGTAAAATATTACCATAAAATTGGGCTTAACGCATTTATCTAAGTGATGTGTTTTCCATCACATTACAACGGGAAGGTCCTGGACATGTGAGAAAATGATGAAAATTTTGTTGTGGTAACCCTAAGAGCATTCTCTTAGTCTTCCAACATGGACTCATGCATAGATATTACAACATTTTAGATTGCCTCCAATTTCATGTCTTGTATACACTATTGAAAAGTATATTTAAACACTGATACATGTTGAATTAATTGTATATTATTTGCATTGAACATTTGATATTGGTTGATGTATGTTTGTCACTAAAATTGCTTGTGTGTTTGCCTTTAAAATGAACTATGTTTCGTAGCAGAATTAATGACTTGTCTTTTAAAGGAAAGACTCAATTCCGTTGCAGGCACGGAAGGCATTGAAGAATCAAGATGTGTATGAGAATTTCTTGCGCTGTCTAGTGATCTTCAATCAGGAAATTGTCTCGAAGTCAGAGCTGGTGCTCCTAGTCCGGCCATTCTTAGAGAAATTTCCTGAACTG
>Ga0131853_10025152_pt1 | contig 10731 bp, 5 predicted proteins | sample TergutLab28metaG_FD_92764 | JGI IMG/M metagenome (GOLD analysis project Ga0131853, IMG submission 92764) | Labiotermes labralis P1 segment gut microbial communities from Petit-Saut dam, French Guiana - Lab288 P1 (version 2) (version 2) | ecosystem: Host-associated > Arthropoda: Insects >... | reverse complement strand
GTGACAATTCCACTACCATCGATAGGCCTCGTATGTGCTATGTACAACCACAATAAGATACGTGACAATTCCACTGTCATCGCCAGAAGAATAAGCATATATTTAACTGCCAATACAGCAGCATGTCTCTCAAGCTTTAAAACAAAGTCAAATATTTGAATACTTTATCTCTCTGTGTTCTTTGTAACTTCGCTAATTTTTCTGGGGGCCATAACGTTGAACAGCAGGTTATTCACCAGCCTCTCACCGAGGAGACGTGGGTTTGATACACATGGACTGCTCCGAGTTCGATGTCGGGCCACTCGATATGGGCCTTGTGGTAAAATAGGAGTGGCACTAAGACATGTTTCCTTTGATTACACCATCCTTCCAACATCAGTATCACTGAATGTTCCGTTCACCCGCCACAGACGCTAAATAATGTTAGCAACTTTCAGGGTCGTTAAGTAAAACTCTGTTCTCTTTCTCTTTCGCTGGTTTTGTTTGTGAATTCCTGTAAACAACCATACGGAATAATACACAAAGACCATGAATAATATGGCTAAGATTTTCCAACAAACATAGACATAATCAAATGAGGGAATGAGAATAAGAATAAGAGTAAATCCTAGATTTCGCCATTTCCCCTGATAGTCGTCTTCAGATGAGGTCATTCCAAAGCGCGGTCCAGTACCATGAAACTAGCGTGCTACACATACTGTCCCCCCACTACCCCACCGCCCTCTCCCCCAATTTACGTCTTGTTCCAAATGTGGAAGGTCTGTGTCCAAACATGAAAACATCGTTAAACTGCAATACTCCACTAAACAATCCCCGAAATCCTTCCTCTTTATTTATTTAGTAAAAAAATACGACGCGTGACCTGGGGGGAACGGTAGCACATCTGGAGATATCGGCAAGCAGTTGTTTACTCTCAGGCAAAGATGTGAAATCTGCACGCTGCCGGTTTGTTGAATGAGGTCCGCAAAGAGTAAAGCTGAAAGGCAGACAGTGATGGAAGACTGAAGGGCTGTCATTCAATTTGCACTTCGTGTGTGTACAGAAAGCTGCTGACGTAGATTAATGCCACATTCTTACTTACATTTTGCACTCCTAGATACAAAAAAAAATTGGGAGACCGTGGTGGCACAGTGTTTAAGGTGCTGTGCTACAAGTCGGAAGGTCGCTGGTTCGATCCCAGCTGGTGTAATTGGAATTGTTCATTCACATAAAATCCTTCCTATGGTCCTGGGCTCGACTCAGCCTCTAACAGAAATGAGTACCAGGAGCATTTCCGGGGGTTAAAGGCAGCCGGTCCTTAAGGCTGACAACCTTACCACCACCCTGTGCCGTTGTCATGAAATCCGAGAACTTTAACTTCCTGGAACCTTATGGGCCACTCCGGGCCTGTGACGGGACTGCTTTTAGATATAAAAAAATTAAGTCATAGGAATTCCCTTTTTTACTGTTTTTATTCGTACAGTCGGTTTAGCGACTCAGTGCGGGCTGGAAGGTTCGAGAATCAAATCCCAGTAAGGGCGAAATTTTTCGCACCCAACCAATTCTTCATTTGGGCAAACCAGCCTCCTGTACATAAAGCCCGGGAAAGACGGTCGGTTGACCACCAATCACCATTTAGCTCCGAGGTTAAAGAAAGAGTAACCCTCTAACTCTACTCCTACTCTGAGACCTCATAACTTGTTGTAAGGTGAACTTTGCCTTCTTTTCATTCATAAGTAGCTCTTTGGAGTGAAATCCTTGAAAAAGTGATTGTCTGGAGGCGGGTCAACAAAACTCTCCACAATTTACAGAAACCTAAGTCTCATCGTCGCTTTCACAGGGGTCCGCCATTTCACCCTATCGCCTGTTAAAGGAATCTAGCCCTCACTGTCATTTCATGTTTCTTTAAGGTCTATTTTAATGTTACTCTTCTTCCCACAACCAAGATTTCTGAATGGTAACGCTCCTTGAATTTCTGCCAAATGTTTTATATCGTAGTCTCTATTTGTCATTTTTCCAACCGTACTACATGCCCAGCTACCTAAACGCATTTTTTTTATAATCTCCATACAAGCCTGCGAAAAGTGCGTAATGTGAAGCGTCTCACGAGGCAGTACTGCACGTAGGTCTACATTAGCTAAAACAAAACAGGAATGCACGTGTAACGTAACATTGAGGCTCGTACGTGCAACCGATGTGGCAGTGGAAAAACAGTAATTATTACATATTCTGAGTGTGTATTTGTAACCTTAGGTATCCAGCATGCAACATGCATGCAGCCTACTGTCATCTATTGTCTCTCCGGCTCTAATATGTATTTCCACGCGGTCTCATAAAGTACAATTTTCGAAAAATGTTATTAAAATAAAATGTATGCTTCTACTTTCTCTACAAATTTTTGAAATATTTCTCATTATACGGAAAACTCAGAGAGAGGTGTAATAAAAAATGTGTGATGGAATTCATGTAAAGTATTCGTTATTCTTGTCAGATTTTAACGAAACTTGAAATTTCTCTACAGATTTTTTAAAAATACTGATATACAAAATTTGATGAAAACCCGGGGAGCCGAGTTGTTCCACGTGGACAGACAGACGGAGAGACGTGACGAAGCTAATAGTCGCTTTTTGCGAATATGCAGACTTGCCTAAAGACGTAATAAGTTATCACTTATTATCACGATTGAAAGACAACTATCGTATGAAATGGCCTTTCCCTTTTTACGTCTCGAAATTCTAAGAAATGTCATGACATTTGTGGTGTTGGGTTCGTAGTGTTATGAAATCTTATGCAGGCATCATAGCTTGCATTAAGCATTCACAGACACATGACATGTGTAAGGGTGCTCAGCTGAACATCTCACAGTGACAAGGCTGCTTTCACACTAATTACATCTCTGTCGGGCTCAATACATACAATAGACCCATCACGGTGCAACCCTGGCTGTAAAATGTAAAAAGGACTGGCGAATATCAAACAACCTTCACACGATGGCGAAATACAGTCCTTTCACAACGAAGGAAATTTCAGCAGCGGATATTTAGTTTAGCCGTCAAGTTGGTACAACTTTACAGATTATTAAAATGCGTGGACTTCACAGTTTGCCTTCGGTGTGTACCCGAATCAGTTTTTGCGTTGATTATTTCAAAAATTTTAATTTGTTCAGGCAGTTGACGGGAAGTCTGGTTTGTCTTGACATGTGCCTTATTCCGTCTGCTAAATACAAATAATAATTTGAAGCCCGTAAGAGTTGGGTGACGCAGATAATACTGTACGTCACTGCTATGGAAATCTTCGCTTGCCCGTGGAAGTTGATAGTGGAGGTTAGGAGGCACAATTCGACATTGAGACAAATGTTCGAGAACAGAGATCAAATATATCAGACTTTTCACGGAGGATTTGTAGCTAGAGTGTGTCAAGGAAATGTCATCACTGACAATATGAACCAGCAGGATGCGCTGTTTACTTTCAATTTATGTCAATAATTAACCTCTACATGTTTCGAGCAGGCTTACTGCTCGTCATCAGGAGGTATTAATCTGTCTACACAGCAATTGGTATAGTCATGCGATTATGTTAACTGGCTGGTGGCAACACAAACTCACGACATATACCAATTGCTGTATACACAGAGTAGTACCTCCTGATGGGGGACCGCGGTAGCACAGTGCTTAAAGTTCTGTGCTACAAATCGGAAGGTCACTGGTTCGATCCCAAAATTGACATAAAATCCTTCCGAACGCACCATGGCCCTGGGGTCGACACAGCCTCTAACAGAAATGAATACCAGGGGCATTTCCTGGGGGTAAAGGCGGACGGTGCGTAAGGCTGACAACCTTACCACCATGATGTGCCGTTGTCATGAAATCTGGGGACCTTAACTTCATGGAACCCTCTGGGCCACTCCAGGCCTGTAACGGGACTGATTTACCTTTACCTTTACCTCCTGATGATGAGCAGCAAGCCTGCTCGAAACATGTAGAGGCTTATTATTGAAATAAATTAATAGAAAAGAGTGCATCTTATTGGTTCATGTTATATGGATATATCACGATGCACGGTCTACAAAACATTAAATTTGTCATCACTGAATTTGAGATTTGAGCGAAATGTCACTGAACGATTATGAATTTCTCTCTAATTAATTGTAGTACTGTGACATTTGCTACTCGAATGACATAATGTATGTGAGTCCATATGCTTGTAGTGGCTATATATCATCCTTTCTCCTTCAGCACTAACAATATCTCAGATTAATACAAAGTCCTTAGATAGCATTTATTCCCCGAAACTTTCACTTCAAGTTAAGAATTTGAAAATGTAAGAGGTTTGTCTTAGGGTTTGATGGAGTTTTTATACAAGTTGTCAGTCTGTCAGTAATACAATCAGTCTTCTTTACGCTTACCTTCCAGAAAATCGACGTGGAGCAAAACGACGTAGAACGAAACATTTTTTCTCAGAAAACGAATTAAAGTAGCCGAGAATCTGACACTTGGATACCCCCAGCTACTAGTGAAAACTGTAATCCAAGTCCAGGCAAGATTCATCACAATTACAGTTACCAGCACTTACCAACGTTAAAAAGAAAACCCGTTTTTCCACTTGAGGTTTAATTTACTTTAGGAAGCAGTCACTCTCAACTATGAGGGTTGTTTGACCGTGCATCTTCCTCAGAGCCGCTGCGTAGGTCGTGTTTACGGTGCGGATGGTGCCGTGCCGTGCACGGCACCATCCGCACCGTACACACGACAGTGGCTCTCAAGACCACCACCTATCCAAAAACTCGATGCAGAAAACCATATGCTGCAACTCAACACCTAATGCTCCTGATGACGGGCATATGTACCCGAAACATGTCGAGCTAAGAATATATTAATAAAATTACCTAGTTTCATCAAGTTGGCATTTCACTTTATTTCGCTCTCAGATATATATGCACGAAGGGATGAATATCTACTGATGTCATGGAGGTAAATATCCTCGTAATCAAGATCGCAGCATTCCATTAATACAAGAAATTAGTCTCACGTTCCAGCTGCCTGACCAAAAATTGGAATTCTTAATGGTAGGCTGACTGCAACTTAGCAACGCTTAATACACGGTGGCGAATGCATCAGATTATTGCCACTGCAGGAAGTCACTGTCTTGTGTGCACTAAGAGTGCAGTTCAGCTTGAAGAAGCAAGCAGCTTCATTCCACGTAAAGTCAGTACACTTATATCGTACCATCAATTTAATATTTTGTTGGTATAGGCATGTGTTATGTTGACTGGCTGCAGTCAACATAGCACATGCCTATACCAATTGCTGTTGATACAGAGTTGATCCTTCTGATGATGAGCAGCAAGACTGCTCGAAACATGTAGAAGCTTATTATTGACATAAATTAATAGAAAATAATACATCTTGTTGGTTCATATTATACGGATCGTACCATAACTTTCAGTATCACATTACTACTTTTTTAATACCTGAAATATTATGTGTGTAGAGTTTGGTTACAGACACTAACTGGAAATAATGGTGATAGGGAATTACAGTGAGGCTGAATCTAACGAATTTACAATTACTGTAACATACCTTCCCAATCTTCTGTAAATAATGTAACTGACGTTAGATAGTGTACTTTATATTGCATGGTTTTTTTCGAAGAACATGGCCACGGTATGATTTGAAAGCCGTTATTATTGCTTCACAATCAGTGATGCGCGTTTTGCGCTCTGTTGTCTGCGGCGAAATAATTTTGCAAGTGCAAGGCCACTAGAATCGGTCATGCACTAAATGCTCTAAATACCCTCTAATGTTGGTTGCTAATCTGACACTTCAGGTAAAGCACTTTTTTTATCTAAGTACTAGCAATAGTGAAAAGACAGTAGATTCTAATGGGGTATATATAGTTTATTGCGATTTTGATTTAAAATAATTCAAGAATATATATTACAGGTGTAATTCAAATTAATTTCTCTTATCCATTTTGTGCTGAAGTAATGAGCCTGAAACAGCACCATTCCTTAATTCCTAACGCAGAGCAACGTGTGTGTCTATTGCTGATGAAACTAATATTCAACAGGCACAATATAAACAGCAGTCGATGTAAGTTTCCTCTGTATTTTTTAATCACTTAACCTAGACCCAGAACACCAGAAATGAAACTTTTTATGAACCGATAGCCTAAATGGAGATATTTCCGGCTTCTGCAGCGGAATAGTTGAGGTCTTCACAATCCTGGAAAATTTAGGTAATCTGCGTACAAGCATTCTTCTTGCGCTGTTTGACCCTTAGCACTGTCCCGCAACGTCGGATTCCTAAACCTCCTATCTTCCCAGTAGAACGAAGGCGTCAATAGATCGTCTATTCACAAATAACAAAAATACTACAATTTATTACTCTCCTTTTCTTTTCCAAATAGTGCTGCGCTCTTCTCGCATAACTAGGAATTAAAAATGTTGTAAATATGGCAGCGTGACATTCGTTGCACGTCTGTTTATTCTTCTAACTTATATATTCAACCGATATTTCCTTCTCAGCTGCGACAGACAGGCGGTGTGGTGCAGTAACTGTCTACAGTACAACGTGTGATCAGAGCCCTCAAACAGTTCTCGAGTTACGATAAGAAGCGGCATAACAGTTTATTGTCTCGCAGCATCTCGAAAACAGCGAGACTTCCGAAAAAAAATATATTAAGTGTGAAATATATTTATTTTCTCTATATTGTCTGTTTAAGATACATTCCTTCCCAGCACATACATAACGACTTGCACTACAGATCTTGTACAACCGTTATATCGCTGTACAAACTCCAAATTCTGACAGTTTTAATAGTGCTCTTCTCTTAGGTTTAAAAAACGTGAGATAAAGCCGAGAAATTCAGGCAAGAAGGCGAAACACGAAACTTATTCAAAGTTTACTAAACTACAAACTCCAAAACGTGACCACCTTCTTCTTCTTCTTCTTCTTCTTCTTCTTCTTCTTCTTCTTCTTCTTCTTCTTCAGGCGCTGAACCTCCTTTAATTGGAGGTTTTGGCCTTCTCAACGACATCCTTCCACTTTGTTCTATCCTGGACACAGGTTAACAAATTTTTGATCTTCACTTGACCAAGGTCCTGTATGATGTTGTCCTCCCATCTATATTTGGGTCTTCCTCTTGGTCTCGTGGTTAAGGGATTCCATTTAAATATCTTCTTAGTTGCCCTGGCTTCAGGCATTCTCTGTATATGGCCGAACCAGCTTAGTCTCTGGGCTTTGATGTAGTTGACTGTATTTTCGTGCTTTATCAGTTTGTCCAATTCGTCATTGTTTTTAATCCTCCATAAAACGTGACCACCTTTGAGGCTAAACCAAGGTAAACCAGGTGAAACTCAAAGTTGACCATAATTCGGACAAAACAGCCATGACAGCCTGAAAACTTGTACTGTAAGTTTTCATTCCCGCAGTCAATAAAATCTGACGGACGCAAGAATGTCTGAGGCGGAGGAGACACTGGACGGCTCGTAAGTTATGATCCTGAAGTAGCAGGTGGTAATAAATCTTGAAAAAAAAATTATGTAAATTTGTTGAAGCAGTATTTTCAGCAGAATGTAAAACAACGTGGCGGCCGTGCGAAAATTTCTTGAGCTCTCGGGTAGACGGCAGCGATAAATGATAACACCTGGAAGCAGATGGATAAAGTTCGTACAAATATAGGCAGACACAAAACATACTTGCACGTATCACGAATGAAACTGTGTGTAAAATTTATATCAACAGCATTTTATCATTTAGAATTTTGAAACCTCTAACTATGCTCCATCTTCCTCCTCCTCTCCCTTCTTTCTCTTTAACCCTATGACCCTTTGGTTTGTCGTTGGTTTCACCCATGACAGATGCCCATTCTGTTCTGTTCAAATTCCCTGTCCTCCTTCTCTGGCACAATTCAACATCATTCATCCACCTCAGTTGTCCTCCCTCACGGTTTGTCTTCCAATAACGTCTTTGTTGTCCCCGTACAACATATTCCTATAATAAGCCCAGTCCATTTCAATCTCCGTTCTTTAATTAAAACATGCGGAAATTTAAATCCATTATAAAGTTGTAGATTTCTTTTTCTCCAATAACAATTTTTATATGTTGGACCACACACTTTCTCGGTACTTTCCTTTCTCATGCCATGAAGTTTTTCCATATTTTTTAAAAGGATTCAAGACTGAACACCGTATAACAAACTCAGTCTATATTGTTTTACAAAAACGTAATTTTAGAGACTGTGTTTATGTAGGCTTTCCTTCAGTAAATGGTTTAGTACATGGAAATATTTATTACTATCAAAATTTCTTGCTTTTATCTCTGCTTCAGTCTTATTTGTATTTGCTACCAACAACCGAGGTGTCTAAAAATTTCAACATTTTCTTATATCTATTTCAGTTTCTTTTGGTGCATGGTCAGTTTTCTTTATATTAATCTTATATGTGATTTTGGATGCATTTATGGTCAAGCCAACTTTTGCTGCTACAATTGTCACATATTTATTGTTTCTACAGTTTGTCCCACTGCCAGTCCCAAAACTACCACATCATCTGCACGCAGGAGTTACTGCCTATTTTCTACTGGAAATTGATCCTCTTGGGTTTGTTTGTACATTCGTTATACATTTCTGCACACGTACGTTATACAAGAGTTTTGACAATGCATCACCTTGCCCCAGTCCCACAACCATTTAGAAACAAAGTGACATCTTTCCTTGGCTTTTTCACTTCGATTTTAGTCTTTTTTCACTATCATCTTGAGCAACTTAACCAACTTGGTATTCAAATTTCTTTCACAATTTCTATCACTTGATTTCTATTATACTAGCATACGTTTATAACGTGTGTGTGTGTGGGCCCGGTAGCTCAGTCGGTATAGCGACTGACTACGGGCTGGACGGTCCGGGATCGAATCCCGGTGGGGATGAGATCTTCCGCCCGTCCAGACAGGCCCTGGGGCCCACCCAGACTCCTGAAAAACGGGTACCGGGTCTTTCCCAGGAGTAAAGTGCGGCCGGGGCGTGCTGCTGACCACTTACCCCCTTCTAGTGCCGCAGTCATGGAAGAGTAGAGCTATACCTCCACCCACCCTCTGGGCCACACCGGGCCTGTAACGGGAAAATTTTACCATATATATATATATATACATATACATTATATTCATGAGACTTCTGTACGCTTGTTCTCATACCGAAAATTTGATGAGTTGTAGATCGACGTCTGCGAAAAGCACGTTGGTTATCATCCAGTGTCTCTTCTACGTAAGGTTTAACATATTCAGCCACTAAATATTTAAAAAATTTTAAAAGTTAAAATCAGGAGAAAAGTTTGTCCGTAGCTGTTACACTTTGATTGCTTATGATGGCACTGTTCCACTGCCCTGGCAATTGTTCCTCCTGCCACATTCCTTCCATCAGTATATGGATCTTAATATCGATATCCTGGTCGCCATATTAAATTCTTCATAATATTAAAAATTAATAAATATAATAATCAAGTACTTCATCTTTATTCATTCAATTAACACACCAACCAATGCACACACGTATTACTTAAAATTCTAAAAGTTTTTATATTAAAACGCTCCTACATGTTTCGATCATAAGATCATCCTCAGGGAGCATACACTGTTCCCTGCTAAAGTTATACTTGAACTTTAGCAAGGAACAGTATATGCTCCCTGAGGATGATCTTATGATCGAAACGTGTAGGAGCGTTTTAATGTAAAAACTTTTAGAATTTTAAGTAATACGTGTATGCATTGGTTGGTGTGTTAATTGAATGAATTTACAAAATGCACGATGCAACGATAAAGATACTTCATCTTTATAATTATAAATCTGAAACTCTTGAAAGTAAGCTCTAAGATTTATGCTTGCAGTTCCTTTTCCCATTACTGTTCTGTGGTGCTAACTTTCATGAACTCATCTAATATCTTAACTTATAGACAAGTGCATTTTCTTCGGTTACGAGCTTTGTCCAATGCTGAATGAACTTTTGTTTCCTTCCCGTTGAAAGAACTGAAATCTAAATGCCTGAAGAGCAGCGCAGTGTGTCAAGCAATCGACAAGCATCGAAATGTGAAGGAAATTTAACATGACGATTGGAAGCAAAAAGTAACAATAAGGAAACAGTGTCACAAATGCGACCAACTTAGACCTGGTATTCCCATGAACGAATTTAGTGCGTTACCTAATTAACTTCTAGGTTTACAGTCACTTTATTCTCTCTTCAACTCTCGAATTGTAGCTTATGTCACCAAATAACCACCTAATTTCATGAACCAATTTCTTACCCCACCAAAGATTGCAGGACCCACTCTATAATTATCAAAAGAAATTTACCCTGTAGTATTGTCAGGTTATGTTACTACTACAAACAATCTAAAGAATCAGTATCATAAATATATGGTAATTACAGGACATACACACTTCAAATCATTATTGCGGAATGTAATTTAGTAGCTGGAAAGAGAAAGTACAAATTGTAGGATTAGATTAAAACACAATACACAAAAATTCGGCAGTAGTTCTATTTTACAGGTCTATATTCTCTCTCTTTCTTTATATCCAACGGAGAAAGTTGAATGCGAATGTAATTTGTCCATTTCGATATTCAGGAAATAGTTAAGTAACGCTGGGAAACGTAATGCTGTCTAATTGTACACTTAGTACTTGCAAATCACGTTGCCTGCAGCTCTTGTGTTCCGCTTGCGTATGTGCATGCTCTTTATGTGCGGGCTCTTTATGTGC
>Ga0131853_10025150_pt1 | contig 10731 bp, 7 predicted proteins | sample TergutLab28metaG_FD_92764 | JGI IMG/M metagenome (GOLD analysis project Ga0131853, IMG submission 92764) | Labiotermes labralis P1 segment gut microbial communities from Petit-Saut dam, French Guiana - Lab288 P1 (version 2) (version 2) | ecosystem: Host-associated > Arthropoda: Insects >... | reverse complement strand
TAATACGGAAAGTACTGCAATGTGAAGCTTGAAGCCTGAGCGGTGGGGATCACCGCTGGTTCAAGAGAAGTACCAGGAAGAAATGCCTGTGACAGGAGACATACATATTGTGTAATAATAATATACTATTATTATTATTATTATTATTATTATTATTATTATTACTATTCCTTTCGGCTTTTGTCTGTGGCATATTTATCGCTGCAACATCAAAATTTCCTCTCTGCTCTGAATGCATATAAATGTCTTTCTGAAAAACGCAGATCCGTACCGAAACTGTTGTTTTTGCTGATTATCTGTCTGCATACTAAATTTAACCTGTCTAGCTGCATTGCTCTATTTGTATTTGCTTGAAATTAAAATCTAATTAATGGTATGAATTTTATAACTTCTCTATTATGCCTGCGGGGACCGCGGTAGCACAGTCGATCAAGCGCTGTGCTACAAATCGGAAGGTCGCTGGTTCGATTCCAGACGGTGTCATTGGAATTTTTCATTGACACAAAATCCTTCCGGCCGCAATATAGCCCTGGGGTCGACTCAGCCTCTAACAGAAATGAGTACCAGGAGTATTTCCTGGGGGTAAAGGCGGCCGGTGCGTAAGGCTGACAACCTTACCACCATCCTGGACCATTGTTACGTAATCTGGTAACCCTAACTTCCTGGAACCCTCTGGGCAGCTCGGCCTGAACTGGGACTGATTTGCCTTTTTTTTATATTATTCCTGTAAAATTATTTCGACAAAAGTTTCATTTTCTGTAGATAAATATACAAGTTGCATAAGTAAATGGATATCATGAGACAAGATACGACGCTGCAGTAAAGGAAGCAAGAATTTTGTGGGGTCGAAACCCAGCTGTAAAATACAAACAGATTCTCAAGCATTCTATTGTGAAACACGGTGTTTGTAAATATAGGAACAAATTCGAAAAAGAATCTATTTTATTAGGTAAGGGAGGAAACCCTGTTCCACCCCTTGCATTGCACAGGCTGAGGTAATATCATACAATAAATAAAGGAGTTGTATTGATAAGAATCTTATGATAAATATACAAGTTGTACCAGTCTTTCTGGCGGCAGATTTGTACGAACTGCACATTCATTCCTGTAGTATAATTTTCTGTACACACACACACAAAAAAACGAAACAAGGACCGCCATATTGACAGGCCTGTGGGTCGTATTACTTAACTTGGAGGATGAGTCAACACAATAACTTTTGAGTACATGTGCTTTTTTTGTGAGTGAGTGAGTCCAGTTCTGGCATTTTACCTTGTGGAAACGTTTTTTAATGTGTAGGTACTCTAACGTGTTATAAAGCTGTGGTTTGGACTGGCAATACGGTAATGTAGTATATAATTCACATGTACGTGGCCATATCTACATTCCTACCCCACTCTACTGTGGTGTTTTCAAAGAGGCAAATTGTAGACCCCGAGGTTGAAGATCCATGACAGAAATGCAGCGATTAAGGTGCACCATTCTAATAAGACAGCCGGAACGTTGCCAATTCGTGTACCGTATAAACAAAACAAAAGGTAAAGGAAAGGAAAGAAAACAATTCTGCGCCCCCCCCCCCCCTCGTGTTCTAAATGTGGGTAGAAACGAAAATATTCGGTAAGTGCATGTGAAGGGTTGGGGAGATATTAGGAGTAAGAGCAGAACGCAATCAAATTAGAACTTATCCCAACAGGGCAGATTAAACGTGCAAATAAGGAATTTAATTGCCGGGGGAGGGAATGGTTGGGAGAAGCTAAGTGAGGAATTTTTATGTAGTTCAGAATCTTTGAGAATTATCGTAGGTTTTTGAACCCTCGTTTTATGGAACCTAGTAGCAGAGGGTTAATTGGAACGGGGCACTTGGCTTCTCATGAAATCTGGCGCTGTATGCGGGGAAGGGGGGGGGAGGCAATAACAGAAATTGTTTGGGCACTAGGTTTGTCCTTCGCAGTAATTGCTTTCAGAACAGTTACGTTAAAAAGCCAAAGCATTCGGAATTCTCTTATTATGCTTGTGCGTTGCGTTTCAACTTATTTCTATCGTTTGTTTCTTTCAACAATCCTGAACTGATTTCGTCTCTCATGTTTCTCGCCACCCATCTATCAGCTGTCTGTATGGCGGCGCTTGTTGTTACCACGACCATTCACCAACCTATTGTAGCCGAAACGCCAAGGAATATAATTTTGTGGTGAAAGATAAAGGTGAAAGTTCCCTTTGCACCGTATGAAGACCTACAGAGAGAACAAGACGTATAGTTCCTCTCATTTGTAACCTCAACAATAGGTGGGTCTCAGCGGTTAGCTTCACGCTTCGGCCGCTTCGCTCAGGGAAAGAACCCTGGTGCCCGTTGTCGGAGGCTGGATAAGACCCATAGTCGGTCTAGACGTTTTGTAGAAGGGAAAAATCTCTTTCTCCTACCGGTATTCGAACCCTGGACCGTCCAGCCTGTAACCAGTTTTTGGGCGTGCTGCCGTCAACCGCAAGAAATATTATTGGTCTTCTGAATGCATGCTACATGTTTCGGTCGTAATGACAATCCTCAGGTGTGTAATTACATGATTTTGAAACTCAGAATAAAATATATCCATACAACTGTAACCACAACTTTTCTTAGCAAGGGACTTATTGTTCTTTCATTGGATCTGCATATCGCAGGGAATGTGCAGTTTGTTTGTTGATAGACTACAGACTGCTTCGTTACCTGACAGATGACAGGGAAGGTGCGTGTGATCTTCCCAAAGACGGAATAAATCGGCAGTTATAAGCCAAGTGGGCCGACTTGGTGCTCAGCATGTACGATTTGGGAGGGATATCTGCAGTTAACCTTGCTGTTCAAGACTGTGCCCCACAGGCAGTACTTCCCTCTGGTATGGATACACACTCGCGTTGTATCCGTACCTATATCGGGAAAGGAATCTTCACTGCTCTCTTCTTATCGTCCAATCGGTATGCTCGACACAGCAGACGAACTATTGAGAAGAACCTACTCGCTACGATCCTGAAGTAATAGCGAGCGCCTTTTACTACGTGGCGATCAGGTCGGTTTCCGACTTAGACGCAGCACGACGCTTCATCTAGCACGTCACCTTCCAATGGACCAACAGCAACGTTGTCGAGAACGGGCTGTCGGGCGTGGTTTTCCTGGATGTGGCCAGGTCCTTCGAAACCAAGTGGATAATGACTCCTAAGTAACCATCCTAAACTTCTCCTCTTACCTGGCGTAAACCGATCTTGTACCTCCAGTCATTGGCGTTTCAGACTTCCTTCCGTCTAACCACATCGCCTATTCGTGACATTTTGGCCGTAGAGGCTTGTATTGACTTCAGCTTCTATATAAACCACAGGACAAGAATCAGAGTCGTAATTCTTTATAAGCAGGTTTCCCGTCCTGTGACGGAATTGTGTGCCGTATTTAGACGTCCGCTGCCCGCAATCACGTAAAGAATCTGCCAATGCTGCAGCTCATTTTGTCTGCACAACGAATAACGAATTTGGTACTCATGTAACAGACAGATTCACAGGCAATCTGGTTTCTTTTCCACCCATCGCACAAGAGCGCCGATCGATATTTTCCCTCCACGTTAGCCGAGGATGTGAACTCCAACTTGTAAAGAATCTGTTCTGACAAAGGGCTGTCTGAAGTCAACCACGGTATCAACTTCAAAACGCGACATGTCTGTCGGCCGTAAGAAGGTGGCCAAGTCGTCATAGCGGATGGCGTCTGAGAGTAATCGGCCACCGGGACTGCAGTGTTTGTGGTTTTTCTCATTTGAAAGGCAAAATCCAGGCTACAGTTAAAGACGGCGCACGGCCGGTTGTGTCCCGTCACCCGTGCCTTATAACAGAAGAGATCCCAGTACGTTCGCAGAGGCGTTCAGTCAGTGGGCTCACAATTGCTGCCGTTTCTGCCCAATATCAAGGCATCTGTCCAATAAATTTTCCTTCAGAATGGACTAATTGCCTTCTGACGCAAACAGCAACATTCCTGAGCGGAACACATGAACCTCGGCTAAGTCGCCAAATCACTTAGCACAAAGTCACTCCAATACAGTTCACAAGGTGATAGTTTTGCGTTCCAACTCTGCCTTTTGTAAGGATGAATGGTCTAACCAAGTCGTATCCTTAATTGGCTATTTGGTTGCTTGGTGGCAAAGCGAAATCGATACAGACAGCAAGTTACCATGAAACGTTGGTATCCGTCGCAAATACATATAGAGTATATATCGCCTGAGCATATACATGTACATATATTAGTATGTACGAAGGGGGGGGGGGCTGATAGATTTTGCGTCCACTTAAATGGAAAATGAACGGGAAAAGATATTTTAATGAAATAAAAAAAGAATATGCCTACATCAATTATTTTCAAAGCTGCATAACTATTTTTTACAAAATCACCAGCACTTCAATACACTTCCGCTAACGCTTCACTAGTTTTTGAAATCCGCCCTTAAAAAATTGGTGTTTTGTTTTTGAAACCATTTCCTCACTGCAGACTTCACCTCTTAAACCGCCTTACCCAGCGTCTTACTGTACTCACATCAACACACTGATCACCATAAACGACTTACATTCGTCTGTGAATTTCAATTAATTTTCCCGCGGTTAGGAATTCAATAACAGCACGCTGTTTGAACCGAACGTCTGAAAACTCTTCCATTTCGATGTGCACTGGGTGAGGACAGTAATCATCTGTGTGTTCAAGGTGAAATGTGCTGGAAGAGAGATACCATGCGACTACACAGAACCGGTTTTATCCAGATATGTCTAGTGTAAATAAAAATACTACAGTGGAGGCAAAACTTGTCAGCCAACCTAAGTACGTTAACTGATACTCTGCAAAAGGGAATGCTAGCGATCATTTGGTGCAGAATCTTTTGTCTTCGAGTTTGATATCGAAAGGTAAGAAGGTTAAGATGTACCCGTTGTATTGTATGATTATGAAAACTTGGTCTGTCACAGTAAAGGAGGAACGTTGCCTGAGAGTGTTCTGGACCAGTGTTTCTCAAACTTTGTGAGACCGCGGCCCGGTAAATTCTTTTTTCATAAGACAAGGGCACACCTGGAAAGTTTCGAAATGTGGTGCTGCAGAAGGATGGAGAAGATAAGTTGGACCGATCATGTGAGAAATGAAGAAATGTTACTTACAGTCAATGAGCAGAGGAATATCCTGCATGAAATAAGAAAACGGAAGGCTAACTGGATTGGTCACATTTTGCGTAGAAACTGCCTTCTGCAACAGGTTATTGAAGGAAAGATAAAGGGACAGATAGAAGTGACAGGAAGACGAGGAAGAAGGCGTAAGAAGTCACTGGATGACCTTAAGGACAGTAGAGGATACTGTGAATTGAAAGAGGAAGTTCTAGATCGCACTGTGTGGAGGAATCGTTTTGGAAGAGGCTTTGGACCTGTCGTTTGACAGATTACTGATGATGATGAAGACGAGGGTCCGATCCCAACAAATTTACTCGTAAATGCCTTTCCATTTTTTTAAAGTTCATACGCTAAACTAACATAAGTATTAATAATTAATTACGGCATAATCATAAAAAGTATTAGTACACTTATGTATACGGTGTGGCATGTTGACAAATATAAAATTACATTTAAATTAGTTATCAATCACTGGACTAATGAAATCTTGTAGCATATTGTAGTTTGCTCAAGCCAACATCTGGGTCTGAGTTTTTCGACACGTTCACGAATATTTTTCTCCTCAGAATATTTCCACTATAAAACATTTATTCATTAAAATTGCTTAGAAAACTAAAATGACAAATTCCAGAAGAACCTCTCCCGGCCCGGTGGTTGAGAAAGACTGGTCTAGGGTAGGGTGCTGAGGAAGATTATTTGGGCATAAAAGGGGCGAGGTAATAGGGGAAGTTGAAAACACTAGATAACGAGTTGCTTCATGATCATCACTGCTCACCAAATGTAATTCCGATGATAAAATCAAGAAAATGAGATGAGTAGGGAATTTAGCAGGTGTATACAGGGTTTTGGTAAGGAGACCTGAGAGAAAGAGACCACTTGCAAGATACAGCCATAGATGGATAATGGGATAATATCAAAATAGATCTTCAGTAAGTTGGATGGGACATAGACCGGATTGATCTGGCTCAAGATAGGTTGCCGACTCCTGTGAATGCTGTAGGGAACATTCGGATTCCATAAAATGCGGGGAATTTCTTGACTAGCGGAGGACCTGTTGGCTTTTCAAGAAGGACTTTGCTCCGTGGAACTAGTTATTGAGTTAGTTAGTTAGTTAATTAGTTAGTTAGTTCGGTATGTTAACAGGTATTATGTAACATACCTGCTCAAACTTTTGTGTGTTGCCGGCAACTTAGGGAAAATTTGGTCTGCATGGAGCACCATTAAACTCCAATTAGTGTAGGCCTACGTATACACAAGACTGGACAAAATAAGAAGCGAAACCATAAGAAAATAACTAGAGATCCCTGGAATACAAGATGTAAGAACCAAGTACAAACAAAATTGGATCAACCACCTTGAAAGAATGGATAAGAACAGACTTCCGAAACACGCCCTCAACTACAAACCCCGAGGACGAAGAGATCGTGGACGCCACAGGAAAAGATGGCAACGCATCAATGCCGGAACAGGCCAGACGACCTAATCCATGGAGGAAGATGATAATGATGATGATCATGATAGGCCTGCGTAAATTTGTATGTACGGTTTTACCTGATTATTTGTCTTTACGTCGTGTGCAATAAAAGTATACTCAAAATAATGGGAAAAATTGGTAATATATGCAATTGGTAAGACATGCAATTGGTAAGATACGCAATTGGTAAGATATGCAATTGGTAAGACATGCAATTGGTAAGACATGCAATCCACAGCCTAGATTAGGGTGTCGCAATTTTAACACATTTTCACAGAATGTGTCTCTCCGGTAACAGAACTCATGAGTTTTCCTTTGGCGTTCTGTCTCGGTTTTGTCGGGGAAATAGCTAAAATACGTTTCCTTTTTTTTTCAAATATCAACGCAGGCGACATGACTTTGTGTCGCGTGCAACTTGTTGCTCACCGTCTTCGGGTTGAGGTGGCCTTTTCTGCAATGTACGGATTTGTTGCTGCGTGGTGATCGCTTGATGCATTAAACGGTCGTCAAGTTAGGCATTTTGGTATTGAGGTCAGTTATGGTCATCTAGCGGCCGTGCGGAAAGAATGTGAAACTCGCCCCGGACGGCATGATTTTTTAAAATAGAGTGGAACTCCACTTACCGGGATTGATCGGGACGGCGAGCCATCCGGATATTCAGAAAATCTGGAAAACTGGATTTTTTTTTTGAGAAAGCTACATTGGCAGTTTGAAGTTGTGCTGTTACTATTTGCTGTATGTACCAACGTCCAGGCCTTCAGACTAACCCCTGATTTGAAGTTCTGGAAGCCATAACACTGTACTATACTTGATCCGATGACCGGTAATTTCAAGGCAAGTTAGTTTTGTGGAATTGTGGATAAATGTACCCCAAGGGCCATGCCGATCCGGATAACCATCGTCCGGATAAGTGGAGTTCTACTGTAATAAAAAAAAGTGACGTTGGCACCAGTGGCGTACCGAGGGGGGGTTCAACCCCCCACCCGAAATTCCGAAGTCCCTCCAAAATCGTGCCAAACTCAACCCGATTGTGAAAACTGTTAAAAATTGATGAATTTAGGACGCCAGTACCCCAAGATGTTCGGAAAAAAGGCAGTAAAAGTTTCGCAGTTGTGTTACATTAGCAATGACAAATAAATTGGTTATCATCATAAATAGTCTTAAAGTACTAAAAATTAAGAAAATTCTACTATGTGAAATGAAATTTCTTGTACCAAATTACAGCTGTCTCCAGAACCCCTGACTAGGCGGCTACTGCCCCAAGATTCCCTTTTTCTCTGTCCTTAACTGAATTTGTTGACCCCCCCGAACAAAATTCCTAGCTACGCCACTGGTTGGCACGCCTTTAACAGTTCAAATGTAGGCCCAATCGCTGCGCTGTTTGATGCACGTGCTGTGCTCTGTTGCAGATCTGTGACGAGCTACCAGCAAGCTGGCTGCGAGCACCATCACCAGTATGAATCCCCACTACCATCCCTACACGGAGTTGAATTCCCCACATTCTCCGCCCCCGGACAACAACAATTACCATGGGCACCCTCAACACGGACATCCTCCACACACACATCACCCCGGATCGCAACCTCACGGCCCCAACATGAGCAACGGCCATGTCCTGGGGCCTAACCATCATCACCACCACCACCCCCCAGGGAGCACGGGCCCACCACCACATCCTGGACCACACCACGACCACCACCAGCACCCACACCATCAACACCAGCCATTTGGAAGCGGAGGACCACCCCCGGGAGGCCCCATGCACCATCCGCACCATCACCACCTCAACAGTAACAACAACAACAACAATAATAACAGCAACAACAACAATTGTCCGACGGTGAAGGTGTGCGCGGGTTGTGGTGGCAAGATCGTGGAGCGTTTCCTGCTGCACGCGTTGGACCGCTACTGGCACAACAGCTGCCTCAAATGCACGTGCTGCGGCGCCATGCTGGCCGACATCGGTGGCTCCTGCTTCACAAAAGCCAACATGATCCTGTGCAAGAACGACTATTACAGGTAGGGAGCTACAAATGGACCCTGACGCCACTGGGGTCTCTTCTTCGGTCATGTAAGAAAGTACTGCAATAAGGGTCACTGTTGTTTATTTGGCAAGGCTGTACTTACCTTTCACAGGAAGATGTAATTGATTAAGATGGAATATTTTCGCGATTTTTTCGTTTCGTGACGCGGGCTGAGGAAATGAACGCAGCATCTGGTAAATTGGAGGAAGGAAGTTTGCTCTTCTGAGTCTCAGAAATTACAGTTGACTCACCGGGAACTTCGATATATTGATTAGCCGTCTGTTCCTCCTTCGTCCTCTAATTGACGTTCAGTCTTCTTAATTTAAGCCCTTTAAGCGATCTGCAAAATAATTTTTAACGTACCTGTAGAAAACAAACACAGTGCAACCTGTCGCAAACAGAATTGGATAAACGGAGTCCTCTCTCTAGCAGAAATCTTTCACAATCCCGAGGTTCTTTAATTGCAGTTCAGGTACCTGTACTGGGAACTGTGGAAGCGTCAACCTCCTGGAATCCTCAGGGCCTGTCCAGTCCTTTACAGGTATTGCTTTACCTGTCCAGTCCTGTATAGGTATTGCTTTACCTGTGTAGTCCTGTACAGGTATGCTTAACTGTCCAGTCCTGTACAGGTATTGCTTTACCTATATAGTCCTGTACAGGTATGCTTAACTGTCCAGTCCTGTACAGGTATTGCTTTACCTATATAGTCCTGTATAGGCATGCTTAACTGTCCAGTCCTGTAGAGGTATTGCTTTACCTGTGCAGTCCCGTACATGTATTGCTTTACCTGTGTAGTCCTGTACAGGTATTGCTTTACCTGTACGGTCCTGTACAGGTATGCTTAACTGTCCAGTCCTGTAAGGTACTGCTTTACCTTTGCAGACCTGTACAGGTATTGCTTTACCTGTGTAGTCCTGTATAATTATTGTTTTACCTGTCCAGTCCTGTACAGTTATTGCTTTACCTGTGCAGTCCTATACATGTATTGCTTTACCTGTCCAGGTCTGTACAGGTATTGCTTTACCTGTGTAGTCCTGTACAGGTATGCTTAACTGTCCAATCCTGTACAGGTATTGCTTTACCTGTGCAGGCCTGTACAGTTATTGCTTTACCTGTATTATAAGGAACACTCCGGTAACGTCAAGAAATCCAGTCCGTCGCCGTACCTTTAATGGCCCATTTCATTCTGTAGTATTTGTAATTATGACCTCAACTTTTAAATCGGTAGCACTTGTAAGTCCGTCCTTAAGTATTCTATTTTACTACACTGGAGCAAGATGCTACAACTTTACACAAAATAAGCAATGATCACACATTAATTTTGCTACTGAAGAATTTCCGCCCTCAAACACAACTCAGTTGAATACCCAGTGCATTAGAAAGAGACGCATTCTGTTTAAGATTTGCCTTTCCACTTCACGCTGTGCCCTAAAGATATCGGTGGGAGCGTGACAAATAAGTTCGTATTGGACAGTCGCTATAAGCAGATAACAGTGTCCATTCTCATGGAGTCAGTTTGTTACGTTTGTTTGTTTCTATTGCCCGATAAACAAACTCTGTATGCATATGTGAACTCTCTGTGTTCCACATAAGTGCACTGAAGTAATATTTAAACTCTCGCAACAAGACCAACAAATGCACATGTACAATACAAGTTTCATTACATATTATTAATTACCTATTGATAATAATATGTATATATTTAGGGGTTAAGTGCTTAAATCTAGACATTTTAATAAACTAGATGGCAGTATAATCAGCCATCATCAGGTAGTGATGAAGGCTGCTGTAGACAGCTGATACATTTATTAGCGTCATATAGACTAAATATTTATATACATGGGTCCGTGCATCGTGAATCGAATTTAACAATTTTCCAACAAGATGCGACTTATTCAGTTATTACATTACTGTAGGCAGCTCTACATGTTTCGGGTGTTGACACCCATCATCAGGAGCTGGTACAACTGTAAATACAGTTTATGGTATTGATTAACCGGTTCTGCTACCATCCGCTCTTGTTGTTCGGTTGGAAATCAACAGTTCCAACTGAGCAACGAAAGCGAATGGTAGTAGATC
>Ga0131853_10025149_pt1 | contig 10731 bp, 9 predicted proteins | sample TergutLab28metaG_FD_92764 | JGI IMG/M metagenome (GOLD analysis project Ga0131853, IMG submission 92764) | Labiotermes labralis P1 segment gut microbial communities from Petit-Saut dam, French Guiana - Lab288 P1 (version 2) (version 2) | ecosystem: Host-associated > Arthropoda: Insects >... | reverse complement strand
CAGGAACGTGTCGATGGCCCGGCGCTCGGCCGAGGACAGCGGCTTGACGCTCGACAGCCGGTCGACGAAGAGCCGGTAGCCTTTGTCGGTCGGGATCCGCCCGGCACTGGTGTGCGGCTGGGCGATGAACCCCTGCTCTTCGAGCACGGCCATGTCATTGCGGATGGTGGCGGACGACACGTCGAGTCCGTGCCGGTCCACGATCGCCTTCGATCCGACCGGCTCGGTGGTGGACACGTAGTCCTCAACTATGGCGCGCAGCACGGCGAGCTTCCGCTCATCAAGCAACGTGTGCACCTCCTTAGCACTCAGTGTCCCTGAGTGCTAATTCTAGTGCAATGGAAACGCCGCGAGGTCTTCCTTACATTCCCCGGCGCTTTCTCACTAGGCTGCCACCGTGGGGAGCATGCGGTACGCGAAGGATGTCCTGGCGCCGGAACTGCGCCGTCCGAAGCCCGGGCGGGGGCCGGTTCCGGAAGCCGAGGCCGAGCCCGGTCTCGTGGTGGAGGACACCGAGGGACGGTTCTGCGGCGCCATCGTCGCCTACGAGAAGGACTCGGTCACGTGCGAGGACCGGCGCGGGAACCTGCGGGCGTTCCCGCTGCCCGGCCTGTTCCTCCTGGAGGGCAGGCGGGTCAGGCTCGTCCGCCCGAAGCCGAAGAACAGCGGGCCGCGGCGCACCGTGTCCGGGTCGATCGCCGCGCCGTCCGCGGACGCGAAGGTTGCGAAGGCCAGCCGGATCTACGTCGAGGGCAAGCACGACGCCGAGCTGGTCGAGAAGATCTGGGGCGATGACCTGCGGGACGCGGGCGTGGTCGTCGAGTACCTCGAGGGCGTGGACGACCTGGAGGCCATCGCCGCCGGGTTCCGGCCCGGACCGGGGCGCCGTCTCGGCGTCCTGGTCGACCACCTGGTGGCCGGGTCGAAGGAGAGCCGGATCGCCGCCGCCGCGCGGTCGGAGCACGTGCTGGTCGTCGGGCACCCGTTCGTCGACGTGTGGGCGGCGGTGAAGCCGTCCGCCGTCGGGATCGCGGCGTGGCCGGACGTTCCCCGCGGGGAGCCCTGGAAGGAAGGCGTCCTGAAGCGGATCGGCTGGCCGTGCGCCACGCCGGCCGACGTCGCCGCCGCCTGGCGCCGCATCCTGCGGAGCGTGAGCAGCTACTCCGACCTGGAACCGGAACTGCTCGGCCGCGTCGAGGAACTCATCGACTTCGTCACAGCCCCTTAGGTTCGCGATCTGTGTCGCTGGGACAGCAGAAACTGCGAACTCAAGCGAGGGGTTACGTGAGGTCGCGCACGACGGCGTCCGCGAGGAGACGGCCCTGGCGGGTCAGGACCAGTTTTCCGGAACGGTAGGCCGCCGGGTCCAGCAGGCCGGAAGCCATGATCCGTTCGGCGGATGACCGGGCGGTACCGCCGAGAGCGGTCGCCGGGAGGCCGTCGGCCAGCCGGACGCCCAGCATGACCTCTTCCATGGAGCGCCCGGCGGGAGTCAGGATCTCGCGGGCCTGGGCCGGGGAGACGCCCTCGTTGACCCGGGCAGCGTAGGCGGAGGGGTGGCGGACGTTCCACCAGCGGGTGCCGCCGACGTGGCTGTGGGCGCCGGGGCCGACGCCCCACCAGTCGCCGCCGGTCCAGTAGAGCATGTTGTGCCGGCAGCGCGCGCTGTCGCCGGAGGCCCAGTTGGAGATCTCGTACCAGGTCAGGCCCGCGGAGGCGAGCAGGTCGTCCGCGATCAGGTACCGGTCGGCCAGCGCGTCGTCGTCCGGGGCGGCGATCTCGCCGCGGCGGACCTTGGCCGCGAGGCGCGTGCCGTCCTCGACGATCAGGGCGTAGGCCGAGATGTGGTCGGGTTCCGCGCTCAGGGCCTCGCCGACGGAGCGGCGCCAGTCGTCGTCGGTCTCCCCCGGGGTCCCGTAGATCAGGTCGAGGCTCACGTGCTCGAATCCGGCGTCCTTCGCCCATTTCACGCACTCGGCGGGGCGGCCGGGCTCGTGGACGCGGTCGAGGGTTTCCAGGACGTGCGGGACGGCGCTCTGCATGCCGAACGACATCCGGGTGACGCCCGCCGCGCGGAGGCCGGCGAGGCTGTCGGCCGTGACGGTCTCGGGGTTGGCCTCGACGGTCACCTCGGCGTCCGGCCGCAGGCCGAACGCCGCGCGGATCTTGTCGAGGATGTTCCCGATTTCCCCGGGGGCCAGGAGCGTCGGGGTGCCGCCGCCGAAGAACACCGTCTCGACGCCGTTCCCGGTCCCGGGAAGCACGGCCCGCGCCAGGTCGAGCTCGCGCGCCGTCAGGCCGGGGTACTCCGCCTGGGAGGCGCCGCCGCCGAGTTCGGTCGCGGTGTAGGTGTTGAAGTCGCAGTAGCCGCAGCGGGTCCGGCAGAACGGCACGTGGACGTAGATCCCGAAGGGCCGGGAGCCGAACGAGCGCGCGGACTCCTCCGGCAGCCGCCCGTCCGCGGGCGCCGGGTCACCGTCGGGAAGCGTTCCTGGCATGCTGCCGAGAATACGTGCCGCCGGCTTAAGCTTGATGACGGCGACAGTCAGCGGGAGGGGATCACGTGGCTGGCGAAATGCACGGAGCGGAGTACGGACCGGACCCCCGGGGCCGAGGCCAGAGGCCTTACGGGCCGCCGGGAATGCGCACGTCGGCGGAGGACCGGGACCGCGCGATCGACATCGTGAAGGCGGCCTTCGGCGAGGGCCGGCTGACGCGGGAGGAACTGGATACCCGCACGGAGCAGGCGATGTCCGCGCAGTACTACCCGGACCTGGCCCGGGTCATCGCGGACCTGCCGGGCGGGGGCGCTTTCAGCGGCCCGCCGCCGGTGCCCGCCCCGTACCCGCGCTACTACCCGGGTACGCGGAGCGCGACCAACGGGCTGGCGGTCGCCTCCCTGGTCAGTTCCCTGTTCGGGTTCTTCCCCTTCGTTCCCTCGGCGGCCGCGGTGGTGATGGGGCATGTGTCCCTGGCGCAGATGCGCCGTGACCCGCAGCGCGGTCAGGGGGCGGCCTTCGCGGGCCTGGTCCTCGGCTACCTGGGGCTCGCCGGGTGGCTGCTGATCTTCGTGATCGCCGCGGTCGTGACCGCGCACGGCGGCGGCCCCGGCCCGGCGCCGGGGCCCTGACGCCTACTTCTGCTTGCCGTCGTTGTCGGACGGGCCGCTGGTGTTGAGCGCGGCGACGAAGGCTTCCTGCGGGACGTCGACGCGGCCGATGGTCTTCATCCGCTTCTTGCCTTCCTTCTGCTTCTCCAGGAGCTTGCGCTTCCGGGAGATGTCGCCGCCGTAGCACTTGGCCAGGACGTCCTTGCGGATGGCGCGGATGTTCTCGCGGGCGATGATCCGGGAGCCGACGGCGGCCTGGATCGGCACCTCGTACTGCTGCCTGGGGATCAGTTCCTTGAGCTTGGACGTCATCAGGAGGCCGTACTCGCGGGCCTTGTCGGAGTGGACGATCTGGCTGAACGCGTCGACCGGCTCTCCCTGCAGCAGGATGTCGACCTTCACCAGGTTCGCCTCCTGCTCGCCCGCGGGCTCGTAATCCAGCGAAGCGTAGCCGCGGGTGCGGGACTTGAGCTGGTCGAAGAAGTCGAAGATGATCTCCGCCAGCGGCAGCGTGTACCGGATCTCGACGCGCTCGGGCGAGAGGTAGTCCATGCCGCCCAGCACGCCGCGGCGGCCCTGGCACAGTTCCATGATCGGGCCGATGAACTCCGACGGGGCCAGGAGCGTCGCCTTCACGATGGGCTCGAAGACGCGTGCGATCTTGCCGCCGGTGTTGGTCTTGGCGCTGCCGTCCCCGGGCGAGCCGGGCGTGTTGCCGGCCGGGAACTCGGCCGGGTTGGTCACCCGGACCTCGCGGCCGGATTCCATCTCCACCCGGTAGATGACGTTGGGCGCGGTGGAGATCAGGCTGAGGTCGAACTCGCGTTCCAGCCGCTCGCGGACGATCTCCATGTGGAGCAGGCCGAGGAAGCCGCACCGGAACCCGAAGCCCAGGGCGGTGGACGTCTCGGGTTCGTACACCAGGGCGGCGTCGTTGAGCCGCAGCTTGTCCAGGGCGTCGCGCAGGTCCGGGTACTGGTCGCCGTCGACCGGGTAGAGGCCGGAGAACACCATCGGCCGCGGGTGATCGTAGCCGCCGAGCGGCTCGGCGGCGGGCTTGGCCGAGTTGGTGACGGTGTCGCCGACGCGGGCCTGGCGGACGTCCTTCACGCCGGAGATGATGTAGCCCACCTCGCCCGCGACCAGCCCCTCGGTCGCGGTCGGCTCGGGCGCGATGACCCCGACTTCGAGGGTCTCGTGAACGGCGCCGGTGGACATCATGAGGGTGCGCTCGCGCTTGCCCAGCTTCCCGTCCACCACCCGGACGTAGGTGACCACGCCGCGGTAGGTGTCGTAGACCGAGTCGAAGATCAGTGCCCGGGACTGGGCGTCCGGGTCGCCGGACGGCGCCGGGATCTCGTCGACGATGCGGTTGAGGAGATCCTCCACGCCCAGGCCGGTCTTGGCCGAGACCTTGAGCACCTCGTCCGGGTCCACCCCGATGATCCCGGCGATTTCCTCCGCGTAGCGCTCGGGCTGCGCGGCCGGGAGGTCGATCTTGTTCAGCACCGGGATGATCTTCAGATCGGCTTCCAGGGCCAGGTAGAGGTTGGCCAGGGTCTGCGCCTCGATGCCCTGGGCCGCGTCGACCAGGAGGATCGCGCCCTCGCAGGCGGCCAGGGACCGGGAGACCTCGTAGGTGAAGTCGACGTGGCCGGGGGTGTCGATGAGGTTCAGGACGTAGTTCGTGCCCTCGTGCTCCCACGGGAGCCGGACCGCCTGGCTCTTGATCGTGATGCCGCGCTCGCGCTCGATGTCCATCCGGTCCAGGTACTGGGCGCGCATCTGCCGCTGCTCCACCACGCCGGTCAGCTGCAGCATGCGGTCGGCCAGGGTGGACTTGCCGTGGTCGATGTGCGCGATGATGCAGAAGTTCCTGATCACGGCCTGGTCGGTACGACCTGGCTTCGGCACCGGCTGAGCCGGATCGCTCATTAAGACTCCATGGCGGCGGGCGTTGCGACGGGATGAGGGTGGATGTCCCCCGCGGTTCAGGGTATGGCACCAGGGCTCAGTTTGAGGAAGCGGCCGGACGTCGGCTATCCTTTTACGTCGCGCCCTCATTGTTGCCGCCCTGGTCGCCCTCTACCGTTCCAGGCGGGCAGACCGGTCGGGCAGACCACACCAGACTTAATTCACTGAGAAGGACTCACGCGTGGCGAACATCAAGTCGCAGATCAAGCGCAACCGGCAGAACGAGAAGGCGCACCAGCGCAACAAGGCCGTCAAGTCGGCCCTGAAGACGCACATCCGCAAGTTCCGCGAGGCCGCGGACTCCGGCAACGTGGACGAGGCGACGGCGGCGCTGCGCGTCGCGACCCGTCAGCTCGACAAGGCCGTGTCCAAGGGCGTGATCCACAAGAACCAGGCCGCGAACCGCAAGTCGGCGATCGCCAAGCGCCTGGCCGAAGTGGGCAAGTAAGCCCGTTCACTCGGACTGATCGCGGGAAGTGCCGCCGGCTGGCGGTGCTTCCCGTTTTCATTCGCGCCGCCGGGCTAGGCCGCCCGGCCGATGGAGCGGGCTTCGACGATGCGGCGGATGGCGCGCTCAAGGGCGTAGCCGACGCTGACGCTGTCCCCCTTGACCTGCGCGTCGGCTTCCGCGACCGCCTGCAGGGCCAGCGCCACGCCGTCGGGGTGCCAGGCCCGCAGCTGACGCCGGACCTGGTCGATCTTCCACGGCGGCGCGCCGACTTCTCCGGCCAGGGCCGCGGAATTCTTGTTCCCGGCCCCGCCGACCCGGCCGAGCAGCCGGACCCCGTTGGCCAGGGCGCTGGTGATCAGTACCGGCGCGGTTCCGGTGCCCAGGGCCCAGCGCAGCTGCTCCAGGGCCTGCGCCAGCTGCCCGTTGACCGCGTGGTCGGCGACGCTGAACCCGGTCGCCTCGGCCCGCCCCCGGTAGTAGCGGGCGACGACCGGGGCGGTGATCCGGCCTTCGGTGTCGGACGCCAGCTGGTTCACGGCGGATGCCAGTTCCCGGAGGTCGCCGCCGACCGATTCCAGCAGCGCCTCGACCGCGCCGGAGTCGGCCTGCCGGCCGGCCCGCTTGAACTCGCCTTTCACGAAGCTGGCCCGGTCGGAGGCCCGGGTGACCTTCGGCCGGTCGATGACGTCGGCGCCGGCCTTCTTCAGGTCGCCCAGCAGGGCCTTGCCCTTGGCCCCTCCGGCGTGGGTGAGGATGACGAAGGCATCGGGCGACGGCGCCTTGGCGTAGCCCGCCAGCTCCGCGGCGACGTCCTTGACCGCGTTCTGCGCGCTCCGGATGATCACGATGGTCCCGCCGCCGAACAGTGACGGCGAGGTCAGCGTGGACAGTTCGCCCGTCCCGAGGGCGCTGCCCTCGATGTCGTGGGTGTCCCCGGCGTCCTCGCCCGCCTCCCGGAGGGCCTCCCGGGCCCGGCCGGCGAGTTCCCGGACCGTCCGGTCGACGAGGAACTCTTCCTCGCCCGTGACAAGGGTGACAAGTGCGGGTGCGGCCATGGAAGCCAGCTTATGGTCCGACGGGTTCTCCCGCGCGCCAGACGCGGCGCGGGCGGAGGCCGAAGTCCCAGGCGAATGCCCCTTCGTGGTCGGCTTCCCAGAGCACGACGTCGGCCAGGCGGCCGGCCAGCATCGCGCCGAGGTCGTCGGACCGCAGGGCCTGGGCCCCGCCGAGGGTGGCGGCGCGCAGCGCCTCGGCGACGCTCATCCCGAGGTAGCCGACGGCCAGCGACACGACCATCGGCATGGAGGTGATGCCGGTCATGCCGGGCGTGTGACCGGAGCCGAGCGCGACGGGGACCCCCGCTTCCAGCAGGGATCTGACCGGCGGGCGGCCCTCGTGCCGCATGGCGATCGCGGGGCAGAGCACCGCGGAGACCGAGGCCCGGGCGAGCTCGCGGACGTCGTCGTCGGTGGCCTCGTTCAGCAGGTCGGCGGAGGCGCAGCCGGCCTCGGCGGCGACCTGGACGGCCTTGCTGTGGCTGCTCTCGCAGGCATGCACCCGGGTCAGCAGCCCGGCCCGGTGCGCGGCGCCGAAGATCCACCGGGCCTCGTCCTCGGTGAAACGGCCCTCCCGGCAGTCGACGTCGACCCCGTCGGCGCCGATGGTCGCGGCGTCCGGGCACCAGCTGGCGACCGCTTCGACGTAGTCGCCGCGGCGGCCGAAGAATTCCGGGGGCACGGTGTGCGCCGCCATGAACGTGGCGTGGACGCGCGGCATGCCCGGTTCGGCTTCGAGGGTGCGGAGCATCCGGATGTCGGCCAGTTCGCCGTCCCGGGTGAGGTGGTAGCCGGTCTTCGCCTCGATGGTGGTGGTGCCGGACTGCAGCCACGCCGCCAGCCGTTCCCGCACGTAGTTGCAGAGCGTCCAGGGGTCGGTCCCCCGGGTCACGGTAAGGGTGGCGTTGATGCCGCCGCCCGCGGTGGCGATCTCGGCGTCGGACAGCCCGGAGGAGCGCATCGCCAGCTCGGCGTAGCGGTTGCCCGCGTAGACCGGGTGGGTGTGGGCGTCGATCAGGCCGGGGGTGACCAGGCCCCCGCCCAGGTTCTCGACCAGGTCGACGTCGACGATGTCGGTGATGACGCCCGGGATGCTGCGCGGCAGTTCGGCCGAGGGCCCGACCCACGCGATGCGGTCGTCGCAGGTCACGATGGCCGCGTTGCTCAGAATCTCGGTACCGGTCCACAGGCGGCCGATGTTGGTGAGCAGGCGCGCGGTCATAGGGGAGCCCCGGCGCTCGCAGAACCTCGGAGGGCGGGTCCGGTCCTGTTCATCGGCCACCTGCCATGCTCTGGATGGACACGTCGGCGTTGACCGTGCTTGTACCGCGAATATCGGTTCCGTTACGGTACGGCACCGGCAGGGTCGCGGACAAGACCCTCAGCTGATTACGGCGAATCTCTCCAGTTCAGCCGCCAGCTCCGGCGGCACCCGGGCTTCCAGCAGCGTGCCGGTGGGGCCGTGTTCTTCCCGGTGGACCTCGCCCGTCGCGTGGGCCCGGGCCACGAGCCCGGCCCGGTCGTAGGGCACCGACGCCACGATCGCGATGTCCCGCTCGGGCAGCGCCGTCTCGACCGCCGCGCGCAGTTCGTCCAGGCCCTCGCCCGTCCGGGCGGACACGGCGACGGAGTCCCGCTCGGCCGACTGCAGTGCCTTCACGTCCAGCGGATCGGCGCCGTCGATCTTGTTGATCACGATGAGCTCGGGGACGTCGGCCGCCCCGACCTCGGACAGGACGCCGCGCACGGCGCTGAGCTGGGCCTGCGGGTCGGCGTCCGAGCCGTCCACGACGTGCAGGATCAGGTCGGCGTCGGCCGCCTCTTCCAGCGTGGACCGGAACGCGTCCACCAGCTGGTGCGGCAGGTGCCGGACGAACCCGACCGTGTCGGTCAGCGTGTAGGGGCGGCCGGAAACGGTCTTCGCCTTCCGGACCGCGGGGTCGAGGGTGGCGAACAGCGCGTCCTCGACCAGGACGCCCGCGCCGGTGATCGCGTTGAGCAGGCTCGACTTGCCGGCGTTGGTGTACCCGGCGATCACGACCGACGGCACGGAGTTCCGCCGGCGGCGGCTGCGCTGCACCTCCCGGCCGGTCTTGAAGCCGGAGATCTCGCCCCGCAGCTTGGAGATCCGGGTGCGGATCCGGCGGCGGTCGGTCTCGATCTTCGTCTCGCCGGGCCCGCGGGTCCCGATGCCGCCGCCCCCGGCGACGCGGCCGCCCGCCTGCCGGGACAGCGATTCGCCCCAGCCCCGGAGCCGGGGAAGCATGTACTGGAGCTGGGCCAGCTCGACCTGGGCCTTGCCCTCGCGGCTCTTGGCGTGCTGGGCGAAGATGTCGAGGATCAGCGCGGTCCGGTCGATGACCTTGACCTTGACCACGTCCTCGAGCTGCCGCAGCTGGCTCGGGCTGAGCTCGCCGTCGCAGATGACGGTGTCGGCCCCGCAGGCGGCGACGACCCCGGCCAGTTCGGCCGCCTTGCCCGCCCCGATGTAGGTGGCGGAGTCGATCTTCGACCGGCGCTGGATCAGGCCGTCGAGCACGACCGACCCGGCGGTCTCGGCCAGGCGGCTCAGCTCGGTCAGCGAGTTCTCCGCGTCCCGGGCGCTGCCGTCGGTCCAGACGCCGACCAGCACCACCTGCTCCAGGCGCAGGGCGCGGTACTCGACTTCGGTGACATCGGTGAGCTCGGTGGACAGTCCCGTGACGCGCCGGAGCGCGTGCCGGTCTTCCAGGTCCAGTTCACCCGTGGCGGCGCCGGAATCGATCCGCTCGCCGAAAGCTGTCGTCATTGTCCTCCTGTTATCCCGTTCCCCCGCATAGTGCCACTCCCGGGGGAGCTCGTCACCCTAATAACAACGGGAGCCCCGCCGTTGTGCCCGGCCGCCGCCCGCCCTTTGGCATGCTGGAACGGTGACGAATCCACCCGGGGAACCGGTCCCCCTAGCCTCCGCGGAAACCGATGAGCTCTCCCCGTCCCCGGCGGCCCCGCCGGGGAGCCTGCGCGACCTCGTCACCGCGCTGAGAAACCGGGCGGCGTCGGGCAGCGTTCCCGGGGGCCGGAACGACGGGCTGAGGATCGCCCTCGGCATCGAGGGCGGCGGGATGCGCGGCACCGTGTCGGCCGGGATGGCCTGCGCCCTGCACGAGCTGGGCCTGACCGGCGCGTTCGACGCCGTCTACGGATCGTCGGCCGGGGCGATCAACGGCGCCTGGCTGCTCAGCTCGCGGCCCGAGGGCCTGCGCGGCTGGACCGACCCGTCGTTCGCCCGGGCCCTGATCCGGTGGAGTTCGCTGCTGCGCCGCAAGCCGGTGGTGGACGTGCACGCTCTCGTCGAAGAGGTGTACGTGACAACGTTCCCGATGGACTTCGCGTCGGTGCTGGAGAACCCGGTCGAGTACCACCCGCTCGCCACGGACGCGGTCAGCGGGAAGGCCGCGGACCTGCGCCCGCTGGTGGCGGAGCCGCCGGAGATGCGGCTGGCGCTGCGGGCCAGCGCGGCGATGCCGTTCCTCGCCGGGCCGCCGGTGACGCTGCGGGGCCGGCGGTTCTACGACGCGGGGGTGGCGGAGTCGATCCCGTTCCGTACCCCGCTGGCCCAGGGCGCGACCCATGTCCTGGTGCTCCGTTCCAAGCCGCCGGCCGGGCCGGTGCATGACGGGACCCTGGGCGGGTTCGTGGGCCTGGACGCCTCGCGGTTGCCGCCTCCGCCCCGCTCGGTCCGGCTCGTCACCCGCACGACGCTGCGCAAGGAGTCCGGGGAACTGCGGGCGGCGCTGATGACCCGGGCCGTGCGCACGGCGCAGGACGTCGCGCGCATCGCCGAACTGGAGGCCGTCGGCCGGGCCCTGGCGGTGTACGGAGACCGGGCCGCGGCCGGGGTCAGCCGCCTGACCACTGACGGCCGCGTCCTGTCGGCCGCCTTCGAGGACGGCCGCGCGGCCGTGCACCGCGTCTTCTCCTGACGAGGAACGCCGGCACGGGAACGGCACACGGGCACGGCGCACGGGCACGGCGCACGGGCACGGCGTGCCCCGCCGTTACGAGGCGCCCGGCGCGAGGCTCCGCAGCGGGGCCGGCAGGTCTCCTTCGTGGACGACGGTCAGGCGATGGGTGGCGCGGGTGATGGCGACGTAGAGGTCGTG
>Ga0131853_10025146_pt1 | contig 10732 bp, 6 predicted proteins | sample TergutLab28metaG_FD_92764 | JGI IMG/M metagenome (GOLD analysis project Ga0131853, IMG submission 92764) | Labiotermes labralis P1 segment gut microbial communities from Petit-Saut dam, French Guiana - Lab288 P1 (version 2) (version 2) | ecosystem: Host-associated > Arthropoda: Insects >... | reverse complement strand
GGTACGTACGCCCATCATCAGGAGCATTAGATGGCGAGTCGCAGCATATGGTTTTCTGCGCCGAGTTTTTGGACGGGTGGTGGTCTTGAGAGCCGCAGCGTGGGTCATGTGTATGGTGCGGATGGCGCCCCATCCACACCATACATATGACCCACGCTGCGGCTCTCAAGACCACCACCCGTCCAAAAACTCGGCGCAGAAAACCATATGCTGCGACTCGCCATCTAATGCTCCTGATGATGGGCGTACGTACCCGAAACATGTCGAGCTAGGAATATATCAATAAAATTACCTTGTTGCATCAAGTTGGCATTCTACATTATTTCATGAGGAAGATGCACGGTCAAACAACCCTCAAATTAAAAGAAATAAAGCAGATATTTGAAAGAAAAACACTCCCACCCACTTGGGAGTATGGCTATGTGAACTAAGCAAATTCAGCAGTATGTACATGGTGCAATGAAACAGCTTCTGCTCTAACCATGGCATGACAGTACTGCTGATAGAATGAACTTCTGCCATTAGGTGTAGATACAGTAACTGAGAGTCACTTCCTCCTTGTAGTAAGGCTACAGCATATGTGACTGCTGAGTATTGTCTCGTTCAGTACATCTGTGATTTCAGTACACCGAGAAAACGGTGAGCGTACAGAATGGTGTGCCTGCCCCAAATTTTATTTCAAAGTTTGGGAGACATAAAAACTACTAAAGGAAACTTTCAAAATGTTGAAGCTTTTGCACAGCAGAAAATGGGAAGAGTGCAAATTTTAAAGCGATTTTTCAAAAGTGATGTGACCTGTGGCGAGATGCTGAACCATGGCAACATGTATAACGAAGCAGAATAGGTGAAAATGTGGTTGCAGCAAAGGAACATGTCCTTGGAAACAAAAGAATCACTAGTCACGAGATTACAAGACTTGGTATGAAGTTAATCTCAATCAGTTCCAAGTATTTTGAAAAGCCAATGTCACCATGTCAGGTTACTGCCGAATTCATGTCCCACATGCTGAGTAAGGAGCAGAACATTTCAACATATGCCAGGAACTTCAAGAGGATTAAGGGGGACCGAGAACTGCATCTGACGATAATCACAGGTGAGGTGCAGTGGGTTTACAGGGACATTCCAGAAACCACGCAAAAGTCATGCTCAATGCACGACCTAAGAAAAGTCCACTCAAACGCGAAGCGCATGCTCAATGCTTTTAGACATGTTTCGCAAAAGTCACAGAAAGTGTCTATCATCACCATCATCATCTATCTGTACACCTCCATGTATTTAACTTGGCTCACCACAAATTGATTTACATGAAATTTGATAATGGAGGCTTCTATTAGACTCTGCTCATATAATTCAAGTTTGGTTACAATCAGATGAATATATCATGCACTTTAAATGAAGATTAGAAATTTTCACATTCGTACTGTGCATTTTGATATCATCAAAGTTTTATTTATCCACCAACTGATGCACTAGTGAGTTGTCTACATACACCAATAAGGGTAAGTCCAGCTAATTTCGACATAATTCATTATATTTTGAAAATTCTATTATCAAAGCATTTGTCACACTGTTATTCATTGCAGACCTAATATATGCAGCCACACCACCACCATATTAACCACATGCCGATGTATTTTAATGGACTATTTTAACAACCATAACTATCATAAGCACGAATCAATGCGCTCCCTGATGACGGCGTATAACACCGAAACATGTTGGAGCTGTTTTAATATAAATCTTAATGTAAATTTTAATATCGGTTTTTAAGACAACTCACTAGTGCATCAGTTGGTGAATAAATAAAACTTTGAGAAGATAAGGGAGTTACCATTGCTGGCAGGCACATACAATCACTTTAAGATCAATTTCTTCCATTCAAACTGTATTAGACTGTTAGGACAGCCTTTACTACACTGTACCTCAACACAATATTGCATATCCATGACAACACTTCCAAATATTTTACATTACTTACCATCATACATAGTTCAACACCACAATGTGAGCTCATTCTTACATTTACACAGCAAACACACAACTGTTACGTTACACCTACAGTGCCTAACATGTTCTGACATTCTTTCGAGTTGTGCATTATGCATCTTGACCCCAAGCATAAACTGTAAACCAGCATTACAAACAGTGAGCCCTTGACAGAAAGCATGGAAAAATGTGGGGCAAACAGCATGATTGGATGAAGTGTGTTTTCTCCACTTAACAGGGCAACTGCTCAATCTGCGCTGTCTGTATTTGAATTTCTCACTAAAAACACAATAACTTTCTTTATAAGAAGCATCCATGTTACTGTTAATCCTCAAATGCATAGCGATGTTTTCACACACACAACTCACTCTTTTGCGAACATTTATTACCTGGCAACTAGTCTTGACCTCGAGTACAGGTCATCATCACGCCGTTCATACAGTAACATGAATGTGCACAGAAAATAAATACTGTAAAGCAGATCTCCCCCTTTACATTAAAAATGTATGTACAGTGCATAAGGGTACAATTCAACTGCAATAGGCCCAAGGACATTTTAAGAAATGTGTAACAGTTTGAAAATACTAAGCACAAGAAATTTATAAAAAATAAGGTAATCAGTCCCATCACAGGCTCGAGGTGCCCGGAGGGTTCCAGGAATTTAAGGATCCCAAATTACATGACAATGGTCCAGGATGGTGGTAAGGCTGTGATACTATATGATTATGAAACACATATGGATTTATAAGTGAAGTTGAAAATTTTACATCACTGATGAAAACACTACTCCAACACCATTCTATTCACACAAAATCCATGTGGAATACCCTGGAATTGAACCTGCCAGACCTCCAGTTGGCTACTAACTCTATATCCGTAACAGTAGAGACAGTGTGAATGCCACCGTAAATATAATATGTGGAAAAATGCAGAACAGAAGCAAAGCAGTCCTATGTGCTGCATCAAATTAAATGTACGACCTATTTTGTGACGTTCTGTATTCTGCAGTAAGACTCTTTAATTGGTTGTGGCATAACAGTTCCTTTGTGGGCCGGGTGGCGTAGTCAGTATAGCGATTGGTTACAGGCTGGACAGCCTGGGGATCAAATCCCGGTGGGGGCTAGATTTTCCACAGCTGCCCAGACCAGCACTGGGGCCCACCAAGCCTCCTGTACAATGGGCATTAGGTCATTCCGAGGGGTAAAGAGCGGTCGGGGCGTCACCCTCACCCCCTTCTAGTGCCATGGTCAAGAAAGAGTAGAGCTATACCTATACGCCCCCTATGTGCCATACAGCCTGTACAGAGCCTCAGTGCCTGCAGAGTATAGTTATACCTCTACTCCCCCTGTGGGCCATACGGCCTGTACAGAGCCTCAGTACCTGTACAGTAGAGCTATACCTCTACTCCCCCCATGGGCCATACGGCCTGTACAGAGCCTCAGTGCCTGTACAGTATAGCTAAACCCCTACTCCCCCTATGGGCCGTACGGCCTGTACAGAGCCTCAGTGCCTGTACAGTAGAGCTAAACCTCTATTCCCCCTATGGGCCGTACGGCCTGTACAGAGCCTCAGTGCCTGTCCAGTAGAGCTATACCTCTACTCTCTCTATGGGCCATACGACCTATGCAGAGCCTCAGTGCCTGTACAGTATAGCTATACCTCTACTCCCCTATGGGCCGTACGAACTGTATAGAGCCTCAGTGCCTGTACAGTAGAGATATATCTCTACTCCCCCTATGGGCCGCACAGCCTGTACAGAGACTCAGTGCCTGCAGAGTATAGCTATATCTCTACTCCCCCTATGGACCGTAGGGCCTGTACAGACCCCTCAGTGCCTGTACAGTATAGTTATACCTCTACTCCCCCTATGGGCCGTACAGCCTGTACAGAGCCTCAGTGCCTGTACAGTATAGCTATACCTCTACTCTCCCTACGGACCGTACAGCCTGTACAGAGCCTCAGTGCCTGTACAGTACAGCTATACCTCTACTCCCCCTATGGACGGTACGGCCTGTACAGAGCCTCAGTGCGTGTACAGTATAGCTATACCTCTACTACCCCTATGGACCGTAAAGCCTGTACAGAGCCTCAGTGCCTGTACAGTATAGCTATACCTCTACTCCCCCTATGGACCGTACAGCCTGTACAGTATACCTATACCTGTACACCCCCATGTGCCGTACGGCCTGTACAGAGCCTCAGTGCATGTACAGTATAGCTATACCTCTACTTCCCCTATGGGCCACACGGCCTGCACACAGCCTCAGTGCCTGTACAGTAGAACTATACCTCTACTTCCCCTATGGGCCGTACAGCCTGTACAGAACCTCAGTGCCTGTACAGTATAACTATACCTCTACTCCCCCTATTGGCCATACAGCCAGTACAGAACCTCAGTGCCTGTATAGTATAACTATACCTCTACTCCCCCTATTGGCTGTACAGACTGTACAGAACCTCAGTGCCTGTACAGTATAGCTATACCTCTATTCCCCCTATGGGCCACACGGCCTGCACAGAGCCTCAGTGCCTGTACAGTAGAACTATACCTCTACTCCCCCTATGTGCCATACAGCCTGTACAGAACCTCAGGGCCTGTACAGAATAACTACACTTCTACTCCCCCTATTGGCCGTACAGCCTGTACAGAGCCTCAGTGCTTGTACAGTATAGATATACCTCTACTCTTCCTATGGACCGTACAGCCTGTACGGAGCCTCAGTGCCTGTACAGTATTGCAATACCTCTACTCCCTATATGGACATTACAGCTTGTACAGATCCTCAGTGCCTGTGCAGTACAGCTATAACTCTACTCCCCCTATGGACCGTACAGCCTGTACAGAACTTCAGTGCTGTACAGTATAGCTATACCTCTACTCCCCCTATGGACCGTACAGCCTCTACAGAGCCTCAGTGCCTGTACAGTAGAGCTATACTTCTACTCCCCCTATGTGCCGTACAGCCTGTACAGAGCCTCAGTGCCGCTACAGTATAGCTATACCTCTACTCCCCATATGGACCGTACGGCCTGTACAGAGCCTCAGTGCCTGTACAGTATATCTATACCTCTACTCCCCCTATAGGCCGTACAGCCTGTACAGAGCCTCAGTGCCTGTACAGTAGAGCTATACCTCCACCCCCCCTACGGACCATACAGCCTGTACAGAACCTCAGTGCCTGTACAGTATAGCTATACCTCAACTCGCCCTATAGACTGTACAGCCTGTACAGTATAGTTTTACCTCTACTCCCCCTATGTGCTGTACAGCCTGTACAGAGCCTCAGTACCTGTACAGTATGGCTATACCTTTACTCCCCCTACGTACCGTACAGCCTGTACAGAGCCTCAGTACCTGTACAGTATAGCTACACCTCTACTCCCCCTATGGACCGTACGGCCTGTACAGAGCCTGAGTGCCTGTACAGTATAGCTATACCTCTACTCTCCCTATGTGCCATACAGCCTGTACAGAGCCTCAGTGCCTGTACAGTATAGCTATACCTCTACTCTTCCTATAGGCCGTACAGCCTGTACAGAACCTCAGTGTCTGTAAAATATAGCTATACCTCTACTCTCCCTATGTGCCGTACAGCCTGTACAGAGCCTCAGTGCCTGTAAAGTATAGCTATACCTCTACTCCTCCTATAGGCCGTACAGCCTGTACGAACCTCAGTGCCTGTACAGTAAAGCTATACCTCTACTCCCCCTATGGACCGTACAGCCTGTACAGAACCTCAGTGCCTGTACAGTATAGCTATACCTCTACTCCCCCTATGGACCATACGGCCTGTACAGAGCCTCAGTGCCTGTACAATATATCTATACCTCTACTCCTCCTACAGGCCGTACAGCCTGTACAGAACCTCAGTGCCTGTACAGTATAGCTATATCTCTACTCCCCCTATGGACCGTACGGCCTGTACAGTATAGCTATACCTCTACTCCCCCTATGGACCGTACAGCCTGTACAGAACCTCAGTGCCTGTACAGTATAGCTACACCTCTACTCTTCCTGTAGGCCGTACAGCCTGTACAGAACCTCAGTGCCTGTACAGTATAGCTATACCTCTACTCTCCCTATAGGCCGTACAGCCTGTACAGAACCTCAGTGCCTGTACAAGGGTGCACTTTACTTTTTTTATCCTAACATTTCCTTAAATATTAAAAATGCCCATATATGGTTTTTATAACCCATAAAATAAATTCCGGTGTACTGAGATACATAAGCCACTACGTACGGGTTAAGAACCACATTTTGCAATGCGTGGAAGATACATTATACGTGTAGGTATATAACCACCATACTGTGAAGTGCGAAAAATGAAGCACATTTACAAAATGTTCGCCCACAAGCAATATAATTCTTGCAGTGCATGGCAGATTCATGCATCATGAACAGAAAAATATTACAGCAAAACATCACCAAAAAAGAGCCAAACGTAATTGCTATTACAGGTTGCAACTCGCTAACCCACAGTTTTGTAATCTGGCACCTCGCAATTTCTGGCACCATGTAACGAGGAAGCTGGGAGAAGACTATTATAATCATGCATCACGTCGCGTGCTTCTGTCCTCATTTACATTACAATTTTGTTCTTTTTATCATTTCTTCACCTAATGAATGTTTATTGTAAATGTCAAGAGATCTTAACCTGCTCTGGTCATGTACATCGTGATCTGGGATAAGTCAGCTGGCATCACTGTCGAGGAGTTTGTTCACATTAGGCAGCCCTGGCATAAAACAGGCGTAGCTTTCGCTGTTTTGTCCTATAGCTGATGCATTACTTTATTTACCTCTAAATATGGGTGTTACAAAAACCAAAATAATACGGTGACTACCCACGGTTTGGAAAATTCTCTGGTCAGGAGCTGGCCAGGTACTGATGCGACCTGTAGTACTTTTCCAGGGACTGCTTTGTTTAGTTAACAAATTAATTTACCCTTGGCAAAGAGATCTGTTCAAAATTCAAACTCACCTATACTTGTATTTTCTTGGACTTCTTCTTTTATCCCTACTATTATGATATTGCGGGCAAGCATAACCCTGACGACACAGACGCGGTGGTCTCTTGCATGGCTCAGTCTTGTAGCTCGCTAAAACATAGCCTGTATCTGCAAATGATGCAAATTGCAGTACATTAACCCCTATGTAATTCCAAGCCCTTGAATGCACTCGGCAATAAAAGGGATGTCTTCTTACCTTGCCATTTCGGATCCTCATTCATTAAATTTCTTTCTTTGTCTAAAACATTTGGCCCATTCATTGCATTTGCTTCTGAATCTGGATTCTCCAAAGCCTACAATAACAAACAAAGCAATGTCTTGCTGACACCAATATTTTTTTTGCAATTAACGTACCCGCATGCTACGGTACGGTGTGCGTTCATCATGAAACATGCGCCTTTTTTTTTATCGCCCAGGACATAATGAAGCTAACAACCTGACACACAAAACTCCGCACAATGACCGATGTAAGAACATAAACATAACAGCAGTAAAAAAATTTTAAGTTCAGGTGTCCTGGTCTACTGTTTTACATTTGTGGCAATCAAATGAAGTGCAACAGTGTGAACTTTACACGCAATTTAAGAGGTCATGGTAGTCAGGTTTTCATACCTAGTGGACATTCTAAGGCCAATACAGAGACATATTAATTGGCAATATTTATTCCAACAACTGCACAACAACAAAAGATCAATAATTTATAAACATGTAACACTCCCACAATACGTTTCAGCCTACAGTGGCCATCTTCAGGGAGTTGACTATCAAAGGAAAGAGCTTTAGATTGATTTGGCCTGCTAGGCATATGCATATTTTCCATTATCTTCCCTCTGATAACCAATACCCTGAAGACGGCCATTTATAGACTCAAACACGTAGGAGGAGTGTCATATATTTATAAACAATTTTTTTTTATGTTGCTGTGCAGTTGTTCTGATAAATAATGTGAATTTACTGCATGAAACATGGATATCAAACATGCATATTACATAAACTGAGATTTCAAAGGGTATAATTTTACACCAGACAAAGATTATTCATTTTCACTGCAATCTTCCCACATACATGAGGTGTTGCAGAATGTCATTCTACATTTACACAATATAATACATTCATCGTTGAATAATATCACAAGAATACTAACCCCTTCTTCAGTCTCATGAAACACAACTCAGTAAACAATTACATAAACAATATATCAGATACGTCACATCGAATAACCTCCAATCTGTGTATGCACTCCACAGTCTCCACAATAAGCATGTATACCAACACCACCATGTCCTTACTCCACCCAGTCCACAGAACTCAATGAATTAATTAGAAAACTTCTATATCCAGGGTTTCCAATGACATACTACAATCATGCATATACAATTTCAGAAAGATATCAACCCCCTCTTTGATCTCATGTACAATACACAATTTCATCACGCATGCGCATGACCCCAAACCACCCCTCTATTGTTCAGTGTTTGATTTTAGTAAAGTGGAGCATGCCGACCGATACTGCCTTACCTGGCATGTATCATACTGACAGTTCCATCTTCAATCTACAATTTTATCTACCAATGTATTAATAACCTCCTACACACACACATATTTTTTTTAATTTCCGGATGGTTATACACTACATACAGGGCCGGGGTAGCTCAGTCGGTATAGCGACTCGCTATGGGCTGGACAGTCCGGGTATCAAATCCCAGTGGGGGCGGGTTTTTCTGCACCGATCCAGACCTGCCCTGGGTCCCACCAAGCCTCCTATACAATTGGTACTGGGTCTCTCCCAGGGGCAAAGTGGCAGGGGGTGGCACTGACCAACCACCCCCATCTAGCACCAAGGTTAAAGAAAGAGTAGAGCTATACTTCTACTCCCCATCTGGGCCTTCATGGTTTGTTCTACAGTAAACTTTACCTTTCCATGCACTACATACTAGCTACACAGAAAAGTCATGGCACACTTGCTCTTTATATATTAACCTTTTGACGCCTAATGTCAACTACAGTAGTCGTACCGTACCGCTAACCTCTAAAGTTGCATTTTATATATTTATTCAACAAATATAGGTAATGAATATTTTAAACATGGTATATACTCTCCGTTTTTGTTTCATAATTCTAACATATTTGGTTCCTGTATTATTCACATTTTATATACAGGGTGTGCTAAAGTTAAAAAAATAATTCCGGTGCCAAAAGGTTAATATATACATTTTAAATCAAACATTTTTAAAACCTAGTATCTTACACTTGTGCAGCAATTCAAGAACTTCTGGAATATATCCTTTGTAATGCACCTGCCTGAGGATGGCCACAAGAGTGGCAAAAATATGTAGCAGGCATACTGTGCTCATTATCCAACATAAAATACTCTTCAACATTGTTGGGTTTGTTACAGTACATAATTAGCTTAATTCATGGTCATGGATTATTTAAAATCTATACAAACATAGCTAACAGTTCTTCGCACTGTAGATGACAATGCTTGTTTTTTTGACCAGTCTATGCAACTGTGTAACTTGGAACAGAGAAGTGCTAACTATAAACAATATTTTAATTAGCGCAAACTAACATAATGTGGTAACTCCCAGGAACATACACCAACAAATGTCCACATTCAGGAGACAATTCCCAAATATTTTAAGGTTTATATGAATTCTTAATGCAGAATTTCTGTTACCATGACAATGTAAACTACAGATTTCCCTCCAGAAATGTCACCGAATTTCTACCAGACCACATGGCATCACATACCACAAGACAGTAATATTCAACTCTCATGCTAACTATATTTGTGCAACGTTAAACCAATCCTATCCAAGTAATAACCCCATTACCAGAATATCACTAAGATGGAAGTCAAATTACAGTGACCCATTTTATAAAGCAGACACCTCACATACCGGATGACAGCGGCGAAAAGGATTTCTCTTGAAGTGATCACATATACCACTTCTGACTTGGCAGTTCCAACCTGTTTTTATATACAAGTGCTGCTCAAATAATGGGAACAGTAACATTGAAAAACAGCAGCTTAAGACTTCGACCAAAGCAGCAACATCAGCAAAGGGTACTTCTCTTCCAACATTAAACTGTTTAAAATTCTTCGTTCACTAACACTTCGAAATACTGCTTCGTTAACCAAAGCAATATTTATAACAGAACGTGCAAATGTAGGTGGAGTAACCATGACAACTTTCTACATTCTTTTCATCATGAGTCTTACAGAATTTTGACAATATATCATGAATGCCAACATATCACAGACATTCAAGTTACAGCTGCCATCATACATCACACAGAAAGTGCAAACCACTATCAAAGGTTCACACCCACTGCCATTTCAAAAAGTAAATGAAAATTAACTGCATTTCATAATTAAGAAAATCACAAAATGATTCAAAATAAGTTAACAGCCTACTAAAACAGTTCACTGTAATTTAGCAACTCTCTCCAGTGACAAATGCTGACTTACTAACAGACTTTCAGAGTTTTGTAGTTGTTGACAGACACTCATGCAATAACTGACACACTATGTTTTGTGTTTGTGGGTGTCTGCTCACTACCATGCATGCTGGTGACTGTGAAATCACTTTCTGTTAATAATGATGTTGGCAATGCACATTCATAATTGTTTCCACTACATGCCCCCCCCCCCCCCCCCCCCCCACCCCACCCCCACACCACGAACCCAAAAAAACCAAAAAAAAAAAAATATGCATAATGCAAAAATAATTTT
>Ga0131853_10025145_pt1 | contig 10732 bp, 8 predicted proteins | sample TergutLab28metaG_FD_92764 | JGI IMG/M metagenome (GOLD analysis project Ga0131853, IMG submission 92764) | Labiotermes labralis P1 segment gut microbial communities from Petit-Saut dam, French Guiana - Lab288 P1 (version 2) (version 2) | ecosystem: Host-associated > Arthropoda: Insects >... | reverse complement strand
GACGCTTGTGAGTACGGTAATGAACCTTCGGGTTCCATGAAATGCGGGGAATTTCTTGACTAGCTGCAAACCAGTTAGCTTCTCAAGAAGGACTCGGCACCATGGAGTAAGTAAGTAAGTAGTATGTACTTCGCACACCTACTTTTTCACTCCTTGGGTGTATTTTCCTAGAATTATACCGGTCTCACCTGCTCGGTTGATCAACCATTTTCTTTTATTTACTTATTGACAACATGCTCCATTACGAGGTAATACTACACGTTCCAGTTTTTCTTATACTGAGCTACACTACTCTGTTCGGAATTTACTTTATAGCAAGAGAGTTCTGCAGACAGCACTGTTAATAGGCGGAAAAGGTCATGTGCTAGTCTACATCAATTTTTGAAAGTCTATAGATTTGTTGAATCTTAAGAACGCATTTAAATAATTGGCTACCAGTTCATCGTTGGTAGGGGGCCTGTTCCCGCCTCTGGCCGTTATGTGCCGTATCAAGGAACTTCTCTGCGACTCCAGAATTTTGCATAAATATATAATGTGTTCAGGTGTCTGCACCCCCTCGTTGCAGGGGCACGTCGGATTATCTGCTAATTTCAACTTGTGTAAGTAGGATTTTGTTTTCCCGTGTCCGGTGATGATAGCAATAAATTCAGGTGTAAAGGGTTCTTCATTTTTACTCTCTGCTCCACCAGTGGTAAGAACGATCGGCACAGAGCTCCTTTCTCTGTGCTGTTTCATTGGCTCTGCCATTTTCTGAGGCCTTGATTGTTTATTTCGGTGCCCACAGTTGTTGCCGGAACCCTGTCGTATACTATAGTTTTGGTCATTCTCATCATGGGCCGCCTCGTTGCCCTCGATTCCGATGTGAGCTTTCACCCACCCGAAGTGAATAGTCCAATTTAGCGTAGATAGATGTCGCACCTTATTTCTTATTTCCTGTATTAAGAAGCTGTGCATGGAATGATTTTTAAGCGAGTCTATTGTCACTTTACTATCAGTGAAAATGGCTACTATCCTGCCTGTCGGATCGTCTAGTTTCGGTAGTTGTTCCAGTACTTTCAGGATTGTTATCTGTTCTGCTTGGTTGTTAGAACAGCATTTTTGTAGATTGTATTTACATTGTGTCACCACCTGCTTGTTCGAATATATGGCTACTCCTGCTCCTACCTTGCCTCCGTCTTTGCTACCATCCGTGTAAATCTATTTAGGGTACGTTGTCAATTCACTTGTTTCCCTAATGGTTACACGCCGAGCTGGGTGAGGCCATTCGTTAACTGGCAAAGGCATATCTCATGGATGTTCACTACTTTCCAAACCGCGCTTTCTCTTGTACAATTGTACCTTCCCAGCGATTACATGTTCACTGCATTGAACACCGCAGTAGGGCATCCGGTGCACAATTCATCGGTGGCACCAGAGGTTATAGTCCGCTGTCAGCTACCAGTGTGTTTGTCGCCCGGCTGCTAGTAATCTATGTCAGCCCTCTATGTAGAAATTCATATCAGTGACTTAATTAATTGCCATCGCTTCGTGTGTCACACTACATAGTGATCCATGTATTCTAACTCGTGGTGTTTGGTGTGTTGCATAAGGCCGGTATCCTTGCGTGTAAATTTCATGGTAATTACCACCTGCCTTCCTCTCCAATCACATTGCTGGTTTTGCGTGTTCGGTCGCTTAACGATGTTCACCACAGTAGCACATTTCATCCAAAAAATCGAAATACTGGAAACTATAATTCATAGCGCACTTTCTTGGTCCCGAACACGTTGAATTAACGAGGCATTCGTGTAATAAGATAGAATTAGTTATGCAATAGTAACATGGGAAAGTAGTTTAGAAATGATTATACCAAAAGTACATGTTTTGTAGTTAGAGCCATTAAACCTTTTGTGACACTGGATACCTTGAAGGTATCATTCTTACTTTCATTCAGTTATTAATTGTGGGATAATCTTTTGGGGAAATTCCTCATATAGCAACAGTATTTTAGAACTACAAAAGAGGATTATTAGAATTATCATGGATATGGGAATCAGGGATTCTTTTAGAGTATTGTTCAAAATATTAAATAGTTTACCACTGATTTCACAACATATTTCCCCTTGTACTTCTTGTGGTTAATAATAAAAATGAAATTAGGATGAATTCTGAGATACATAGTATCAATACAAGGAATAATTCTAATTTCTATCAACCTTTGTCACATTTGACTATTTATCAAAAAGGTCCCTCAACCTGAAATGAAAGATTTGCCTCATAATATTAAGAAATTTACTTCATCTCTGAGAAGGTTTCTTCACCAACATTCATTTTATATAGTGGACAAGTATATTAATTATAAAGCAGTTGTATGATATATTTTAACTATTAAATTGATGTTTATTATTCTCTCACTTGTATGAAATTTTGAGGTATGTTTTCATATGTAAGATATATTTTATTTATAATAAAGGCTACTACTTAGTGTTTAATTTTTATTCCATTTTACTTTAGGTTAAGGGTGATATTTTAGCGTTATACAGTTTTCGTTGATTGTAAATAGCTTTGTTAATTGAAACTTGTTACTTATGCCTAGTTCCATATTTGTGTAAAGCAAGAATATTTGTATATTTATATATGACTGGTTCTGTATCTTTTGGTTGTTACAGCCTATGGATCTTTGGAATGACTGAAATAAATGAAATTAAAAGTTCTGGCAAGAATGGGCTCTTTATCTACGATGTGCCTGAAAAAAGTATCATGTTCAAAAATGTGTTAGTCGGTATAGAAGGTAAGACTTGAAACGTGGCTGGATAATGTAAATGAATAATTTGTTGCAAAATTTGTATGGAATAATATTATAGACAAGGGATTGCCAATTTTAGTACAGAATTACAAAATAACCTTTCTAGGCTTAAGAACATTTTAAGCTTAATGAGCAAGATTTGTTGACATTCTTAAAAAGTGTCTTGTATGTGTTTTAGATTTTCCAATGTCATATTGGACGTGATGTTTATTTATTGTACACAAATCCATTGTTTTAAAGAAAATTAGAAAAATAATACTGCACTGCATAGTCATAACTTTAATCATTGACAAACTTCATAAATAGGAAAGATATTACAGTACCTTGAGACATGTGCTTATTTTTTACATGAGTTTTATTAAGTGAATACCTCATGGACTTTGGTGACCTTTATATGTATATGTGTGTATACATTTATATATATAATATATGTATATACACATATAGATACATATGTATGTATATGCATGTACATGTGTGTATACATATATATATATGTATATATACTTACTTACTTACTTACTCCATGGTGCAGAGTCGTTATTGAGAAGCTAACTGGTTTGCAGCTAGTCAAGAAATTCCTCGCATTTCACGGAACCCGAAAGTTCATTACCGCACTCACAAGCATCCGCCACCTGTCCCTATCCTGGGCCAGCCCAATCCAGTCCATATACCCACATCCCACCTCCTGGGGATCCATCCTAATATTATCCACCCATCTAAGCCTATAGCCTCCCCAGTGGTCTCTTTCCCTCCGGCTTCCCCACCAATACCCTATATATATATATATATATGTGTGTGTGTGTGTGTGTACACACACACATATACAGAGGGGTATGCTACAACAAACGAATGCTAAAACAAACACTTTTTATCAATAAAATTAGGATGCTGCAATGAGCGTGGAGGAATACTTTCAGCCGATGTAGCACACATGTGCGCGTGACGTTTTGGGTCTTCCAGCTTTGATTAGTGTGTCAGTCATCACCTTCCTTATCGTCGTTATGGTTCAGTTAGAAGTTTAGTTCAGTTATCTGCTTATTTTTACAGTGTATAAAAGTTAAATAAATTAATTTTGTATTATTTTTACACTTATATTTTTGATTTTGTATTATATTTTTCCTGTTTAAATGGTTGTGTTGGATGGTAACTTTGCTCTAGGCTGTAGGCCTGGAACAGATTATCCCTAAATACATAAATTTCAATGTATGCTAGAACGAACATATGCAATAATGAACGAGGTTCTAGAACCAATTACATTTGTTTTAGCATCCCCCACTATACACACACACACACATATAGATAGATATCTGTCACCAAAGTCCATGAGGTATTCACTTAATAAAACTCACGTAAAAATAAAATACATGTCTCAAGGTACTGTAATATCTTTCCTATTTATGAAGTTTGTCAATGATTAAAGTTATGACTATGCAGTGCAGTATTTTTTTTTCTAATTTTCTTTAAAACAATGGATATGTGTACAATAATTAAACATCATGTCCAATATGACATTGCAAAATCTAAAACAATCACAGTGAAACCCCATATATATAGTGTCATTATTTTTTAAAATGTACATAGTGGTTTGGAGAAGAAACTTCTAGACATATATAATGTAGTTACATGTTATATACCTAGGGTGTGTTCTGATTGCACAGGACACATAAAAACGGACAGTAGCTGTGCAGGAAATAATGTTGTGAGGGAAAATGAAACTGCCTTATTTATGGAAATATGAGATGGTCCTATATATTAGACAACCATAATTCACAGTTGCCAGGTTTCAGGAAAATACATATATGTGTACACGTAAACATATGTACATTTAACTTTGTGTGCAGTTGTGAGATGATTCCTCATTCTTCAGATGACAAATTAAGGAAACATTCTAATCTTATTTTTGGATAAATATACTATATTGTTTTTTGATGGCTTCTGGAATATTACAGTTAAAGGGATACATTTTAGTGCACAAATGTCCATGTAATACATCACTTATGACGTGGGTAGTGTTATAATTATTGTCCTCAATGTTCCAGCAAGATACGCACATTTGCAGTATTAGAGTATCTCTGTCTCTCTCTGACACACACATTTTATATGATCCAAGTACACAGGCAAATATCATATAGTGAAGTACTGTAATTTTATCTGTGTTACAACAGTTGAATTGTTACAACTTAATGACAAATTGTGTGGCAGTACCAGTTTTTTGGTAATCCTTGGCTTGGGAAAGGAAAATGTTCACTTTTTGGAATATTAGCGTATGCATTCCTTTCATGATTAATGATTGAATATGATGTCATTGTTCATAAATGAGATCCTAATTCTGATAGGTTTTGTTGAGTCCTGGAAGTTGGTGTGCATTTAAGATTATTGACCATCTTGAAATTGTCATTAAAGTTTAACAAAGTAAAAAAAAAAAAAAATTAAAATAGAAACAACCAAGAAACTATAACACATCTCTTCACAAACTTAGCACAATTATAGCATCTTAAACATGTATACATTGACCATCTTCAAGAATATTTTGATAAAAAATATTTTTCAGTACCTTACAGCAACTAATATTTGACATGCAATCTCAGCTCTGAAATCCATAGTTGTCAGAAGTTAGGTTGGGAATAAAAACAAAGGAGTTGCATGTGAGAGTGAAAGGGAGGGAGAAGAGAGGAAGTTAAGAAACAGGAAGAAGTTTAGGGGAGGATCAGAAGAAGAAAAAAAAATTGGAGTGGAAAGAAAGGGAAAACAGCAATGGAGAAATTGGAGAAAGAAACAGGGGTAGTACATATAAACAGATAGTGGTGAAATAGATAGAGGAAGATAGTAGGAAAGAAGGTATGGAAAAGAATAAATGCAATGAGGAAGAATGGTATGAAGGAAAAGAGTATGGAAGAAGGGACAGAAGGATCAGTGGCCGAACAGAAGTTTTGGAAACACATTGAATATTAATTTAAATTGGCATGAGTTTATCTGTGAATGACTGTCAAAATGTAGTAGTAGTAGTAGTAGTAGTAGTAGTAGTAGTTGTTGTGTCAGTAACTAGTCACTGATAATTTATATACTCCTGGCTCCATGTTAAATATTTCATATATTAATAAATGTCAGAACCCTGCTCAGAGTATTCAGTTTTTCGTTAGACCTCTGAAACTCTTAACTATGAGGATTATAAACCAACCAAAGTTGTACCAATGATTTCTAACACAGAAGCTTGCAGCCTTACCCATGCCTTGGCACACAGAACCATCTACAGTTTTCAAGTATCTTGAAGGAATATACCGGGACTGTACTTTGACTGTTTCCATGTGAAATGCCTGGTGTGACACAGGGATTCTATGAAAAGGTGGTAACTTGGGTGAGCAAGGGATAAACATTTAGAAAGCAGTATATGTAGTTTGTTTTTGAACATTCACATATTTTTACATTTGCTGCTGTGGTGTTGGGGTGACTGCTTGACACTTGAAGATGAAGGCACTACATTCCTTCAAAATGTTGGAAACCACTCATCTGACAACACAGTACCACATCCCAGAAGACTAGAATTTTCAGAAACACTGTTGTGAGAACTTCAAATGTCACATAATTTTTCTTCCCTATGAAAATGCAGATGGCCAATCAGTAGCACAGGTGGTTACACGCTGGCTTCTCTTATGTTCAGTACTAAGTATTTTTATGTGACATTTATGGTGGATGGAGAGGAACAAACCATTTTACCAATTTTCCACTTTTCCGATCATGCTGTCATTCATCACTGCTCATCTCCCACTTCCCCTTAAAATGTGCAATAGCCCTGACCAGACAGCACAGTATAACACTCCTGTCTTTCAGTTAGGGGCTTTGTGTCTGATCTGGCACTTTGCTGATCTAAGTGTAAGGAATTCCTAAAACTGCAGAAATACACCAAAAAGACCATGAAAAGAGATGGCCTTTTCTTGACATGTATATGCTGGTTTACATAATTATGCTTTGTTTTTGAGTTAATTGGATGTACTGCCAAGTTCTCATGTTCACCCTTTCCCTGCCAGAGTCCACATTTAGCCCACAAGCATGATTCTGCAACGTGCAGGCTTCCTGTGGTCCAGTCTGGCTAATACATTTTGTATTTCCTGAATACAATAGTAATTCAAAATTTAAAGTGTAAAACTAGAAAAAGGTTCTATATCCCATACATTAACTGTACAAAAGTTACTAAATAGTGTCTAAATACAATAAATAAATATTGATGTAAAGTAACTATAAATAGTTCACTCATATTGTTGCGTGTCAGTTCGAATGTTATGGGTATAATATCCAGTAAGTTCTTTCAGACATTCAGAGGAAGACAAAGGACTTACATCTGAGGAAAATGGTTATATGAATAGATGGCACAGTCATGCAAAATACTAACTTCTAACATTTCCTGCTTTCTTGGCCATGGTTGTTGGTTTCGTGTTACTCAGTGTTTGTGAAACAACCTTGCAGCTACATGTGGTCTGTACCATGATGCAGTTAAGCGTAACGCAGTTCATTGAGCAATTACATTTATCTTTGCTGACTGTGATGTTAGCTCTTGTTGTAGGATGAGAAGAATGCCAAAGCCTTCATAAGTTGGTAACTCTTTGAGATGGGTATATTACTGTCATAAAGCTTCTTGGAGGCCTTGCAGTCCACATAGAACCACCAGTTACACTTCAGAATCGTCTGGTCAAACAGTGTCGATTCTGGACACAGAAAACTTTTCATGATGAGTCCGTCATCTGTGAAAGCACACACATGGAACACCTACAAACAGAATTGAAGATGTTAGCCGCAGCACACATACTCCACCACTACTTTAGCCAATAGGCATTTTAATTCTTTTCTCCACAGAATATCTATGAGGGAAAGCAAAAAAGTAAATGAAATTTTAATTTTGGTGTGGAACAAATGTGACATTAAAAATACTGAAAGGTATGGCAGTTGTCAATGAAAGGTCATGAACTGTTCATCACGTACAGATTGTCTGTTTTTAGGCACGTTCACAAAATTTGAAAAGCGAATATTAGTTTTGTTATGTCTGTCTGTCCATCTGCATGGTACAACTCGGTTCCCACTGCAGGATATTGAAAATTTAAATTTTAATATTTTTCGAAAATGTGCCAAGATGATTCAGGCTTCTTTAATGTATGACAAGAATAACAGGTACTTTGTATGAAGACGCATGTACATTTATGATAATATGTAAGTTCTTCTTAGAATGAGAAATGTTTCGGATGACAGTTGTAGAGAAGATCAAAACACATTTTGTGTTCAGTAACTTTTCTCCCTGAAAATCATGTCTTTTATGAGATAATGTGGAAAGGCATTGTAGAGACAGACAGACAGACCACAGATGACAATACAGTGTGACACATGTGTATTGTATGCTGTACAGACACATTCAGAATATGCAATACTTGATGCTTTCAAATGGCAAAAATAGCTAAGAGAAGGCGCCTCTTTGTTATAAGTACTGTGCTTCTTTTGTCTTAATAGTTTTGAATAGTGACGTATTGACTTTTGAGGATTTCATTGGGATGTGACGCTGCATCACTGGGTAAATGGTTCCTGGAGCTCCTTCAGGTCGGGATCCACTTACCCAGCAATGCAATGTCACATCCCAGATGACGAGAATCCTCAGCCATACTGCTGTGAATATCTCAGAACTTGTGTGTTTAATATTGCTGCAGCAGAAGGCAACAACATTGTGTGAGCTGATTTTTATTGTCAGAGGAGATAAAAACTATAGTGAATTTCATGAATGAGGTACAGTTCATTACAACAAAGTTGGAAGAAATTTTGTGAATGGGAGGAGAGGTCTGAAGGATGGCAGAAAGTGTTAACCTTTCAATGACGCTGCCGACCATTGCCCGGGACGAAAGGGTAAATGCACTGGTGGCCGTACAGTGCACCGAGGCCTGTAGCGCCCTGGCCAGGCCAATAATTCTCTGCCTCTTTAAACCGATATTCTTGAAACTTTTTCGACCTAGGCCAGGCCTTCCGAGCACTTTTAAAGACGTATGCCCAAATTGCGGATAATTTTCGGGGAAATTCTTTCACATGTCGAAACCTCAGTTTACTAGCAACATATTTCCGATTATTCCAGTGACGTCTAAGCACCCGTCATAGGCTGGTGCCTCGGATAGCTGCCCGGCTGCTCCGCCCCTTAATGTGACACTTCAGCCAGCCTTCTATTCAACAGGCTCCGACGGTTAATGCCAAGGGATTAAAGCGGCCGAGGCCTGAAACTTAACACTTTCCTCCGTCTAGTGCTGAGGTTAAGATTCACTGGAGTCAGAGATCCACAAATTTTCAAAAAAAACCTATTAGCTACTTCAAAATTGTAGGACCCTGAAGACTGACACGAAGAAAGTTCCATACTGAGTACCCACAGATATTAGGCGCCACAGTAAAAAAGTTAGTCGCCACGTCGACCTGGCGCCCGGGATTTGTTTACCTCTCAGTAGAGTTATACTTCCATTCCCTACATGCTTTCTTGGCATACAAAAGAAAAATTTTATCTTTACTTTTAAAATAAGAATAGCTTAAAGCAAAATTTCACAATGTAAAATGGTAAGACAAACATGAACAATGCTGTTAAGTTGTATACTCACACACACACACACACACACACGTACGCACGCACACGCGGCGGCCGGGATAGCTTAGTCGGCATAGCGACTTGCTATGGGTTGGACGGTCCGAGGATCGAATCCCAGCGGGAGGCCCACCCAGCCCCCTGTACAATGGCTACGGGGTCTTTCCCAGGGATGAAGCGGTCAGGGTCGTGGCAATGACCTCCCACACTAACTAACGCCGAGTTTAGAATGGTTTGGAGCTATACCGTCACCTACCCTCTGCCTGCTTGGGTGACCTTGAAATAAATACTTGCTTACGGATACACAGTATAAAGAAACCTTTTTTTCCCCCCCATGCATCGACAACCCTTGTGGGCCAGGGACTCGTAATTGTCGAGGCTTCACGATCACACTCAGACACACCACGTTCGGTAGGACTTCTCTGGACGAGTGATCAGCCCGTCGCAGAGACCTCTACCTGGCAACACACAGCACTCACAGGAAACAGACTTCCGTGCTGTAGGAGGGATTCGAACCTGTATTTCCAGGAAGCTAGCGGCCGTAAACCCACGCTTAAGATAGCGAGGCGAGTGGGATTGGCAAAAAAAAAATCTTATTACTCTGTCATTTACCGTGTACGACGACACGGAACAGGAAATAAATAAAAGAGTGTCTGTCAGTGCATTTTTTGATCCACACAAATGCAAAATGGTCAGTGGGAGAACCAGAGCTAAACTGCCGGTGGCACGTTCAAGTAGACCAATACACTTTTGATGGAAATTCCTCTGAATCGTTGAAGCATACGACAGAAAATGTGTTCTGCTTCAGTTACTTTCATGTCGCAGGTGTTTTCGTGCTCGGGGAGGTACAGAATACAGTATACTGAAGTAATAAATCTCATCAAACTCCCAGACCAATATTTTTAAGAGCGTTGGAAATATTTTGAAAATCGACTGTTAGCTTCGTCATGTTTGTCCGTCTGTCCATATGCATGGAAAAAACTCGGCTTCCACTGGAAGAATTTTCATGAAATTTTATATTTTTTGGAAATCTGTTGAGAAATTGCTGAGAAATTTCAAGTTCGAATAAAATCTGACGAGACAAACTGGTGCTTTATATGAAGACCTTTGTACATTTAATGTACATTTATGATAGTATCTCGCTGAATTCTTCTTAGAATGAGAAATGTTTGAGACGAAGCTGTAGAGAAAATCGAAACACGCATTTCATGTTCAGATACTTCTCTCTAAAGCAGTACCGTCTATGGGATAATGTGGAAAAATATTGTACAGCCAGACAGGCTTCAGATTACATTAGTACGGCCTCTGTACTTTGCATAAATAAGGCTAGAGACAAACTCACATAATAT
>Ga0131853_10025144_pt1 | contig 10733 bp, 8 predicted proteins | sample TergutLab28metaG_FD_92764 | JGI IMG/M metagenome (GOLD analysis project Ga0131853, IMG submission 92764) | Labiotermes labralis P1 segment gut microbial communities from Petit-Saut dam, French Guiana - Lab288 P1 (version 2) (version 2) | ecosystem: Host-associated > Arthropoda: Insects >... | reverse complement strand
TAAGGCCCGGTAGCTCAGTCGGTAGAGCAATGGACTGAAAATCCATGTGTCGGCGGTTCGATTCCGTCCCGGGCCACCATTTCAATAAGGTGCTTTAGCAAGCGCTTAGAAATGGAGCGTCTCACAGATCATTCGGAGTGAATGAAATTCACGGAGAGGGATATGTGAAAGAGCGGAATTTCTGCTTGCGGACGCTCGGTTGTGCCATGGCGATTGTGGTGAAGTGGTGAACACATCGGATTGTGGTTCCGACATTCGCGGGTTCGATTCCCGTCAGTCGCCCCATTTTTAAATAAAGGGCCTATAGCTCAGCTGGTTAGAGCGCACGCCTGATAAGCGTGAGGTCGATGGTTCGAGTCCATTTAGGCCCACCATATTTACAATAGAATATCTACTTTATTCCTCCTTAGCTCAGCTGGTTAGAGCACTTGACTGTTAATCAAGGGGTCGTAGGTTCGAGTCCTACAGGGGGAGCCATTTATGGAGAAGTACTCAAGTGGCTGAAGAGGACGGTTTGCTAAACCGTTAGATCGGGTTTTTCCGGTGCGTGGGTTCGAATCCCATCTTCTCCGCCACGTTTTTAAGGCCCCTTGGTCAAGTGGTTAAGACACCGCCCTTTCACGGCGGTAACACGGGTTCGAATCCCGTAGGGGTCATAGGAAAAATTAACGCTTAAAATCTTTTATAAATAAGAGATTTAAGCGTTTTTTTATTATATTGATGAAATAGACAGTATTATCGTACTGTTACAGTGTGGAAATAGATTGTTGGAGTGGTTAGGCTCTATCCCAAATGAAAGGAGGCAAAAGTCTTTTTCAGGAAGGAGGACGCCTATAACGACATTTGAAGTTGTTATTGTTATTTTTAATGCTTGGCTTGTTTTGTTAGCAGTGCTAACTTATACAGACAAACAAAAAAAGTAACAGACCCCTCCTAACAAAAGTGTATCTGTTACTTTATTAGCAACTGCCTAATCGCTTCATGCGACTATTGCATACTGTGACAGTACAATCATACTGTCTTTGTTATCATAACTATAACATATTTACTTTATTCCTTGCAATACAATTTAAATTAAAACCACTGCAGTCATGTAGGCCACATACATCAGCACCATCGCAAGCCCTTCTAAGCGTACAAGTCGTTCACTAGATTGAGCGAAGAGGAAAAATGTGAGAGTCCCCGCTGTCAGAACCGCCATATCAAACTTCACGCCACTGTCAACTGTCAGAGGTGTGATAAGTCCTGCCAAACCGAGTACAAACATGATGTTGAAAATACTTGATCCAATTATGAAACCTAACGCAAATTCCCCTTCCCCTTTGCGACAAGCAGTTAGGGTAGTCACAAGTTCTGGCAGAGATGTGCCCATTGCCACAATCGTAAGTCCTACTACTCGCTTGGTGATGCCGATGTCTAAGGCAAGATTTGTAGCACTTGTAACAGTCAACTGCCCGCCGACCACGATGAGGGTAGCTCCCAAAATTGCAAAAAATATACTACGCACAAGAGATTTGGGCTTTGCGTCGTCCTGCTCCCCCTCATCTTCCTCGATTTTATTTTTCAAAGCATGCCGCACTACGACAAACATGTATACCACAAAACATACAAGGAAAATGAAGCTGGCAAAGCGCGGGATGGTTTCACCACCCCAAACAAGCACCATCATAAAAAGTAAAATGGTCGCGCTGACAGAAACCCAATAATCTCTGGATAGTTCTTTCAGCTTGACGGTAATGGGATACAGCAAGGCGCAAAACCCAACGATGAACAGTAGGTTGAATAGGTTTGCACCAACACTATTTGCAATGGCAAGGTCCCCGCTGCCACCAATTGCTGCTGACACGCCGATTACAGTCTCTGGCGCACTTGTTCCCATAGCCACTACGGTAAGCCCAATTACCATGCTCGGAATCTTCAGCCGTTTTGCAATATCCACGCTTGCGTCTACAAACACTTTGGCACTTTGGATGAGTAAGACGAGTCCTAGGAGCAATAAGAAAATATCGAAAGCTCGCATATATTAGTTCCTTTTCTTTTTTAGATTACTGCCCTTCTTATTTTTATTTATATATTGTATTGCTTTTGATGTCAAAGCATCACATTTCTGATTCTGTATCAGACGACCCCTGTTCTACTGCTTCCATTAAAGTATCATTTTGATCGTAAGGATTGTCAAAAAGTTCTTGTAATACCTTTTCTTCAACAGGTCGATCCTTGCTTAGCTTTTGCTTGTTTGAATGTTCAACACAATATAGTGATGCAGGGACAACTTCTAATCGTTCTTCAGGAATTTTTGTGCCACAGATTTTGCAAAATCCATAAGTACCATTTTCAATTGCAGTTAAAGCATCCTCTATTTCGTTTAATTCATTTTCATGATGAACCTCTAATGCCATGGCTCTCTGGCGATCAAATTGTTCTGATGCTGTGTCTGCAGGGTGATTATCATATAGTGACAACTCCGGACTTCTTGATTGTCGTACATCCTCTGATAGTTTCAATCCATGCGTTAGTTTCTCTTTTTCATCTAGTAATATTTTTTTGAAATGATTGATGTTGTTCATGTTGGATTCTCCTCCTTATAAATAAAAAAGCACACTATGTAGTATGCTTTTGTTTTAAAATTTTATAAGGGCATCAATGGTTAAGCCGATTGCAAATAATAATCCGAAAATTGTATTTGTTTTAGCTGTAGCAATCATTGCCGGCATCATTTCAATTGGTGATGTACCTTTGTGGAAACTTTGAATTGCTTCAATTGATTTAGGTACCGCGAGTAGCGCTAACCATGTTGCAAAAGGTGTAATATTTAAAAATGGCATGATCACAAGCCAAGCGTAGACAATGAAGAACAGTATTGCCAGCATATGGATTGAAAGCTTTTTCCCGATTAAAATTGATAACGTTTTTCGTCCTGCTTTTTTGTCATTGTCCAGATCCCTAATATTATTGGCAGTGAGAATGTTCCCAATTAAAATACTCGGTGCAATAGAAATAAATAAAATATCTATTGTTAACTGCTGTGCTTGCACAAAGTAAGAAATTGCAATAATGACGTAACCCATAAATGTGCCAGCCACTATCTCGCCAAAAGGGCTATAAGCAATTGGAAATGGTCCGCCCGTGTAAAGATAACCAAATAGCATAGAAATCAGCCCGATGACCAAAATCCACCAGCTAGTATTTGCGCAAATGTAAATACCAAGTAAGAGAGCAATACCATAAAGGGTTAGCGCAATTTTCATAATGGTGGCAGGCTGCACACCATGACGAACAATTGTGCCACCAATTCCTACGGATTCAGCTGTATCAAGCCCACGTTTATAATCATAATATTCGTTAAACATGTTGGTAGCCATTTGAATGAGCAAGGCTGCTATCATCATCGCCAGAAATAATAACCAATTAAATTGCTTATCCTTTAAAGCATAAGCTGTTCCGATAAAAACCGGTACAAAGCCAGCAGTTAACGTATGTGGCCTAGTTAAATGCCACCAAACTTTCCAAGGTGTTTTTGTTGTGTCTGTATGTGATGTCATAGAATGTTTCTCCCCAAAATAATCTTATAATCGCCTTTTTCCAATAGTAAATGATGCTATGCAACCTAAAAGAAAGGTTGTGATTGCAATCATGATAATTAATGTAGATGTGCCACTTTGAAAAACAATTGGTTCTTTAAACAGCGCATAAACAGAACCAATGAGTAGCCCCAAAATAATTGAATAGATATTTGTATAATAATTTTTTAAAAGCTTTTCAATCAATTTGACCATTGTAAGCCCACCGATCACTATACCTATAGCCAATGGCCCTAACACTTTCCCAATATCCCACAAAAGCGAAATGTTTGAAATATCCGCTAACAAATGTCGAATCGATGAGATGGAATAGGTGACCAAAGGATAGATCCCTAACAATAATAAAACAAATGATCCACTGACACCAGGAATAACTAAAGCTGCAGCTGCAACTATGCCGGCAATGAAAATAAAGAGCATAAAAGAAAGATCTATGCTATTAACAATAGCTTGCGGATCTGTAACAGATACGCCTTTTAAGTGAGCTACTAAGACCAGCATTAAAATAGGTAATAGGATTAAAGTTAACTTTTTAAAACCAAGACTTCTCCCCGGTTCCTTTATTTTTAAATAAATGAGTGGAATAATTCCCACAATTAATCCAATAAAAAATGCCATTGTTGGAAGCGAGTGATTTGTCAGGAGATAATGCATAATTGAGCTAAATGTTAATATTCCTGCAGCTGCACCAAGTATAAGCGGAATAACAAATTTGAAAGATTTTCGATAATCTATCCTAAAATGATTGATCGTTTTGATCAATTCATCATAAAATCCCAGTATAATGGCAATTGTACCGCCACTTATACCTGGAACAGTTTCCGTTATCCCGAATGCTACGCCATTAAAAAAGTTTCTAATATGCTTACGCACGTTTGTACCTGCCTTTTCAATTAAATTCCGAGAAATCTCGGACAACTCTATCTAGTTTAATACATAAGCATATATGATCACAAGGGGGTCTTTCATAATTCCGATTGACATTCACTTTAAGCAAGTGTAACCTAAAGGAAGTGATATCTAGTATTGAAACGTAATTTGAGGGATTTATATGGAGAGAAATGTAGACAAGCTGTTACAAGATTTATTGTCTGCAAAAAATCGGTTGAAGCAGGAGTCAGATTTTCTGATTTTCAGTTATGTAGAGAAGGTCAGCTCGCTTTCAGCTATGCATTTTTTTCAAAATTGTCGATCCAAATATAAAGGAAGTCGCTTTTTTTGGCAGAGTGCTGATCGAAAATTAAAGTTTGCCGGTGCAGATGGCTATTGTATTCATGCACAAGGTGGCTGTAATCGGTTTCAGGAAGTAGAAACAGGTTGGCAAAACTTGACTCAGCATAGTGAAATACATGGATTATTAAACATGCCTGGAACAGGACCAATTTGTTTTGGTGGGTTTTCTTTTTATGATCAATTGAAAGAAGGCTCAAGTTGGTCTTCTTTCAGCACGCATTTATTTTATTTACCCAAATTTTTAGTTACTGAAAATGAAGAGGGTTCTTTTATAACTGCTACAATGCGTTTGGAGCAATTGACAACGGAGCAGGAGCTCAGAGCATTTGTTCAAGAGTTAGTGCAACTTCTTATGTCACATGGTGAATTACATGCAAATTTACCACCTCTTGATCAATTGAAGGAATTAGCAAGTGATGAGTGGTTGACAAGTGTTACAGAGGCTGTTCAGTATATGCAGAATACGCCTGAAGAGTTGCAGAAAATTGTGTTGGCACGTTCATTGCAGTTAACTTTTCATGAAGCTGTTTTTGTTGAAGCGGCACTGCTGAATTTAATAAAGCTACAACCGAATAGTACAGTTTTTTGCCTTGAACGTGGTGAGGATGCTTTTATTGGTGCAACTCCTGAATGTTTGATTAAAAAATATGGAGATCAAGTCGATACGGATTGTTTAGCCGGAACCATTGATCGGGGTAAAACAACGGAAGAAGATGCACAGTTGGCATCAATACTGTTAAATGATGATAAAAATCAAAAAGAACACCAATTCGTTGTTGATCATATTCGAGCAATTATTTCTGAAAGCTGTGTAGAAGTGAATATTCCTGCTGAACCAAAAATTTTGGTGAATCGACATCTGCAGCATTTGCATACACCCGTTAGTGCTAATTTATCAAAGGATATTTCAATTTTTGAATTGGTTAGTGCATTACACCCAACACCTGCTCTTGGTGGTACACCAGTTCAAAAAGCAATGGAAATGATTCCGGTGTTTGAAAATATCGAACGAGGCTTGTTTGCAGCACCAATTGGTTGGGTAGATGCAAATGGTGATGGAGAGTTTGTAGTGGGTATTCGTTCTGCACTTATTTCTGAGCAACAAGCTACTTTGTTTGCCGGGTGTGGTGTAGTGGCACAGTCAATACCAAGCGAGGAGCTTTTAGAAACAATCATTAAGTTTAAACCAATGCTTACAGCTTTTGCTATTGAAGAAATGAGGGAGAAGGATTGTCAATTGAGTTAACTAGTTACACAGCATCTTTTGTTGATGAGTTAGCAAGATCGGGCATTGTCAATGTGGTAATCAGTCCGGGATCACGCTCAACACCTTTGGCATATTTGTTTACAGAACATCCGAAATTTAAAGTTTGGGTGGATATTGATGAACGTTCAGCTGCTTTTTTTGCACTAGGTATGGCGAAAACAGATGGCAATCCTGCTGTTTTATTGTGTACATCCGGAACAGCGGCAGCCAATTACTTGCCAGCAGTGACAGAAGCTAGAATTTCGAGAGTGCCGTTAATTGTTTTGACGGCTGATCGTCCGCATGAATTGCGTGATGTTGGAGCGCCACAAGCGATTGATCAACTTGATTTGTATAGCAAACATGCGAAGTGGTTTTTTGATATGCCGTTGCCAGAAGGTAGTGAGGCAATGCAACGTTTTGTTAGAGAAACAGCGAATCGTGTAGTGGCAACTGCTGTTTCTGAACCAGCAGGTGTAGTGCACTTGAATTTTCCGTTTCGGGAGCCGCTTATTCCTGATTTTTCATTAGCACAGCAGTTTTTTTCAACTGATCATCCCACTGTTGCTGTATATCAAGGCAGTGTACGATTGGAAACAAATGTATTATATAAACTTGCTGATAGGTTGAATTCAGTTGATAGAGGGATTATTGTTTGTGGACAAGTTGATCATATTTCTTTTGAGGAAGATTTATTTGAAATTGCCTCTAAGTGTGGTTTTCCAATCTTGGCAGATCCGCTTTCTCAATTGAGGACCTGTTTTGCCAAGCATCAACAATTCCTGATTGATTGTTATGATTCTTTTTTACGCTTTGACGAGATCACGCAAGCGCTACAACCTGAGTTGATTATTCGGATTGGTGCTATGCCTGTCTCCAAAGCATTAACACAGTTTATTCAAAATTCATCAGCAGAGCAAATTGTGATCGATGGAGGAAATGGCTGGCGCGAGCCAACTGGAACTGCAACTACAATGGTTTACTGTGATGAAGCAAAGTTTTGTCATGATTTAAATAAGTGGATTGAAGATAAAGGAACTAGCACTTATGTAAAGAAATGGACAGATGTGAATAGGTGGATTACCAAGATATTAGGCAAGGTAAAAGATTCCGGGTATTTACAAGAGGGGCAAATATTTTCTAAAATTGCAGATTGGTTACCGGATGAATGTAACTTATTTGCCGGTAACAGTATGGTAATTCGTAATTTAGATACACATTTCCACCATACAAATAAGCAGATTAGAATCTTTGGTAATCGTGGTGCTAATGGTATTGATGGTACTGTTTCAACTGCATTAGGTGTTGCTGCAAATTCTGATCTACCAACTTATTTGATTGTGGGTGATTTGAGTTTTATTCATGACTTAAATAGTTTAATTTTAGCTAAAATGAATCAGTTGGATTTGTTTATCATCATTATCAACAATGATGGTGGTGCAATATTTTCTTTCTTGCCGCAAGCATCAGCACCGGGGCAGTTTGAAAAGTTGTTTGGGACACCACATGGTATTGTTTTTTCTGGTGTAATTGATATGGTTGATGGGAAGTATCGCCGTGCGTATACTTTAATTGATATTGAAGAAGGTATACAGCACTTTCAAAATCAAGTAGGATTACGTGTATTAGAAGTAATAACGGATCGAACCAAAAGTGTGAGTGATCGTCAAGGTATTTTAGATATTATTGCCGGGGAAATAAAAAAAGCAGAAGATATTCAGCAGCCAAAGAAGTCAAAGCTGCGTTATCGCATTGGACATTAAGTCATGATTAAGAAGATTATTGTATCTGATCATGTTGCTTATGAAGTGGAGATTACGGGTAAAGGTGCTCCTGTGCTATTGTTACATGGTTTTACAGGTAATCACAATAGTTGGCGTAAGCTAATTAATGCGTATCAACATGAATTTCAATTTATTGTGCCAAGTCTATTAGGGCATGGTGGAACTGATGCTCCTAAAGATAGTGAACGTTATCATATTGAGCAATGTACTCGTGATTTGGTAGAAATCCTTCGGCAGTTAGAAATCGAGAAAGTACATTGCTTAGGTTATTCAATGGGGGGGCGCTTGGCTCTTGCACTAGCCCTTTGCCATCCTGTTTATATTAGATCACTGATTTTAGAAAGTTCAACAGCAGGTTTAACAAGCGAACAGGAAAGGTCAGCTAGGAGAACTAGTGATCGGAAGCTGGCATCCATGATTCGTGATGATTTGGTGCGGTTTGTGGATTATTGGGAAAAGATTCCTTTGTTTGAGTCGCAGCAACATGCTTTAACGTTAGAGGAGAAGCAGGACTTACGCAAAGTGAGGTTGGCACAGAATCCGTTTGGTTTGGCAGGTTCTTTGCTAGGAATGGGCACAGGGAGTCAGCCTAACTATTTTCCAAGATTATCTGAGTTATCTATGCCTGTTTTGCTGATTACCGGTGCGCTGGATCAAAAATTTTGTCAAATTGCTGTAGAGATGACCAAGCATTTATCAAATGGCACACATATTAAGATTGATAAAAGTGGTCACACTGTTCATTTGGAACAGTATCAATTGTTCGTGGAATTAGTTGCTGATTTTTTGGACAAGTAATGATATGATGATAGAAGTTGAATTTTAAAAACGGGAGTGATATGAATGACTTTTGCATGGGTAACTGAAAAAAAATACGAAGATATTAAGTATGAATCCTTTGAAGGAATTGCTAAAATTACGATAAATCGACCGGAGGTACACAATGCTTTTCGTCCGAAAACAGTAGTGGAAATGATTGATGCCTTTACAATTGCTCGTGATGATGAGAAAATCGGTGTGATTGTTTTAACTGGAGAAGGAGATAAGGCGTTTTGTTCTGGTGGTGACCAGAAAGTACGTGGTCATGGTGGCTATGTCGGCGATGACAAAATTCCTAGGTTGAATGTGTTAGATTTGCAACGGTTGATTCGTGTGATTCCAAAGCCTGTTGTGGCGATGGTTGCAGGCTGGTCAATTGGTGGCGGTAATGTGTTGCAAGTGGTTTGTGATTTAACGATTGCTGCGGACAATGCTCGATTTGGACAAACTGGTCCGATTGTTGGTAGTTTTGATGGCGGTTATGGTTCTGGCTATTTGGCGCGTATTGTTGGTCATAAGAAAGCTAGAGAAATCTGGTACCTATGTAAGCAATATACTGCACAAGAGGCATTAGATATGGGTCTAGTCAATACAGTTGTACCGGTTGCTGAGTTAGAGAAAACAACAGTAGAATGGTGTAACATGATGTTGGAGAAGAGTCCAACTGCATTGCGCTTTTTGAAGGCAGCGTTTAATGCAGATACAGATGGTTTGGCAGGAGTTCAACAGCTTGCTGGTGACGCAACGTTGCTATATTACACATCAGAAGAAGGGAAAGAAGGAAGAGACGCTTTTAAAGAGAAGCGAAAGCCAGACTTTGGAAAGTTTCCTCGTTTTCCTTGATTTAGCCCGTTTATTATAAAGATTAAAACTCGGCTTAATGCCGAGTTTTTTTAACAAATAGTTTAGAGGGAAGTTAAATGGAATTACGAAATTTTTTACGAAGCCAAGCTTTGGAAAATCCTCAGGATTTGGCTTTGGAATTTGAAAATAGTAAGTGGACATTTCAAGACTTAGATCAGCAAGCTGTTTTTTATGGGGAAAAACTTGCAGCGCTTGGCGTTACTTCAGGCTCAAGAATTGCGTTTCATACTAGCAATTGTCCTGAAGCCGTTTTCATCATTCATGCTTTGCTATACCTTGGAGCAAAAATTGTTTTTTTAAACACTCGGTTAACAAAATCAGAATTGACCTGGCAATTAGAACATGCCAAGGTTGAATTGGTTGTAACAACAGAAGATTTTTGTATAGAAGCGGTAAAATGTGTTTCTGTTCAAACGTTATTGAATGAAAAAAGCACACCTTTTGTCATAAAAGAATTTTTTCAGCCATCTGATGTGGTTACGATTATGTATACTTCCGGTACGACTGGAAAGCCTAAAGCAGTTCAGCAAACCTATGGAAACCATTATTATAGTGCACTGTATTCAAGTGATAATCTTAGCTTGGAAAAAGGGGCTAAATGGTTATGTATGATGCCGCTTTATCATATTAGTGGTGCTTCGATTCTTTTTCGCTCAGTGATTTCAGGAATTAGTGTTTTATTACATCAGAAATTTTCCAGTGAAAAAGCTAATTATGATATAGCGCACAGGAATGTTACGATTGTTTCTGCTGTCACGAATATGTTGACTAGAATGCTGGTAGATGAACCTAGTTATCCGAGTACATTTAAAGGGATGTTGCTTGGTGGTGGTTCAGCGCCAAAATCGTTACTAGAAACTTGCCGTAATCAAGGAATTTCAATTTATCAAACGTATGGCATGACAGAGACTTGCTCGCAAATTGCAACTTTATCTCCACAAGACATGTTAGCTAAGCTCGGTTCGGCTGGAAAGCCACTTGGGCAGTGTGAGTTGAAAATAATTGATCAAAATGGACAACCTTGTGCATCGTTTGCCAGTGGTGAAATCGTGGTGAAAGGTTCTGTTGTTACGCCTGGATACTTATATCAAGAAAGTGCTGCTGCTTTTAGCCAAGGCTGGTTTCATACAGGTGATATTGGCTATTTAGATGATGAAGGCTTTCTTTATGTGCAGGATCGGCGTAGTGATTTAATTATTTCTGGTG
>Ga0131853_10025143_pt1 | contig 10734 bp, 7 predicted proteins | sample TergutLab28metaG_FD_92764 | JGI IMG/M metagenome (GOLD analysis project Ga0131853, IMG submission 92764) | Labiotermes labralis P1 segment gut microbial communities from Petit-Saut dam, French Guiana - Lab288 P1 (version 2) (version 2) | ecosystem: Host-associated > Arthropoda: Insects >... | reverse complement strand
TTGAGGCCCCCTTCTAACACCTTTCCAATTATTTAAATTTCAACCCCCAGAAACCATCAGTCATTACTTACCTCGGCACCCCCCCCCCCCCCCCGCAACGACAAAAACGGCAAGACGACATTCGTATCAATTTTGGTTTGAACTGAAACTGATTTTACGAATCTGCACTTTCATTAATTAGGACCCCGTGAAAGGCACATCTGTATGGAGAACTGATATAATTGGTTTTGACACTACATGCCATTACTGACCAAAAGTGTTCGGTCGACAGAAGAATTAACAATCAGTACAACCTTCTGATAAGAGAAAGTCACGGTGAACGATACAATTATAAAATTACATTCGGTTTGAAGGAAAGGTAAAAGGTAAGGGAAGACGAGAATTAAGATGTAAGCGGCTACTTTTGTCTTCCAGTTTGCTATCCAAAAATTTAAAGATTTCGATATGCAGAACTATAATTTTGCCTGTTGTTTTGTATGGGTACGAAACTTGGTCGGTCATATGGAGGGAGGAACGTAGGCTGAGGGTGTTTGAGAACAGGGTGTTGAGGAGAAAATTTGGGCCTACGAGGGACGAGGTAATAGGGTAGTGGAGAAAACTACACAATGAGGAGCTTAAGATAGGCGTATACAGGGCTTTGGTGGGGAAACCTGAGGGAAAGAGCCACTTGGGAGACCCAGGTGTAGATGGGGATATAATATTAAAATGGATCTTCAAGAAGTGAGTCGGAAGGAGTATTGACTGGATTGTTCTGACTATTGATATGGACATGTGGCGGGCACTTGTGGATGCGGTAATGAACTTTTGGGTTCCATAAAATGCGGAGAATTTCTTGACTAGCTGAGAACCGGTTAGCTTTTCAAGAAGGACCCCGCTCCACTGAGTAATTAAGTAAGGAAATAAGTAAGTGGCTACTGGATGTCCTACGGGAAAAGAGAAGATTTTGAATTTAAAGTAGGAAGCACTATATCTTACGCTGTGGAGAACTCGTTTTGAAAGAGGCTATGGACCTGTAGCAATAAAGAGACTACGCAGTGAAAGAATCGTTTGGACATACATTGCACTTCGACACTTGATCTGGGGACCAAAACATAATTCTGGTTCCATTTATCGCCGAGGGCTGCGGGGCGCACACCACTGGAAATTAGTATAAAAGAAGACTGTTTTAATTCACGTTGTGGTTTAAAGATCTTTATTGAATACCAAAGCCTTAGCATCTGAAAGCTTCCTTCTGCAGAAGGAACAACCTCGTACAGAGGAATTGATCCGTCAGCTCGCTGCATAACCCTCAGCAACAGACACAAGGGAACTTCAGAGCGATTCCCCAAAGACAAAGCAGAAACTGCGGGAGGGTGAGTTTTATATGTAGAAGCTAACAGAGCAATCGATCACGGGCCCGGGGGTTGGATGTCTGCTCTTCATCAACAAGGTGCTGAAAGTATCCCAAATTAAATTATCACCGAGTCAGCTTAGGTTTTCTCTCTCCCCATGGTTTTTCGAGTTACTCCGTTCTAATACACCGAGTACGTCCATCGATCGAGGGAATAGTGTTAGGTTCAGACAGAAACAAAGTGAAACAAACCACGCATCCTGAGACGAAAAAAAAAATTCGGTGATTTAAGGCAGTTTAAATACTACATTATAACAAGCTGTGGAACGTACAGGTCTGGGAAGAAATACTCAACGTTATTCAACTGAGAATAAACGCATTCCACGACAGATGGCACCCGCGTCTCATCGATCATCCTGCCATCTTAAAGAAGGTGACAGTACTATGTCTTCCTGACAGCTGTTTGCATGCCCGTAGAACATAACATTTTGTAACCTCTGGTATTCGGTTACGCGGCGATACAGATAAGAATGTACGCTTGTGTGTGGAAATTAAATGGGGCGGGGGAGGGGGGGTTATGCTTGATAACATTAAGCATGAAAGTGCGCCAGAAGATAGAGACAGAGGACCAAATTACGTTAGCATCATCACGACAGCACGGTTCTAACATTCAATCCAGTTCCGCGTTCAGTGCCATTTAATCTCGTCCTTGCGCAATCTGTCCTCAACAAAACACCAACTCTCACCTCACTGTTTCCTCGTCGCAAGTTTCGACCACTTCTTTTTATTAACTAAAAATCTTTAACAGAATAAAAACTTGTTCAGATTATAATTCTTCCATTCTCTGGCAAATATGTTTTTTTTTAGCCGAAAGTTAGAGACTATTTAAATAACTCACTGACATGCTCCTTCGACTTTGATCTGAGATTATTTAACCCAATTCACATTCTCGTATTGTCCATATTAATAGCATTCAGGACCCAGTCTCAGTAAAGAGTGCTTCTCAGAATTCCACCTACGAACTTGCTTGTACTTCCGACGGCAGATCTTCAGTAGCTGTAATCCATCTGTAACTACAGCACCTGAAGTATCTACGATCTCACACATAACTTCATTCTTCACGTTACAATAAATTAACGAATTTGCAAATGCTTCCTCCAGCCTCCTTCACAAGTTCAAATCCCGGCCAGCCCTCCGGCCGTATTTGCTGGGATAACCATTTTACTCAGTCGCTCCTGTCATGTGGACATATAGTACCTCAAACAAGGCCACGACAGCAACCTACAAGATCCTTACCTTTCATTATCAATTAAGCATCCTTTACTTTGATGTTACACAGAATTAGTTTTTGACAGCGTCGTTAAATAAGCAACAAAAATGAATGAACGTAAAACAAAATACAACTTCTCAGAGTCCAACGGATAAAAAGAGCAAAGCAATCAACATAAAAATGTTCTATTATGAAAAAATATTTGTTTTTATACAACGCTACATGTTTCGACAACGAGGATCATCATCGGGAGTAGATTTATAAAATGATCGCGGTTAAATATAAAGAATTCTCAACCCTAAGAAAAAAAAATCGTTTTTCAAATTTTTCTCAAATTCAATTACATTCTTTTGACCCGTCATGACCGTTGTGTTATATATGCAGTTGAGGAGGGGCTTTTGTTCAAGTCAAAACACAACTAAGTTAACAAAACACAACTAACTTAGTTGTGTTTTAACTTGAACAAAAACCCCTCCTCAACTGGAGTTACATAGTTGCATCAAAAATCCAACTAACGCAGCCTAGCTACATATAGGCCTAATGTAAAATGTAAAGCAATCCCTGCACATGCCTGGACAGACCCTGAGGGTTCCAAGAGGTTGAGGTTCCAAGAATTCAGGACAATCGGCATATGAAAGTGGCCAGGTTGCCAGCCCTATGCACCAGCCGCCTTTACCCACCAGGAAATATTCCTGGTACTCATTTCTGACAGAGGATGAATCGACACAATGGCCACAGTGCGGCCGGAATTATTCCAATGACACCATCGGGAATCGAACCCACGACCTTTCGGCTTGTAGTGCAGTGCCTAAAACAATTGTGCTACCGCCTGCCATAGACCTAATGTAAAAAATTACAGTTTTTATTACATGAAAGCTGTTTTCTTATGAGATCAAATAATGTTTCAGTAAAGGTAGAGGTAAAGCAGTCCCGTTACAGGCCTGGAGTAGCCCAGAGATTTCCAGGAAGTTAAGGTTCCCAGATTACATGAAAACGGCATAGGATGGTGGTAAGGTTGTCAGCCTTACGCACCGACCGTCTTTACCCCGCAGGAAATGCTCCTGGTACTCATTTCTAATAGAGGCTGAGTCGACCCCAGGGCCATAGTGCGATCCGAAGGATTTTATGTCAATGAAAAATCCCAATGACACCATCTGGGATCGAACCAGCGACCTTCCGATTTGTAGCACAGCACCTTAACCACTGTGCCACCGCGGTCCCCCTAAATATGTTTCAGTATCACAAGTATAATAAAAACAATAAACATTTTACTACGAACTCAGTAAAAATTCTGTCTACATTTATGTATTGCATTGTATTGTATTGTATTGAGAACCAAGTCTGTCTACATTTATTTATTGTACTGAGAACCAATTCTGTCTACATTTATGTATTGTATTGTATTGAGAACCAAGTCTGTCTACATTTATGTATTGTACTGAGAACCAATTCTGTCTACATTTATGTATTGTATTGTATTGTATTGTATTGTACTGAGAACCAATTAGTCGTCTTGTCTTTTTTATAACATTGCATAGATCCGATCTTACTCTTTGTATTAGGATTATAGCGAGCCCACTTGTACTGTGACCCTTTGCATTATCATCATCATCATCATCATCATCGGCTCTACAGCCTAGGGTGGGTCGTGGCTTCCTCAAACAAACGTCGACAGCGACCTCTATCCTGGGTATCCGCCGGCCAATTTCAACAACCCAGTATGTATAGATCATATGAAGTTTGCTGCTTATATGGCTTTTCCTTTTATCACATTCTTTAATGTTCTTTTCGTTCCATTTTTTGTCATATTATATATGGTTGTATGTTTTCTATGTTTTTGTTTAATTTTGTAAATTATGTATGTTGTATTGTTATGTTTATGTAATCTTATTGTTATGTATGTCCTGTTCTGTGTATTCTGTTTTCATCGTGCCAACTGACAATCTTCGGCTATCCTGACTGAGGTTTTTCCGTGCTTTTTTCCTCAGTTGTAAGGGAAATGCTAGGGTATAACTCGCAAAGACGGGACACGGCCCGCATTCTTCCCAATTGGGCGATAATTTTTACGCGGTTAGTTCATCGTTAATTTTAGTTTGACTGCCCTGGACTCGAATCCCAGAAAGCTTTCCAACCTAAGTTGTTAACTGTGTTGTTCTATTTATTGCTTGTGTGTAAATGTGTACTGCACTACAGCCACTGGGTGTGAACCCAATTGCAGTTAACAAATATATCATATCATCATATCCTTGAGTCTTCCTCTACCCCGTCATTCCATCTTGATTTCGTTCGGCCACATCACCGTTGACCTCCACGGTTTGTCCGTAGGTAATTCGTTGTCACCCATTCGCACTACATGGCCCGCCCACCTCATTCCACCGGATTTTATTACTTTTACTGTACTTAGTTCATTGTAAAGCTCTTCTATATCTGTACTGTATCTCTTCCGCCACTGCCCTCGTTCGCATATTGGACCATATAATCTGCGAAGGACTTTCGTTTCGAAAATACTCTGTCTTCTTTCACCATTAATTGTCTTTTTTTTCGTAGTCCAGGTGGCCCTTTGCATTAGCACACGATAAATGAAGAGAATGTAATTATTGCTGGCATGATCGGAAGAGGACATCAAAGTCCCCACAGTAAAAGCGCCCAGTCGCCCTTCTCCTACAACAATCCCCACCCGGACTAATAAGTGGTCGAACCTCAAACCATGTGATATTGAGCTGGCGACCGGAAATGATGGACTGAAGTAGTCACATTCTGTCTTTTCCAATTATATACACACCGCAGTCCCATATAACTCTGCTACCATCTCTACCACGACGAGTCGTACGGCTAATCTTTGCGTGATTTCTGACTGTCATTTGTATCGATTCACCCTACTGACATTCATTGAGATGAAGATGATACAGATATTGTCTGTCCCGATTCTATCAGTGTAGTGGTAATAAAACTTCCATATTTCCGTCCAGCAGTCCGCTAAATGGCCCTGTGTTACAAGCATTTTATATTGAAGTCTTTCGGTCGCTACTCTGTCATACATTCCACTCCTGGTCTGTCGTTGCTAAGCAACCTGCAATACTCTCTGAATGACAAAAAGCCGATCAGAACAAGAGTGCTATATGAAAGAAAAAGTGACACTCCTCGTTCTTTTTTTTAGCATTATCCATATTCCGTGTAATGGGCCGACTATATGGTATTTAACCCTTTAAGGACGAGACCTATCAGTGTTATATAAGGAGTCAGTGCGTACCGAGCTGTAAACACTCTCCAATTCGGTTATAAAACCCAGTCTGTTAATGGCGTATAAGAAAAGAGTTACGGTTTTTTGAGATCCATACAAAACACACAAATGCAATGTAATCACCATGCAGAATTTTCGAAAATACGTAAAGTAACCAGCAGAATTTAAAAGGTTAATACGGATAAAGTTAAATTTGCAAGTGCCCTAGAGAAAAGGGCGATCTAAAAACTAAAAAAAAAAAACGCAAACAAATCAACGTAAAATAGAAATTTGCTGTTACATGCGCAATGCACTTTGAAGCTCCCACATTTCATGACAGTCGGAGTATGAAGGTGGTAGAGTTGTCTGCCCTAAGCATCAGCCGCCTTTAACCCCCAGGAAATATTCCCGGTACTCGTTTCTGTTAGAGTCTGAGTCGACCTCGGAGCCATAGTGCAGCCGGAAGGATTATGTCAATGAAAAACTCAAATGCCACCACCAGGAATCGAACCCGCGACCTTCCGTCTTGTGGCGCAGTGCCTCAACCAAATACACCACCGCGATGGGCTGTCCCGAAATGTTGGTAACAAACTGCCAATCCACGATGAATAAAATCCCACAACACAAAATATCTAATTGGTTGTAAACGTATAAAAGGATATATTCCGCGTTGTGTTGGATTTCAATTTATTGAAATAAAGTTGTTTATTTCAGTACAAAGTCGCAGTTATGATAAATACATTGTGCATGCTTCGAAAGATTCTTGCAATAAGTAGCGATTATTTCGATAACTGAAGGTCCTCACAGTGGTTCTATTTGAAATTCTGTTCTCCTGAGATGTTGCGCCAAGTCAATTGAAGAAAAAGACGCTAAAATCCTTGGAAAAAGCCGGTAAACATTTACCAGTTGACAAGGCATAATCAACCCAGGCGACCTGAAAATCTCCACTAACACCCCAGTGACGAGCTTTAATCTAGAAATACAAAATATCCTGGGGCTCGACGTTGTAAGATTTCGAAATTACAAAGTCATATCCCCCCAGTGACAACGGCAGCATTAGGATGACAACTTGAGAAACAATTCCGCATTATGAATATGATCACCGAGTGTGCAACTGTCTTTGTGACAGATTATACGGTAGAGGAACACAAAGCTATATCATAACAAAACAGACCGCCTTACACTGATGTACTGCACGCTGCATAACATAAACTGTGTGACACGCACAACGTGAAATTAACGTAGAGGGACAGAAGATTTAAAAAGTCCTAAAAAAAATTGGAGACAGGGAGGAACACGAAATGAAGGTGGATCTATGTGGGCTGCCGGATACCCATACAGAACTCCTCTTATCTTGTGATCCAGCTACTGGTGGGTGCTGCTCTCTGCTGTCACTTCCAGAAACATAACTCAGGATCACAGAATGGCTCCGCCACACGGATAAAGTATCACTCAAACAACAGGCTGCTCATAAATGTAAGTTCTAGTGCTTGGAATTAAGCAAGTTTTGAGGTTGTCGCAGTGGCGTGCATACAGATTCTAGCCTTCTGCAATATGGCGTAGCGTCAGCTGGTCCAAGAAATACTCAGACCCTGAAGACGGATAAAGAAATATCCAAGAAATGTAAAAACATAGCCATAAATATTTATCAAGCGACGCGACACATCACCCCTGAAGATCTTAAACTTCATCTAAAAAAAACTTTCGGCCACATATTTTACATTTTGTTTGCAATAATAGCACGCCGCATATAAATGATATAATAATAATAATAGTAATAATAAATTATCAAAAAATAAATTACTAGATTTGAAAATGATGTCTGACAAACTGCCTAAAAACGCCAACAGTGAGACAGTAAAATGGACGGAAACTGTTACAATATTTATAAAACGAATAGCTAAAAGACATTTCATTACCAGTAAGTTCACCCTGGAACAGGCCACGAAGGCCCAGAGAGGGGTAGAGGTACAGCTCTACTCTTCCTTTAGCCTCGGCGCTAGATGGGGTGGGTTGTCAACGCCACGCCCCGACCGCTTTATCCTCGGGAAAGACCCGGTGCCCGTTGTATAGTAGGCTAAGGGGGATTCCGGGCCGGTCCGGACGGGTTCGGAAACATTCCTCCCCACCGGGATTCGATCCCCGAACCATCAAGCGCGTAGCGAGTCGCTATACCGACTGAGCTATCCAGGCTCACCATCAGTAACTAACCTGTATTAATATAAACTAATTTAGGTTGTACCTCTTAGAGGGCGGACTGCGTGTCCGTAGAAAAGCCAGAAATTTTGTGTTGTGTAGGGAAACAATCGCTAGGATTCGACGTCATTTCATTCGGGCAGCACTAATCGACTTGCATCGCGTGACCCACCAGATGACGGCATTGCGATCTTCAGAAAAGGCCGTCACTACTCGCTCGACAACATGTCGTCACGTCCGTGCAGTCTTGGGCCTTCAGCAGCACAGCTGCGAAGCCTCACTGCTCGGAACAGTCGCGGTTTACTGTGTTATAGACCAGCTGAAATGTGATGGCACACGTGCAGAAATCAGATTTCGTCTTTCAGCAAAACGTACAAGTCCATTTAAATCGGCGGGGGCGTCAGTTCAGTCGACTACCGGCCAGCAGGGGTGTGCGCATCAGCGGTAGTAATGCTGGATACACCATGTTCCGAAGTAGTGTGAAGGTTACTGACTACCCACACCATTCGCCAGTTTCCCCTTCACTTCCCCTTCCGTGCCTCACCGTGTGCCATCACATTTCAACTTAGTTGAGACCCCAGACTATACTAACCAATGTGACAATTTTATGTGTTTTAAACCTCCCCGCAACCTCCAAAACAGAACTTCGACATATCCTACTGTAGATAGCACATTTTAAGAATGTTAATTTTTAAGGCTGTTAATTTTTAAGGTTGTTAATCAAAGTGACAATTTTAAGTGTATTCACGACGATAAATTAGACGTTTTCCACCCCGAAGTGTTACAACATGCAAATAAGTACCACACGTCAGTCAATAACACAACATTTTATGTAAAATTGTATATATGTCAGGGCGACATGTTTCGACCTAGTAGGTCATCTTCAGGCCCACCAAGAAAACAGATCCAAGAGTTGTTCAGGTTTTCTGCATTGTGGGATCCCAAATGCTTGCAAGTTTTCAGTTACAGAAGCTAAAGTTATATAAGTTTATATAATTGAACTTGTTGTGTGACGGTTTTCAACTTAACGTTAGTTACAAACCGTACATCCATTAGTATAATAAATATATTTTTTGTTTTAGGCTGATCAAATATACAGGGTGTCCCAGGAGGAATGTGCCAGACTTCGGGAGAGTGTTCCTTATGTTAAAGTATACCGTTCAACTTTGGATATAGGTGCTTTGGGTTATATCGGTATGCTTTAACATAAGGAACACTCTCCCGAAGTCTGGCACATTCCTCCTGGGACACCCTGTATAATTTTATTTAATCACTGCACTTCAAACACAACGGGATGCCCTGTACCATAATTTCTGCAGTTAAACTTGGCGTCTTATTTACTAATCATGAGAAATGAAGGGGCTAACAAACTAACGAACTAATTTCAAGTATCAGCCTGTGACTTAAGAACTTCACAGTCACTAAAATACTCGAGAAAATCTCCGCTCTTTCTGCAACCTAAATGTGTGTTAAGTCACACTTGAATATTATACTCCCATCCACGCCTGCTCTTCAATTCTGAAATGAAAGTCGTCTATTGTCTCCAAATTTCCGGGCAAGTTCTCATTGCTATTTCTCTTCTCTCAGTGCGCGTTAACAACACAATTTAAACGTACAGCAGTTACAACCTGTACTGTCGCCTTCACTACATTACTTTATGATTCATCTGTAACTGTAAAAGGCACCTTACAGAACGTGTACCACCCCCCACCAAAAAAAAAGTGAAAATTAATTGCCAGGCCTTTGGCGATACAAATGTCACCGGAAGGGCGGGGGTCAATATTTCGTTGCTTGAACGCTTATCTCTAAACCTAACGACGCTCCATTTGCAATATTTTATTTCTTGTTTTCTGTTAAAATATGATCAATTTTAAACCCGCATTTCATTTCGCATACTTTTCATAAATGCATTATTCATTGCGTCATAGGGTGTCAAATGGAATTACAGGGTGATTCTGTAGGTAGTAGTTGATTTCTACTAGGAGGATGAATACGGCAGTTCCTCCGAAGCTATGGTAGCCCTAACAGTTTACTATCTACATTTCAATCGGTATTCCAGTATCGACCATGCCCATAAAATGTCACACGGCCAGCACCTGCAGTGAAACTATAATTTCATAGTATTCCTCAAGGACTGTAACGTGCAAGAGCGAAACAAATGGAGCGTTATCTGAATGAAACATAATTCGAGACGCGAACTGCCAAAAGTTTGTGCCTAATTTTCTCAAAAGTCATTTTCTTATTTAAAATTACGTTACAAAACAATCTTGCATTACTATCACAATTAATTTGGCACCATCGCTGGTATTGAACTAGAATTTCTTGCAAATTTTATTGTAATGTCCGACTTTTATTTTCTAATTTTTTTTTTTTTTACATTTTACATTTTACGTTTTACCTGTATATCATAAGGTTTAATTTTTGTGTGTTTTTGTACGTTCTTATATTGAAAATTTAAAATATCTTATACTTAGATATATTATAAAGCCCTTTACTGCAAATTCAGCATAACCATACTCTGATATACAGGGTGTAACTTACATGTAGATATATATATATATATATATATATATATATATATATATACACATACATACAAAGTTAAGAATTCACAACATTACAGCTAAAGCAGCATTGAAATTTGGAAGTGAAGCTTGGGTACTGAAGAAAAGAGAGGAACAACGTCTAGAAGCAGCACAGATGAAATTTTTGAGACAC
>Ga0131853_10025140_pt1 | contig 10735 bp, 5 predicted proteins | sample TergutLab28metaG_FD_92764 | JGI IMG/M metagenome (GOLD analysis project Ga0131853, IMG submission 92764) | Labiotermes labralis P1 segment gut microbial communities from Petit-Saut dam, French Guiana - Lab288 P1 (version 2) (version 2) | ecosystem: Host-associated > Arthropoda: Insects >... | reverse complement strand
ACAGTTCCTCTGTCCATCATCAGGAGTTTTTCACTGTACACACAGCAGTGGTATATGTCATACAGGTTTGCTGACAGCTTGCGAGCAGGATCAGGACGGAACTGCAGTTCCGTCCTGATCCTGCTGGCAAGTGCATCTAGTTGGCTTTATTATAATAACTTCTCATAGCGGTGTTGATGAATATTCAGGTCGTGAAACCTTGGATTGTACATACCCTGAAGATGGAGCCAGAATGTACGTCCGAGACTATTTACATACCGACACGATGCCATATTCCCGACCGCTTAAATCTTCAAGTGGAAAACAAGTAAACTGATAGCTACACACAGTATAGTGAGCGGGGATAGCTCAGTCGGTATAGCATATCGCTACAGGCTGGACGGTCCGGGATCGAATGGGGCGAGATTTTCCCCACCCGTTCAGACCGGCCCTGGGGCCAACCCAGCCTCCTATACAATGGCTATAGCGGCCCGGGTGTGGTGTTGACCACCTATCCTCATCTAGCGCCGAGGTAAAAGGAACAGCAGAGCTATACATCTGCTCCCCGTCTGTACCTTCGTGGCCTGTTCTCGGTTGAACTTTACCTGTAGCTTTACCTAGACACACTACTTGTACGATGTAGTGAACTTTCAAGCTTATTGTGCAATTAATTATTGACGTGTCATAAAAATTTTGTTAACATGACATGGTTATTTTTTGCACTAATATTAAGTGCGAACAGATCGTTCACATGGCAGTCGGTTTGGTCTCGAGAGCCGGATCCGACCCTTGTGCCATGGTTTACACATCCCAGATAGTCATGTCTCTTCCTCCCAGAGTACATTCCACTGAAGCAACGCTTCTACTATGTTCCTTGTGTAGTTCCCAAATTACCTTTTCAGGATATATAGATGCATATATAGACTACTGTTATTGGATTGGCCACGTGTACGCACTACACAATCTTGTGTTGATTTGTATTCAAGTACTTGCGTATACTACTCTCTGCTCTCCCTTATCCCCCCCTCCCCCCTCTCTCTCATCACTATCATTTATTCAAACACCCCTTTCACTTGGTTGCAGGGTTCCACTGGGATGTTACTTTACTCATATTGACAACAAACCATCAAACCAAACTGCCTTCCCTCAGTGCTACTCAGTTAAAGACGCCTTGACTGTGCTCGCAAACGATTTCTCCACAGCATGTAATTCGCTTCCGTTATAAACCGTTTCCCTACAGGCGATAGACACAGACGTATGGCCAGTGCTTTGGAAAAGACTGAAAAATTCGGAGATACGAAAGCCACACAGAGAAATTAGATGATAGTTCTGCTGTCAGTTGGTCTAGTATTGTAGTTAAATTTGCAGAGGATATTTATTTGATTACGCTTGTTTAACGACGCCGTTAGTAGCTCAGACTGTATAGTGTCTAATTGTGAGAAGCTTCATTAATAATTAATTGAAAAGGATGTGGAAGGGAGCGGTAATGGTGGCTTGATTTAAGGTAGCCAACTGTTTTGGCATCTGCTTAGAGAGACTGAGTAAAGCCATGAACTCCTGTCAAGCTGGTCGATCTGAGGGCACAGTGTTTGAACCCGGGACCTCCTAAATACAAATCTTGCCGCAAATTACGGCGTTAGAGGGTATGTTTCATTTAGTGTGCCGTGTATGCGATAGTGCTCCTCGGAAGGGCTATCAGTTTATCGTAAGGTCTGTGTTTATACATCGTAGAACGACGCTGTATTATCTAAAGTAGACTAAAACCCACGATTCCAATTGTAGAGTGGTGTAAAACTGCATGACAGTGTCATCAGCATGTATCTCAGGACGAAAAACGTTCTGCGTTTTTTTATACAGCTACATCACTTTACCTGATGACTACCACCAGTTAACTTCCTTTCGGCTCGCTTAACCTTTATCTACCGGGTGCATATTTCAAATTGAGCGCTCGATTTATGAAAAACATATTATTCGAATAAAAAAAAGTTACAGCTATGAAATAAACGACATTGTGGAAAACAAAACAGTGATTATGCATCATGTCCTTAAAAATGCTGTAAATTTCCGTGTTGACTAAATACATAAAATAAATCTCTAGGGGTGTTTCCTTACGTGCATTCGCGTATCCAAACGCACGTCTTTAAAAGGCTAACGTACAAGACGTCCACTTGAAATGAACAACGTGTTTGTTGTATGTGACGAGTGCCTGCGAGCCGAAGGGAACAATTCGAGCACTCTTTTTTTTAAAATATGGCGAGTAAAAACCTAATTAAAACCTAATTAAGTTCAGTACATTGAACTATAACGCGTCTTCTTCTGACTCATGGGAGATCGGAATAGCGGCGAGCGCTGCGCTGCTTGCCTTCACGCGAAGCGATCACCGTGAGAAGTGATGCCATTGTATAGGGATTTCGAAGCAAATCGTAAGAAATTGGAGATTCCTGTTTCCGGACCCGAGTGTTAACTACGCCGCTTGGCACATTGTTTAGCTGCTCTGTCGGGTGGCGCTTTCCGAACTGCACAATTTGTGGTTGGACTACGATATGACTGATGAATGTTGAAAGATGTGAAAGTAAGCAGTATTCTGTTTTGAGCTTTATCCTCCCATTTTTCTGGCGGAACTGAATGAAACCACAGAGGCTTCTGTCAAAAATTTGTTGCTGGATTGATATGCGTGGTAGGAGTGCTAACCGGTGGGCCTTGAAATTTCGGGTTGTTATTTATAATCGTTATTTAATTTGGCAACTTATACGATAGGCCTGTAAAGCGTAAACATACTGTTGGACGAGCGTGCATTAATCTTCAGAAACAAATGTGGTGCGCATAGTTCGAGTGTTATGCTGTGCTAACTGTTAACGCCCTTTAAAGGCTGTTACACATCCGACCGTTCTGATGACCTTGACTATTCTTATGGCTGTATACTCAACGGATTGGTCAAAATTATGTATTTGTTGGAGTACTGTGCTATATTAGTTGGTTGTGTGATAATTTTGAGGAATTTTCGAGAGGTAAATCCTTCGTACTCGTCATTTATGATCCTCCTCTCAAGTAATTCGGCGCAAATACCCGAAGAAGTTGAAAAGATCTTTTAAACAACCTGACAGTAAATTAGTCAGCCACGAAGTTTTTTTCCTAATCCCTTTTGTATTGTTGTTAGTAAATCTCTCTTCACTGCTCCATGGCACGCGATCTTATGATAATGAAATACCTGTGTAATTCTTTTCACATTTCTCATAAACGTTGCGCCTACGTAAGCCGATTCTCTGCAATATATGTAATCTCACGTATTCTAAATCTAAGTTATAGACAAGTGTACGTATTTATGAGGTGTTTGTGTGCACTTATTTAGATACTGAAGTGGGAAGTTGTCCCATCGACCGACATGCGAGTATGGCAGGGTTCGATACTATATCATGGTTACGATAACAAAAACATATGTTTTTTCTACCGTGCATTGTGATACAATTATGTAATATTCACCAACAAAATTCACTTTTAAAATTAATGTTTTAATTAATTCTTATTGTGTCTTACGTGTTTCGAATATCTTATGTTCATCACCAGGAAGATCTCAATGTACACGCAGTTTTATATGGTGCGTTTGTCATGCATTTTTGCAAGCAGTCTAGCAGGTTTGATGACATGCTCGATACTCTTCCGACCTCCTAGACTGCTTGCATAAATGCGTGACGAACGTGCCGTATAAAATTGCATGTACAATAAGATCTTCCTGATGATGAACATAAGATTTTCGAAACATGTAGAACACAAGAAGAAATGAATTAAAACATTAATTTAAAAAGTGCCTTTTTGTTGGTTAGTATTGCATGGCAAAAACGTAGTCAACAGAGTGGCTAGGCTACGGTATGGAGGATCCAGGTTTCGATTTTCGGCAGGAGTAAGAGACCCATCTCTTTTTCAAAACGTCCAGACCGGCTCTGGAGCCCACCCAATTCCAGTTCAAAGTTTACTAATGTTTCCCCCCTCCGGGTGTAAAGGAGTCGGAGCGTGAATTTGACCAACTCCTCCGACTAGAGTGGAGGTTACGAATCAGTGGAGCTACATTAATTTTATTTTATGGTGTGTGAAGTGTCACAGCTCCTTGTATTATTTGCAAGCAGGGTTTCAGTAATTACCTGCATTATTACTGTTCCATATTGAAGTATAAAGTACTTGTTCCGTATCAGTAGGAAACAGGCGGAGTTGAGAGGGAAGGTAGAAAAAGCAGTAATTAGTAGTATTATGGTGACTTAAGAAGCTGTACCAGGCGGGTGGTTGCCATCAAGCTGTCCTTACTGTCACATTGCTCTGACAGCAGCAACCTTGCTACGTAATTAATAATACTGCCTTTCGGTAACTAACAGCATAACGGTCACCTGCTGTTTGTACCCGTGTTATCTTGTAATCATGGCAGAGCATTTGTATTGACAAGTCTTCCTACAGCAGCACAGGCAACGTGATTTATGGGGCAGGCCGTCACACGTTTAAGTCTTGATTTCTAATTTGTCCTTTAAACACGCTACTTCCTTAACCTTTTCTTTACCGGGATGAGTATTTAAATTTTGGTGTATTGTTTATGTGAAAAAGTGTTTATTATTTGAACATAAAAAAGATAAAATTATGAAATAAACGGCATTTTGAAGAAAATAAAGCATAGATTAGGTAGCATTTATTAAAATGCAGTGAATTTTTACGTGCGACATCCCTCTGTATGTCAGTCATATAAATAAATAAACGAATATAAGTCTCACAACTGTATCTTTATTAGACGATGGGGGTCTGTCTGTCTAATTGTGCTACATGTTTCGACTTAAAGTAGGTCATCTTCAGGGTCCTAACCAACTCTAAAAACATCACGAGGAAGGCAGTACATAAGTATATGTATTTTCTTCCTCATATTACTTTGAAGTTGGTGCGTTCGCAGTTTTTAAAAGATTAGTTTATATTTTCTTTTATTTCTTTTAATTAATTTTAACTCCTGTATGTTTCCTTCTCTATTTCTCATATTTTATTAACTTCGTCATGATGCTGTTACAATATGAATAATATGCATTCAGAATGCTAAAGATTTTGGCGTTCCTGTTATGAACGCCATCGCCTCATTTCTATAAACTGTTGGTATTTAAACGGCATGCCGCGGAATCCCAAGCAATAATGCAATGTAATACAGTAGAAAAATGTAAATGTTGTAATTTTTAATCTTATTTTATTTCCCCCCCCACCTTTGTGCATAATTTCTTGCTGCTTTATTTTCAATTGATGTTACCAACATTAAAGTTCAGTTGTTAATAAATATGCCTAGATATTTTATTTTATTTTTTTTTTTGCGCAGAAAGGTACAAGCTTTCTTCAGAAAATGTTAAGATTTAGTCAAAATAGTTCCGTACGTGTTTGCAGTTTGAAGACAGCTGCTATAGACGATTGTAAACAAGCAACAGTCCTGAACCTTATCACATCCGGTTCCTTTTGAGTTTAATGATTTGCAGAATCTAATCGTAGAGTCCGTGTATTATTATTCTGACTATTGAATTTGGTGAGCCAGTAACCAGACATGACAAATGTAGTTTCATTATACTACTGTACCTGAGGTTCCGGTTTTGGACCCTGATTTTATTGCTAGTGTGTACAGGGAGTTTGCATTTTGAGACCCAATTCCAATGTCATGGAGTGGTATTTCGCTTATTTTTATTGTCCAACGAAGCAATGGTGAATGGGGATTGTCAGCAAAATGCCCTGCTGAACATACAGGATGTAACAATAGTGTGGAAATACTTTTGTTTACGAAGTGTAGTGTGTTACACCACAGATTTTTTTTTGGTTAGGTGAAAATGTTATTTGAAGGTGTTTGGTCAAAATTTCGCGTTTGCTGTTGTGCAGCGCAGCACACAACGTGTTGTTGTTTAACTGATTTTATTTTTTTGTTGCTATTACTAATTAAAGAGGAATGTATAGGCTGAAACTTACTGAAATATTTGCATTAAAATGTTGAAGCGTTCTTGGCTGTTATTATAGCCCAATTTTAAATTAATTAATTGACAGGTCTTTAAAACAGGACGTATAAAATCATTGTTGTATCAGAAATGAAGTCAGATGTATCGCAGCCAGCGAAATGAGTTGTTACTCTTCAATTTGTTTTTCAGGGATGTGTTTTGCCTTATATACTCGTAAGTTCAACTTATAACACTGGAAATTCCCAGTAAATTCCCAGTACATTGATTTTCTGTAAAATACTACTGTTGCACGTAGGCTGAGGTGTGACAGGATTCGAAGGACATTAATAGGTTTGTTTTATTTCTTAATTGTTTTGTAGGAGCAATTCAGTACTCATGCCGGTTCATTTTTGTGTAGTGTAAGGAGCACTGAATGAGTAAGCAGAATCGATGTGGAATTGTACGTGTGTAACTGCGGGGCCAATTTTTTTTATTGAATTTGGTTTCGAATATGCAATAGAATGGGCATATTATGTTTGATTGTTGAACGATGATGTGTTGAATAATAACGTTTCAAGAAATTTGAGAATACGTATAGCCAAAGGATGAGTTGTTTAACGGTTTAATGACGCTGTATCGTACACTGGGGTTATAGCATCTCATTAACGATGCCATGAGTAGCGAGACTATAGGCCTGTAGTATCGAAGTACAAGGTAGTGAGTGGATAATGAATTGGAAAGGATGTGGAAGTGGTCGTGGTCTTTGTTCGAGGTATTATCGAAGAATTTGCTTGGAGGGTTTAAGGATATCCGCGACACTTGTCTCAGAATAGCCGGTCTGCGGGATGAGGTTTTTACTCGGGTCACTACCGAATGCCATGTAGGCGTTTATTGTCACTTGACAGCAACGTCCAGTAAATGGTAACTAAGATATTCGCTCTTCTGGGATGTTACGCAGCGTAGATTGGTACTTACCGACGTTTCGGCATCACTTGTATGTCTGACCTTCAGGGATCAAGCAGTCTTTGACCCTTGAAGATGGGGGCCGATAAATTGTCCCTAAACGTTGGTAACTAACTACCAATCTACGCTGCGTAATATCCCAGAAGAGCGAAAATCACCCATTTACATCGCGGCGGCAGCCTGAAATCATGCAGTGGGAAATAGACCGGTGGTTCTGAACTGAGAAACGGAAAGTAAACGGCGGACATCGCTTATTTTAAAATAAATTTTGGGTTTGGTATGGGAGGTCAGAACAATTTAAGAAATGTATGCATTGCGAAAACAATTATGGCGCTCGCGCTTCGTTTTCTTTACTTGTCTTGAGAACTCTGTTGCTTACTGAAGTAGGTTGTTAGTCATAAAGTGCGTGTTTTATTATTCTGTATAGCTGTCTTTGGAGGCCTTGTTGCTTCCTATAACTACTTAGCGGGCTACTTTTGGGATATCCGCTGGCACATGTGTAAGTATTCGTGTAAAGTGTCGGGGGGTTTTTTTTGTCCGAATACAGTCGAATTTGGAAAACGTTACTACAAAAGTTAGTCAAAGTAATATAAACAACCAACTAGATGCAACAATAACAGCTTATTAATAATTTCAATCAGCTCAACATGCTTCAGGCAATAATTTCGCCCATCCTCAGGAGCACTAGACTGTGTTTACAGCTTGTTTTATAATGTACTGACGATGCTGCCAGCCGGCAGCATCGTCGGTGCTTTATACCACAAGCTGTAAACACAGTCTAGTGCTCCTGAGGATGGGCGAAATTATTGCCTGAAGCATGTTGAGCTGATTGAAATTATTAATAAGCTGTTATTGTTGCATCTAGTTGGTTGTTTATATTATTGTATCGGTGATGCACGGTCACACAGACATCAAAGTTAGCCAAAGCTTCGCATATTAAATAACTTCATTCAGCAGGTTGCAAGATTTTTTATTTTTTTAAATTTTTTAAACAAACGGACAAGACGGACATGTCGAAGCTAGTAGACACACATTCGCAGCTTTTCGTTGCGAACGTGCGAAAATCCACAGGGACGTACTAGTCGATTCTCGCCGTTGTAGTCCTTATTTATTTGAACTTTTTTTTTGGGGGGGGGGTTATACCGAATTCTTCGCTGATTAATGCTGGTGCTGGTGCAGCACTGTCACACAGGCCGATAACGGAGTTTGAATTCAATCGAACTACACGTACGAACGAAACAGGTCCAGAAAATGAAAAGAATCCCTCGCATAACCGACATTTACCTAGTAAATATATCCGGGCCAAAATGGAACTGGCAGATTGCACGCAGCAGCGGCTTAATTCTGTTGGACCTGTGCAGTAGAATTCAGAACGTTAGTGGTTGAAGATGGCAGGGTGATAGTGGGTAAATGCTGCACAGTGGCGCATCGCGTTTGCCCATCAAGAATTCCGGGCAGCATCCACATTCCATGCCCACAGGACTCGACTGAATTTTCCTATTACCGAAGTGAAACGTGAGCCACATAACGAATGAAGTTCAGCTCAGCTTCGCTTGCTTTGACGGTCGGTTCGTGGGGGAAGAGCCCGAGACAGCGTGACTGTCCGGTGACTAGTGGCGAAGAGAAGCGTCGGACGATTGACTGAATGTGATGATACGGGGGATTAGATAAAAGGAAGGAAATGTGTCACACGGGCAGAAAGGAACGTTCAGCAGTACCAAAGCCGAAATTATATTAATGGAGGCAGAATTGAGGGGAAGGTCTTTTAGACATGACACGGTGTTAAACACTTTATTATCCAACTAATGCACAATATATAATTTGTAGATACAATTAAAATTATAAAATATTTAAAAGTGCTCCAACATGTTTCGGATCACGGAGGATCCATCGTCAGGGAGCCTTGTACAGTGCTTGGCTAAAAATTACGAGAATGATTCATGCAATTTTAGCCAAGCACTGTACAAGGCTCCCTGATGATGGATCCTCTATGATCCGAAACATGTTGGAGCACTTTTAAATATTTTATAATATTAATTGTATCTAAATATTGTACATTGTACATTAAGTTGGATAATAAAGTGTTTAATTATCATTGATGCACGGTGCAAACATGAAGAATGACAAGGTGTATCATATTGTGTACACCGTACATCTTTATCAAGTTATTGTCCTAAAATTGTTCCAACAATACGCACTGTATAATGATTTCTATATCGTATGGCAGCTTTCTTTATAGCGACATTCCGTGGATTATTATCTTTGATGCTGATGTATGCTTATTTAGGAGCAAGATGTTTAGCTATACATACCTCGTTGTACAGTACCAAATGGCTGCGTTAGTCCTGAGTACCTTATCTTTGGTGATCTTGTATAAGTTGACAGTTGTTGCTTGTTGAAGGTGTACCAGTTTCACATTTTTTTTATACCGTGCATCTTTATCAAGGTATGGTATAAAAATTGTTCCAACAATACGCACAACAATTCGGGTATAGTTGGAACACTTTTTCGTACAGTGACACTGTGTAGTTTGTTACAAATTTATCAACGTCTCGGTGGAGTCTACTGTCTCCATCTTCGGGGTAGGAGAGTAAGTAAGCCACGTAGGGAACACGGGATGCAGGGAGAAAAAGATACGACCGTGCGAGTGAGCCAGTGGGAGACGGCAAAAATGTCTCAGGAAAGAATGTGAGAAAGAGTATTTGTAAAGGAAAAGGGCGTCAATTCTTCATATTTAACGCCATGAGAATCTTCCTACAGATTGACAGTAAGGTCTTCTGGGATGTGAGACTGTGTAGTTTGGTACAAATTTATCAGCGTTTCGGAGGAGCTTACTTCCTCCATCTTCAGAGTAGAAGACCAATTAGGCCATGCAGGTAAAAGTGGATGAAGGTATAAGTACAAAAGAAAAGGACACTACGATGCGAGCGAACCAATGGGAGACGATCATACCACGAGGGGGCAGGGCTAAAACTTCTCAGGAAAGAATTTGAGAAAGCGTGTTTGGCAGGGAAATGAGTGAGATGACAGCATACTTCATAGGCACCGCCATGAGAATCACACATCTCACAACATTGATATTCAGATCACGTAGAGGTGAACTTAAAATAATAGATCGTAGAATAAGATACGAAATGACTGAAGGGGCAGGTAAAGGCATAACGGAAAAGATCCAAGGGCAGTGGAATGCAGAAGTTTGTAGCGTTTGCATAGATTATTTCTTGGATATTCCTTGTCAAGACACACAATCGAGTACCTGGAAGAAAAATGTGTCAACATTTCGTCATTTAGCATAAATTCATCATGAATCTGGATGACGCCATCCCGTTGTGCACGTGTAATAATTTTTTTATTGCAAAGTACCGTCTATACACACCAAACTGAATATCAGTTGTAGTTTTACAACTGGTTAATCAGGCTACATGTTTCGGCCGTTTTATCCGGACATCATCAGGCCTACAGAATAATACTGTCAATTAAGGTACATTCGTTGGCTCTACCAATGGGATCCCATTGTTTACACTGGAACTTTAAGGGCATTAAAAGCATATGTTAGCGGTTAAAATATTATTGGATATAAAAACAGGTACAAAACTATATATATATTTTTTTAACTTTCCTTGTAGGGGTGGACGTAAGTAGCTGTGGTATCACTTAGTTGCGTAGAGTTTATAAGTGATACCACAGCTACTTTCGTCCACCCCTACAAGGAAAGTTTATATATATATATATATATATATATATAGTTTTGTACCTGTTTTTATATCCAATAATATTTTAACCGCTAACATAAGCTTTTAAATGCCCTTAAAGTTCCAGTGTAAACAATGGGATCCCATTGGTAGAGCCAACGAATGTACCTT